>Ga0315296_10004090_pt1 | contig 12024 bp, 12 predicted proteins | sample YL17G14_18_MG_FD_203921 | JGI IMG/M metagenome (GOLD analysis project Ga0315296, IMG submission 203921) | Sediment microbial communities from Yellowstone Lake, YNP, Wyoming, USA - YL17G14_18 | ecosystem: Environmental > Aquatic > Freshwater > Lake > Sediment | place: USA: Wyoming | collected...
TCCTTATCGTTGACACCTTTCAGCAGAGTAACGACAAGCACGATCGAGTCCAACCCGATTTTTCTTGCATTCTCAAGCACCTTCAGTTTTGTTGGAATCATTTCGGTTCTTGCTCTAGTCTTCCTGTAGATTTCCTCTCTTAAGCCGTCAAACTGGAGGTACAGCGTGCTCAAACCTGAATCAAGAAGTTTCTTGAAGTACTCAACATCTTCTGCGATTCGGATGCCATTAGTGTTAACCTCAACATGACTTATTCCCAGCTTCTGGGCTTCCTTGATCAGACGGGGTAAATCATCCCTTAGAGTCGGTTCCCCGCCACTGAACTGTAACGCGTTGCAGGCCCACGGACTATTAGCCCTGAGTACTTTCATCATGTCCAAGATCTGGTCGTATGAAGGCTCATAAACGTAGTTTGCAGCCCCCGCATAGGCAAAACAGATCGGACATGCCATGTTGCACCTGTTTGTAACGTCAATTATGCCCAGAATTGTCGGAGTCTTGTGCTGAGGGCAAATGCCACAGTCGAATGGACAACCCTTTTCAGTCTTGGTATGAGGTTTCTCCAGACCCGTGCTAACGTACTGAGAATTGTACCAATTATCATAGAACCACCTGAAAATCTCGGCGTCTCCCCAGTAGATGTCCTCAAACTTTCCGTGCTCAGGGCACGTTTTTTCTAAGTAGATGACACCGTTCTCCTCGTAGAGCCTCATCGGTATCTTCTTCATGCATTCCGGACACAAGCTCGTCGAATAAGCCTCAAACTTGCCCCGTTCTTCAACCTTTTGCATTCAAACATCATCCTGAAGATTCGAATAGTACGTAATGAGGAAGATATTAATACCTTTTTACAACGCGACAGTCTAGGCCTTTTCCAAGTTTTCAAGGAGCATTGGAATCCTTGAGGATCAGATAGAACGGTAAGGCTGTCGCGCGGGCGAGTCCTGATCGTATGGGTCTATGCCAATACCAGAAGCCTGCTGTCATCCCAGCTGATGCTCGGCAGCTCGACGGGGTTCTTGGCCGTCATCGTACCTATGGGCTTGGCGCCAGCATATTGGCTTATTTTTTATATTGTGTACGCTGTCGTCCTGTGGGCTGCCGTGACGGTTGTCATCGTGAAGTATGGTTAGAACTTGGTGAAACAAATGGCGCAGGTCTCAAGATACGCGGAGCTTAAAATGTAATGAATCCTTTTGAATATACATATATTGAGAGTCTACAGACTTTCTCGATTAGTTTCGCGCGCAATTTTTTTCACTACGAAATTTTGTAGCTCAATTGTGGTTGGAGGCTCTTTTCTGAATGTATGGAAAGCTACAATTTGTCGTTTCTTTTAATGCGCGCACTACTACAATGCTAGGTTTTTGATGGTCTTTTTAAACATTTTAGTGTAACATTTTTCTAAAATTGGGGGAAAATGCTCTTGTTCTCAAAAGACAATTAAGTTCATGGCCTTTTTCGCATGCTATGATGACTTTGTGGCACGGAGACATTCCTAGCGCGCGGATGAGATGTGCTTCGCTTATGAACATACAACTATTTTCATCATCTCTCTTGGATGCGTCAGCATTCTTAGAGGACTTTGAAAGGTCCCTGCCAGGCACCCGCAATTGGAACAGTCCGCATTGTTTCCAAAACACCTTCTTCTGTTCCATGAAACGTCAAAATGTAACACTTCATCGCCCCAGTAGCATGAACCACTATGGTCTGGGCATTCATACCATTTTATCATCGCTTTGCTCAAAAGAAAATCTTTTGGGTATAATGCCTTCACTCGTTTCAGTTCTTTTACTATAGTTTTTCTCTCTTTTTTTCTCACAACCATGGGAACACAGACATCGGTTCCACCTGCGCATATGTTACAAACAACACCCTTGAAACCATTCTCTTTCGCAATTTCTATGACGTCCTCAAGCTCTTTGTAATTATCTTTCGTGATTGTCATATTGATAACAACACGCTTATCCCCTGAACAGTTTTTCATCACTCTTGAAAAAACGCCATTCCCTCTGAGTGAATCATTTGTTTTTAGAGACCCATCTATTGAAACATACAATCTATGATTGAATTCTTCTGGTATCTTTATTGTTCCGTTTGTAATAACATAAACAAAAGGAAATATCCTGTCTGCGAGCATAAGAACATCAATCCTGAGCGCAGGCTCACCACCAACCAAAAGAATGTTCCTTATTCCTGTCTTGTAGAGTTCATTGAACCTCTTTTCCCAATCATGTATGGATAGCTCTTGTGTTTTGAAATCGTTTTTACCGTGAAAATGATAGCAATGTTTGCATCTAAGATTACAGTTGTCTGTCACATCAACTTCTGCAAAATACTTTACTCTAAACATAATTCTCTTTAGTTCAAGCCAAAAAAGATACGACAATACGTGCGCATATTTTTTCATGATGGAATTATTATGAAGAAAGCATTAATTAAATACTTCATAGACTCTAGCGCGCATGCTTGTTCCGAAATTGGCCTAAAATGGTTTTTATTCGCCCTTCATGATCCAGGGACAGCTTTGGGCCTCGTATCTGTTCTTGATTTCCTGGGGTATTTTGTCTCTTCTCGAACACGGGAGAAACGGACAAAACCGAATTAAAACCATTTTTGACCATTTTAGGAACACGCATGCGCGCCACGTCCTAGCATATCTGAACCGTGTATACAGCCCTGATAGCTAGTTTTCCGCAGCAGAAGGTCCATTAGCACGTAAGAGTTGGTGGTGGGTTGGTAAAACTTCCTCTCAAAAAACCCAAACTCAACGAGTGGCGCGCGCTTTTCATTGCAGTTGGGTTTTGTTGCGCACTTATATATAAGGATACTCCCTAAACTCACACTCAAATAGACTGCGAAGTTTACAACAGGAGCATTGAAGAACAATGCAGGAGACCAGCTAGGAATCCATGTCCACCACTTTAGATGAAAGGCTAAGAATTCGAGAGGTAAGTCGATGATCATACCTGTCAGAAGCCCAGCGATCCAACCGAATTTCTTGTAAACAATCCACGACATGTGACCTATGGCTACCCAACAAGCAATGACGATTAGGGTACATCGAGGATAGTAAAGAAGTGATCAGCGTAAAAGTACATATTTAGTGAGATTCCCGACCATTCTATGACTACGGCAGTAATAGCGAAGATGGCGTTCATAACCAGGAATCTTTTTTTCTGAAGTGTAAATAGGCTCTGCATTTTTGGTCATCTTATGCTTGGATACAGATCGCTTTGAGCAGAGTCGTAGACTGGCAATATATAAGGCTTTTACAAAGGGATTCGAGCATCCGCTACACTATGGCGCGCGCTTTTTCTGTCTGTTTTCATCACACATACACTGTCTCTTTTTCTTGTGCACACGTTCACATGCACTTCAAAGTGGAGCCTATCAAACATGCACAGGCGTGCACAACCCCATTTTTTCACGGTAATTTGTCCAATCTTAATATTGGACGTTTTCACGTTTGTGCACAAGTGTGCAAAAGCCCTTTTGGTCATGGTAAAACGTCCAATTTCCCCATACTGCATACGAAACTGTCAAAACGTCCAATTTGTCCAATAGGTTCAAGCGTACACGCTTCGATGTTCTGGAACACTCGTCTAGCGCGCTCCCAACAAAAACGTATATGAATCCTACCAATTCAGTAAACTCTGAGGTCCTTCTTTGCGGGTAAGGATCCAGGTGACAGGTATAGTCCAAGGCGTGGGCTTTCGTCCGTTCATCTACCGAACAGCAGTGGAAAAAGGCCTCAGGGGCTACGTTAAGAACAGAGGCGATGCAGGAGTAGAAATACTGATAGAAGGCAAGGAAAGCGCCGTTCACGAATTTCTAAGCGACTTGAGGTTGAAGAAACCTCCTCTGGCGCAGATTTTCGAAGTAATCTCCTCAGAACTGAACGGGAAAGATGAACATTCAGCATTCACAATCGTAAAAAGTTCATCAGAGACTGGCCTTTCAGGCTCAGTCATTCCGCCAGACATCGCAATATGCAATGACTGTCTCACAGAACTTCGGAACCCACAGGACCCAAGGTTTGACTATTTCTTCATCACATGCACCAACTGTGGCCCAAGGTTCACAATAATCGAGAAACTGCCATATGACCGCGAAAACACAACAATGCGCGAATTCCCAATGTGCGGCTCTTGCCTAACGGAGTACAAAGACCCACTGAACCGACGTTTTCACACACAAACCGTTGCCTGTGCCGACTGCGGCCCCAAAGTCTACTTGGCAGACTCAAAAGGAAAACTCATCAAAACCCCTGACCCCGTGCGAGAAGGCGGCAAACTGCTTTCAAAAGGCCATATCCTTGCCATCAAAGGCTACGGCGGCTTCCACATTGCTGCTTCTGCGACCGTGAACGAGCCGTTGGCAAGGCTGAGAGAAACAAAACACAGACGCCACAAACCTTTCGCAATAATGGCCCGCGATCTGGAAGCTGCAAGGGCTTTTGCCAACGTAAACAAGAAAGAAGAAGACCTTCTGAAATCGTATTCTCGCCCAATAGTTCTACTGCAAAAGAACAACAACTACTACCTTTCAGACTCGATCGCTCCTGAGCTTCACAACGTTGGAATCATGCTTCCGTACACTGCCCTCCACTACATGCTTTTCGACGAAGTCGACGATCCTGCATTCGTAATGACCAGTGCCAACCCACCCAGTCAACCAATAGTGAGAGACAACAACGAGGCCTTCGAAACTCTCAGTAACAGTGTAGACTACTTTCTGTTTCACGACAGAAAAATCGCACAAAGATGCGACGACTCTGTAACCCGCGTACACAAAGACAGTACAATGTTCATAAGACGTTCAAGAGGATATGCCCCAGCACCGATAAGACTCAAGCAGAAAGCCAAGCACGTCACGGTCGGGTTAGGTGCAGAACTGAACAACACCTCTTGCATCATAAACAACGACAAAGCCTTCATTTCGCAACACATAGGCGATGTCGAAAACGTCGAAACCAGAGCCTTCCTCGATGAAGCAACCAAACATCTCATACGCTTAACTCAGAGCAAAATCGATACAGTAGTATGCGACCTTCACCCAAAATTCACAACGACGAAATTGGCGCAAGATCTGGCAGAAGAAAATAGTTGGCGCCTCGTTCAAGTTCAGCATCATTATGCTCATACTGCTGCGTTGATGGCTGAGTATAACGTAGGAGAGATGATTAGTATTTGCTGCGACGGCTATGGCTATGGATTCAACGGTGAAGCTTGGGGAGGCGAAATTCTATTTTGCACAAAAGAATCCCAGGATTTCAAGCGCCTAGCTCACCTGCAGAAACAGCCATTGTTGGGCGGAGACCTGGCCACTCGATACCCCTTGAGAATGGCTGCCGCAATACTCCGCAAAGAAAAAAACATTGAGGACTGGATCATCCAGAACAGTAGCCACCTTCCTAGGACAGAATCAGAAGTCCAGATAATTCTGCAACAATTAAAGAAAGGTCTAAGCGTGATTGAAACGACGAGTTGTGGAAGGGTACTAGATGCTGTTTCAGCAGTCTTGGGGATATGCTATGAAAGAACCTACGAGGGCGAGCCTTCAATGAAACTCGAATCCGTGGCAATCAAAGGTAAAGACAAGCTTGGACTCGCACCCATCATAAAGAACAACGTCTTGGACACAACGCAAATGGTGTCAGCAATATTTGAAAAGCGCCAGAAATATCCCAAACAAGACCTAGCATATTCAGCTCATGCGTACATAGCCAGAGGTCTCGCAGCATTAGCTGTCAAAGAGGCATTCGCAAATGACGTCAGAACCGTCGGCTTCACTGGAGGAGTCGCATGCAACGAGATACTTACGCTCATCATTCGGAAACTAGTTGAAGCTCAAGGGTTGCAGTTTCTAGTTCATGAAGCTGTTCCGCCGGGCGATGGAGGATTATCACTCGGTCAAGCAGTTACATCGGCCTTCTTCAGGGCCTAGACCATAACGGATTTATTGCTCAGCCATTCGCCTACTACTGATAAAGATGTGCTTAGCCATTCCGGCCAAAATCATAAGCATAAAAGAAAAACTCGCACAAGTAGATTTCGGCGAGGGCGTACTGAGAGAAGTAAACGTATCGCTCGTAAACTCTAGAGCGGGAGATTACGTATTGGTTCACGCAGGATACGCAATCCAAGTTCTAGACGAACAAGAAGCCTTGGAAACTCTTCGACTGTGGAACGAAATTCTTCAGACAGAAGCATGAACCTAATTGTCTGACATTTGGTTGAAGATGACTGAAAAGTTGAGGTTCAGAGACGCAGAACTTGCTAGACGCGTTACAGAAAAGATACGTCAAGCGGCGCAAAATGAGGGTACAGTCAAGATCTGTCACGTCTGTGGCACGCACGAATACACGATCACACATTTTGGCATCCGCGCACTTTTGCCATCGAACGTAGAAGTAATAGCAGGTCCAGGCTGCCCCGTCTGCATAGTCCCTGCTTCGGAGATTGACGAAGCCGTGCAGCTTGCACGTAGAGGAGTTGTCGTCATGTGTTTCGGCGACGTGTTTCGCGTTCCAGGCTCAGAAATGTCGCTCTTAGATGCAAAGGCACAAGGAGCCGACGTCCGAATAGTCTACAGCTTGACCGACGCCATAAAGATGGCCAAAGCCGAGAAAACCAAGGAATTCGTCTTCTTCGCCGTAGGTTTCGAGACAACGTCTCCCTCGACCGCCGTTGAAGTCGTAAACAAACCCCCTGAAAACCTTAGCTTTCTGGTCTCCCACAGACTTATACCTCCTGCGATGAAACTTCTTGCTGAAATGGAAGATCTCAACCTGGACGGATTCATTGCACCAGGCCATGCCAGCACAATCATAGGCTTGAAACCCTATGAAATCTTCCCAACGATATACCACATACCAACAGTCGTTGCAGGTTTCGAACCTCTTGACATCCTGATGAGTGTCTACATGATAATCAAACAAAAGAGGAAACGTGCATGTCACTTGGAGAATGAGTACATAAGGGCTGTGCATTGGGAAGGCAACATCAAAGCGCAAGAACTCATGACGCGCGTTTTTGATGTGGTGGACAGCAACTGGCGAGGACTTGGCACGATACCTTCATCCAAGTTCGCCCTGAAAAGCGAATTTAAGTCCTATGACGCCAACTCGAAATATGGAGTGAAAATTGAACAGGGAATTGATATTCAGCGAGGCTGCAGATGTCACTTAGTGGTAGTAGGCAAGATCAAGCCAACAGAATGCCCTCTATTCATGAAAGCCTGCACTCCACAAAATCCCGTCGGAGCCTGCATGGTTAGCAACGAAGGAACTTGCAGAATATGGGCCAGAACAACAAGTTCACAACTACCCTCCACTATCTCGACCTAAACTGAAATGATGATTCTTTCTCGACCACTGCTTGTTTGCGAAACCGTGAATTCCGCTTCAGGAACTAGCAGTTCTGAGCAGGTACTCCCATCTGCCATACGCTTAGACCGAGTAATCTCAACATCAAAAAGAAGGCGCGTTCCCATCTCGTCTTCTCATCTCTAACAGATTCTAGGAACCGGGTCCCCAATTGGCCTGGCAACAATTCTCTTGCCGCCTACAACAGTCTGCATGGCCACACCTGCGAATTCATCCGTGGCCCCTCCAATGATCTCCGCATCTCTTCCAGCATCAGTGCTTCTCAACGTCTCCAGAATCTCCTCAGCTTTTTCTTTTACAGCTCCTATTATCAACTTGCCTTCGTTTCCAATTTCAAATGGGTCTAATCCCAACATCTCACAAGCTGCACGCACATCTTCCCTAACAGGAATATTGTCCTCATGAATCAAAATGCCGATTCTTGATTTTTCGCTAAACTCGTTCAACGCGTCAGCTAGACCTCCCCGAGTCGGATCTTTCATCGCAACAATCCCCCCAGCTTCGTTGAGCAACCGTTGAACTACAAGGTTCAACGGTCTGACGTCGGACTTGATGCCGCTGCCAAAGCTCAACCCCTGCTGAGCAGACAGAACAGCTAGGCCATGTTCTCCCACGGTTCCAGAAAGGATTATTCTATCACCTACGCTTATGTTTGAATCCAAAGTCCAACGCGAACCAAAATCTGGCCGGAACTTTCTCACAACTGCAATGTCGCTATCCAACGATTCGGTCCTTCTACCTATTCCTGACGTGTTTATGATGCAGCCGCCAAGACTTCCCTTCTCAACGACCTTCGTGTCACCAGTAACGATACTCACATAAGCTTCTGAGCATGTCTGTTCCATACTTACCAATATCCTCTCGAGATCTGTTAGCGCCAAACCTTCCTCCAACACAAACCCAGAAGCTAATGCATACGGCTCAGCGCCTATCATTGAAATGTCGTTCACAGTTCCTGAAACAGACAATCGTCCAATATCGCCACCAGGAAAAAAAATAGGCTTTACAGCATGAGAATCACTCTTGAGAACGACATCCCCAACGACAGCAGCATCGTCCATAGCTTCAAGAGGAACTTCCGCGATACTTGCGCCGCCAAAATGCTTGACAAAGTAGTTTTTCACCAGATCGTGCATAACTGTTCCGCCAGCCCCATGCAACATGGTAATATACTTGGTCTTGTCTGACAACAATAGCTCACCCTTGGATTCTGAATATTCAAACCCAAGACATAAACGCATCGAAGAGGAATACACACTTTGTCAGGCGTTCTGCTGATTTTCAGCGATTCATGGCGAGCGTCTTGAACTTGAGTCTTGTTTGTGAATTTAGAACGCGCCGAAAGCCCATTGGTTAAAGGAAAACAATATAAATCGCTATATCGCTGTTCATTTGCACAACTGGAGAGAACATACTGTGCCTAAATGGGGATACTCAATAGTAGAAGAACTTGACCCTGAGAAAACAGTGAAAGCAAGCGCCCGAGAGATTAGAGTGTCCCATAAGTCAGCACGAGAAGTGTGTACAGTTATTAAAGGTATGATGCTTACCCAAGCCAAACGATACCTAAGAGATGTCATTATCAAGAAGAGGCCTGTTCCTTACACCAGATTCAGAAAGAAAGCCGGACACCATCATGGTCTTCAGAAGGCATGCGCGGGCAGATATCCCGTGAAGGCAGCCAAGGAGATACTCCGACTGCTTGAGGGCGCTGAAGCGAACGCAGAAAACAAGGGTTTAGATACGGAAAGAATGCGCATTATCCATGCCGCGACAAGTCAGGGAATGAAAGTTAAGAGATACATGCCGAGAGCTCAGGGACGAACATCGCCTAGTTATGACACGCCATGCCACGTGGAAATAGCACTGGAAGAACGGCCGGAGAAGGGTGAACGAGAGTAATGTCAGTTGTCAAACATTTCATAACAGAATCCACAAAAAGGACAGAAATCGACGAGTTTCTCCAGAAGAAACTCGAAAGAGCTGGCTATGGCGGCGTAATTATATCAAAGACGCCGTTGGGAACTCACATAGTCATTTACGCAATGCGCCCAGGTCTTGTGATCGGACGCGGAGGAGAAACGATAAGAGAACTTGCCAGTGTTCTAGAAGAAAAATTCAAAGTTCCAAACCCTCAGATTTCAGTTTCTGAGATCGAGATTCCGGAATTGAACGCTTATGTTGTCGGGTCCCGCGTTGCTTCAGCTCTGCAGAGAGGCGTCCATTTCAGGAGAGCTGGCTTTTGGTCATTGAACCAGGTCATGGAGGCAGGAGCTCTGGGGGCGGAGATAGTGATCAGTGGGAAACTGAGAACTGAGAGGGCAAGATATGAAAAATTCAAGGCCGGATACCTAGTTAAGTGCGGTGAGCCTTCCTTAAGATACATGCAAAAGGCTGTGGTTCATGTCCAACTGAAACCTGGTATGTTTGGAATCAGAGTAAGAATAATGCCTCCTGATGCAGTATTTCCAGACAAGATCCAAATCGTCGAAGGTACACCGCCTGAGGAAAAGAAAGCTGAACATGAAGCAGAACGGAAAGAGCTGACGGCTGAAGAACAGCAAAATGAGGAACAGGCAGCTGAAGAAGAATCAGCTGAAGAAAAAACGATTGAGGAAAAGAATGGAGAAAAGGAGACATCGAGTTAATGCCCCTCGTACGCGTTAAGGAAATACGTGACATGTCTTCTGAGGATCGCTCAAAGAGGCTCACTGAGTTCAAAACAGAGCTCGTTAGGCTTAAGACAATGGTGCACGCAGGAGGAACAATCGAGAATCCCGCGAGAATCAAGACTCTACGTAGAGCAATCGCCAAGATAATCACAGTGGAAAATGAAGATAGTCACAAAGCAGGAAAAGCAAGGACTGAGAGGAAGAGGAAGTGAAGATAACTCCCGATATTATCCGGTCAGAGTTCATTGGAACTCGCGCCAAGGCCAATAACAACAACTACGCTCGCGAAGCATGTGTCAGAGGCAGAATAATCGATGAAACTCGGAATACATTTACGGTTCTAAACGAGGGCGGAAAAAGAATTGTGATAAAAAACTCATCAATTTTTGGTTTTGAGTCTTGCGATCACTCAATGCTGGAGATTGACGGCAAGCTTCTTGTTGGAAGACCAGAGGACCGTCTCAAGAGATGTATCCGGAGGTTATGGTAGTGTCGCTCAGTTTCAAGAAACCCAAGAAAACATGTGATGACATAAACTGCCCGTTCCATGGCGGGCTTCCAGTGAGAGGCCGAGTTCTGGAAGGAGTTGTCGTAAGCGCCAAGATGGATAAGACTGTTGTTGTGGAACGTAACTATCTTTCCTACATTTCGAAGTTCATGAGGTACGAACGGAGACGTAGTCGCATTCCTTCGCACAATCCTCCCTGTATAGATGCCCAAGAGGGTGATCACGTGACAATAGCTGAAAGTCGTCCACTTAGCAAAACTGTCTCTTTCGTGGTCGTTGAGAAGATGGAGGAGAAATAGGGTGGCAGCGAAAGCGAAGCAGAGAGCCTTAGTTGCGAAGGGCATGCTTGCTCACGGTCCAAAGATTTCTAGAGGGTTGCAGCCACCTGCCGTCTTAAGATGTGCTGACAACACTGGGGCTCGAGACTTGCGACTCGTCCAAGTCATGGGATACAAAGGAAGGCTTCGACGTTACCCACGCGCTTCGGTCGGGGACAAAATCACAATCTCCGTCAGACACGGGACTCCAGACATGCGTAAGAAGATCTTTCAAGCAGTTATCGTAAGACAAAGAAAACCGTTCAGAAGGGTAGACGGCGTTTGGATTCAATTTCAAGACAACGCGGCGGTGGTCATTACGCCTGAAGGTGAGATGAAAGGTTCTGAAATTCGCGGACCTGTGGCGAAAGAAGCTGCAGAAAGATGGCCCAGAATAGCAAGCGCTGCGAGCATAATAGTATAGGTGGCTGAATAAATGCAGATACAAACATCTGTGACAAAACCTTCCAAACAGCGGAAAATGCTTCACACTGCGGCAGACCACCGACGCCATAGACTTTTTGCCATGCACCTTTCTGCTGAACTGAGAACCTCTCACTTGGTGAAAAGTTTTCCAGTCAGAAACGGCGACACGATCCGCATCATGCGAGGGGATCACAAAGGGTTCGAAGGAAAAGTAACTCGCATAGACAAGAAAAGATATCGTATCTATGTAGAAGGACTGACTCGAGAAAAAGCCGATGGAACTACAATATTCGTTCCGATACACCCCTCCAAAGCAATGATTACACATTTGAATCTCGACGATAAATGGCGTAAGAAGACACTGGAAAGAAAGAAATCGTCGCGAACAAAAGCCAAAGAAGCGCGGCTAGAACCGAAAACGAAAGCAAAAGAGAGGCTAAAGACCGAACCAGAAAGAATTGCCGAGATCAAGCCGGCTGTTGAAGAGAAAACGGTAGAGACAACGGTCAGCGAAAAGGAAACAGTTCCAATAGTGAAACCTGCAGCAAAGATAAGACAGTCAATGAAAGAGAAGAGACTTGAAGAAGCGAAACCATCGAAGAAACCCACAAGGACCAAGAAAAGAACGGTTAAGAAAACGAGTGCGCACCGAGTGGAAACTGTAACTCCGAAACCTGAGGAGAAGCGCAAACCTGAAACCAAGAAAAGAAA
>Ga0315296_10004091_pt1 | contig 12022 bp, 12 predicted proteins | sample YL17G14_18_MG_FD_203921 | JGI IMG/M metagenome (GOLD analysis project Ga0315296, IMG submission 203921) | Sediment microbial communities from Yellowstone Lake, YNP, Wyoming, USA - YL17G14_18 | ecosystem: Environmental > Aquatic > Freshwater > Lake > Sediment | place: USA: Wyoming | collected...
CCAGCATAATGCCCCCGGCCACTGCCTCCTTAAGTAGCCATGCCTTAGTCTTGGTCTTGAAGAACTCGGCGAAGGCTTGGGTGATGGGCTCTATCGCTTCTTGGGTAGCACTTAGGGCGTCGACATGCTCCCAATCGATCTCCTTGAGCCAGTCGGGAGCCATCCCCTCCCGGTCCATAAGCTCCACCACCCTCCGCTGCCCCTTGGCCCCGATAAGACCTCCGGAGAACATGAAGGTAACATAGCCATCCTGGCACGGCCACAGGGTTCTCATGCGAATCGGGCCAAACTGTCGCCACATTCCCGCCCGGCCCAGGTTCACCTTCATCAGGTCCCAGTAGGCGTAGGTGTGGGTCAACATCCAGGTGGGGCATTGCTGCGCTGATACATCGACATGCTGCCCCTCCCCAGTCCTCGCCCGGTGGTGAAGTGCCATCAGCGAGCCCACGGCAGCCATAGCGCTGGCATGGAGGTAGGCCTGAGGGGGATGGCTGATGCGAAGCGGCGCCCGCCCCGGCTCGCCAGTCATCCACATGTAGCCGCCCATAGCCCACGGGACGATGTCGGGGCCCTTCCACTGAGCATAGGGACCGGTCTGGCCAAAGGGAGTGATCGAGGTCATAATCAGGCGGGGGTTTACCTTGCTGAGTGCCTGGTATCCCAATCCCAGGCCTTCCATGTATCCAGGGGGGGAGGACTCCACCAAAAGATCGGCGCTCTTAACCAGCCTCTTAAGGAGTTCCCGCCCATCACAGGTCTCGATGTTAAGGGTAATGCTTCTTTTCCCGGTGTTATAGGCGAGCCAAAACAGGCTCTTCTCCGGATCCGGGATGTCATGGTAGAAGGGGCCGATACTCCGAGCCGGGTCTCCCCCCAGCCTTTCGACCTTAATAACATCGGCGCCGAGGTCAGCGAAGATCTTGCCACAGAGAAGCCCCTTCTCATCAGTTAGATCCAGAACCCGATAGGGGCTCAACGCTTTTTCACCCATTTCGTCGATCGCCTAATTTGGTTGCTCAGCGTTCGAAATGCTCAATACAAATGTGAGGTTTTCGCCCCTCTACCCGCTAACTCTGCTCCTCTTTTGCCGCCTGGAGATACTTTGCTGGGTTGAGGACGAACTTTTGCTTGCACATCAGGCCACAAAAATAGTAGGTCTTGCCCTGGTGGGTTGCCTTCTCCCCCCTTCGGGCCAGCCAGTTCTGCTCATCGACTTCCTTACCACAAACAGGGTCTTTGGCCATCTTCCAACCCCCTTAGCTAGAGCCCTATTTCCTGGGCCACGATCCGGCGATGAAATCGGGGATCGCCCAGGGCGAACTCCGCCGCCTTTGCCCTTCGGTAGTAGAGGGTGGTATCTACCTCGGAGCAATAGCCATAGCCGCCGTGAATCTGGATGGCATCAGCAGTGACCCGCCGGTAGGCATCGGAGGTCCAGGCCTTGGCCATAGCCACCTGCTTGGCGCAGGGCAGTCCCTCGGCCAGCATCCACGCCGCTTGATAGGTCAAAAGCCAAGCGCCATCCACCTCGATGAGCATATTGGCCATCTTGTGCTGGAGGGCTTGAAAGCTGCCAATGGGCCGGCCGAAGGCAACACGCTCCTTAGAATACTCCACGCTCATGTCCAGCACCGCCTGGGCACCACCCACCATCTCAGCGCATAGCGCCACGGTGGCCTGGTTTAACACCCTGGCCAGCGGGGCCCAACCCTGGTTCTGCCCTCCCAGGATGTTCCTTTTCGGCACCTTTACATTGTCGAAAATAACCTCAAACTGCTTGTCGTGGCCGATCTCGCTGATAGTCTTCAACGGGGTGCAGGTAAGCCCTGGGCTGTGGGCATCTACCAGAAACAGGGTCATCCCTCGCTCGAGCGCCTGGCCATCCCCAGTCCTGGCGACACAAACAAGGTAATCAGCGACATTGGCATTGGGAACGAAGAGCTTGATTCCCTTTATGACGTAGTCGTCCCCTTGGGCTACGGCTCTGGTAGCGATTGCCAGCGGCTGGTATTTGATGGCAGGCTCGGTGAGCGCCAGGGATAAAAGTAGCTCTCCACCAGCTATCCGGGGCAAGAACTCCTTCTTCTGATGCCCACTGCCGCATTCCAAGACGGCATGGCCGCCGAGAACTACGGTGGGCAGGTGAGGGCTGGAGAATAGGGCCCGGCCCATTTCATCGTAGAGGATCGCCAGGTCGAGGCAGTTACCGGAGATGCCGCCATATTTCTCAGGGAAGGTCAGTCCCAGCCATCCCAGGTCAGCGACCTTGCGCCATAGCTCCGGAGAGTAGCCCCTCTCGCTCTCCTCCAGCTCCCTCACGAGAGTTGAGGGACACTCCCTGGCCATGAAATCGCGGGCTGTTGTTCGAAACATTACCTGCTCTTCGGTGAAATCGAGGTCCATTATCTCCCTCCTTCTATCTGGGTAGCCCCAGTCCCCTCGTAGCGATGACGTTTCTCTGTATCTCCGAGGTGCCGCCAGCCAGGGTCCAGGCAGGGGACGCCCGATACCAAGCCTCCACAGTGCCCCTAAGCAGAGCCCAGTTGGAGCCGGCCTTCAGCGGGCTGTATTGCCCCAGGATCTCGGTGGCTGTCTGGGCGAGGCGCTGTGATGTCTCACGGAGGTACACCGTGCCCATCGAGGTATAATGGGGGGGGACCAGCCCCATTGTTGCCGCCCAAACAGATCGATAGTTGAACAGCCTGGCGACCTCAACCTCTATCGCCCGCTGTGCCAGCACATCGCGAATCATCGGATCCTCAGATAGGGGTTTACCATCGACTTCGGTTTCCTTTACGAAGCGAACCAGTTCCTCCATCATCCTTCGCTGCATGCCTACCTCGCCGATTCTGACCCTCTGTATGTCCAGGGCCGCCGCCAAGTGATACCAGCCCTGATCCACCTGGCCGATGAGGTTGAACTTGGGAACTCTGACATCGTCGAAGAAGATCTCAGCGGTGTCGGCGCCAAGGCCCATCATAGGAAGAGGCCTAACAGTGACCCCCGGGCTCTCCATATTGACAAGGAAAAGGCTGAGCCCCTTGTGCTTGGGGACCTCGGTATTTGTTCTAGCAACCACGATAGCATGATTGGCGGTTAATCCCAGGGTGGTGTAGAACTTCTCACCGTTGATCACGTATTCATCGCCATCGAGCACTGCCCTCGTCGCCGCGGCGGCCAGATCGGAGCCACACCCAGGCTCGGTATAACCAAGGCAGCTGGTGATCTCACCGCTCGCCAGCTTGGGCAGGAAATACCCCTTCTGCTCCTCAGTCCCCACCCGCTGGATGATAGCGCCGACAATACGCTCATTGTGATAAGCCACCGGAGCCCCCCAGTAGCCCGATTCCTCCTCGAAGATCGACCCCTCCTGGAAACCGTGGGTATACTGAAGCCCCAGCCACCCCTTCTCCGCCACCTTTTGGGTAAATTCAGCGGACCCGGGCATGAACACACCCTTGTCCCGCTCCTTTTCAACCCATTCCAAAAGCTCGCCTTCGAGCTCCTCACGCATGAAGTCGTCGATCTCTTTTTTTAGCTTTTCCTGCTCCTCGGTAAATCTGAAACGCATATTTCACCCCTTTCTGCGCCCGCTTCGACATTATAAGCTTGATGCCGCTTGGGGTCAACGAGCTCTGCCAATGCTACCCAGGGTAGCCTCGTAGTGCTATAATGCCTGAGAGAGCCTAATCAGGGGGCTTAGAGAGCGATGGGGAGGTGACTTGTCATGTGGTATGGAAGGCACGGTCGCTTCAGCTTTCGCTTTGGCTTCCCTCCCTGCGGGTTTTGGATTCATGGGATGAGACCCTTTCCTCGCCGCCGGCAGTATCTTGAGATGCTGGAGGCATACAAGAAAGAGCTGGAGGAAGAGCTAAAGGAAGTGGAAAGGGAAATCGAGGACTTAAAGCGAGCCTAAAGCGGAGGAACTTGGGGAAGCAGGAGGAGATGTTTGCATATTGCCCACCTGAGCTTGACCAACTTCCGCAATTATGAGCGCCTTGAGCTCGATCTCCCACCTCACCTGATGGTGCTCCACGGCGATAATGCCCAGGGCAAGACCAACCTCCTTGAGGCGATCTACCTCCTGGCAACTACCAAATCCCATCGCGCCAGCGCTGAGCGGGAGCTGATAAACTGGTCGGTGCCACAGGAAGGGCCTGGCGTAGCCCGCCTTTTAGCCCGGGTGCAAAAAGGGGTGGGCAGCCTTCGGGTGGAGATCGCCCTCATAGCGGCCTACTCCGAAGAGGATGCCCATGTTCAAAAGCGGATCAGGATAAACGGCGTGCCCCGCCGCGCCATCGACCTCGTCGGTCAGGTGAATGTGGTGCTCTTTAGCTCCCAGGACATCGACCTTATTGGGGGCTCCCCATCCCGCCGTCGCCGTTATCTAGACATCACAAATTCTCAGGTCAGTTCCCGGTATCTTCGCGCCCTTCAGCGATATACCAAGGTTCTCCTTCAGCGAAATCACCTCCTTAAATTGATTCAGGAGCGCCGCGCTCAATGGGATCAGCTTGAGTTTTGGGACCGAGAACTGGTGGAGCATGGCTCCTTCATCACAGCACAGCGTCAGCTCATGGTGGCTGAACTCGACGAGTTGGCCCGGCCTATTCACCGCCAGCTCACCGCTGACCAAGAGGAATTGAAAATCAGCTATATACCGAGCGTGAGCAAAGACGATTTTGTGGATCGGCTAGCAGAAGTTCGAAAAAAGGAGAGCGCCCAGGGGATAACCCTGGTCGGCCCTCACCGGGATGACCTAGCCTTCCTGGTCAACGACATAGATATGAATACCTATGCCTCACGAGGACAACAGCGAACCATTGCCCTATCCCTAAAGCTCGCCGAAGCAAGATTCATGCGCTCCAAAACCGGTGATGAGCCTATCCTGCTTCTAGACGATGTGCTGCCCGAGCTCGATGCCGCGCGGCGGAATCACCTGCTGCGATCCATTGTTTCCTATGAACAGGTGGTGATGGCCATAACCGACCTCGACCGGTTGCCCCCCGATTTTCTAGCCGAAGCAGCCTTGTTCCAGGTAAGCGGAGGCAGGATCAACCCCCTTTAGCACTGGCCTTCGTGATAAAAGGGGGCCAAGGCACTAAATAGCCAGCAGTGGATGGCGCCTGAGGCCACTGGAAATAAGAGGTTTACCCCTGCCTCAGAGCCTCGGGCATGTCTGTTTCGGTGGTGATCACCCCCTCTACTAGCATATCGGCGATTTCATCATCAGTGTATCCCAGGATCTCTTTATAGACATATTCATTGTCCTCGCCGAGACAGGGGCCGGCCTTCCAGATATGGTTTGGGGTCTTCGATAGCCGATAGGCCGGGGCATTATAGGCATGGCGGCCGATGGCCTTGTGCTCCAAAAACCTGAAATGCTCCCGATGCTTTAGCTGTGGGTCGTTGAACAGGTCCTCGGCGGTCTCCACCACACCGGCGGGCACCCCGGCATCCTGCATCAACGTCATTATCTGTTCCGCCGTGAAATCTTTAGTCCACTCCCCGATCAGCCTGTCCAGCTCCTCCTCGTTCTCTTTCCTGCCCAAGAATGTGGTGAACCTGGGGTCCTTGGTCCACTCAGGATTGCCAACAACGCAACAGAAGTCCTCCCATTCCTCCTCACTAGATACTGCGATGGCCACCCAGCGGTCGTCGCCGAGGCAGGGGTAAACCCCATGGGGCGCCATATAGGGGTCGCGGTTGCCCATGCGGTTTGCTATTCGCCCGTTTACGATATAGTCCAGCATAACCGGCGCCAGGAAAGTAACCCCAGCCTCCACCTGCGACTGATCCAAGTATATTCCCTTGCCAGTCTTTCGCCGATGGAGAAGAGCTAGGATGACGGCGCAGGTCAAATACCACGGGGCGATGAAATCGCTGTAGTTGTTGAAAAGGGAGAGGGGGTCTTTATCCGGCCAGCCGAGAAGGTGGCTATAGCCGCCATAGGCTGTGCCCACCATCCCGTAGCCGCCAAATTTGGAGTAGGGACCCTTTTGCCCCATCTGACAGGTCGAGTAGTAGATGATGTCCGGCTTTATTTTCTTGCAGCTCTCGTAGTCCAATCCCCACTTGGCCATGGTCCCCGGGACCATGCCATCGGTGACTACATCGGCCCACATACACAGTTTCCAGCCGACCTCTCGTCCCTTGGGCGTATTCAGGTCAACGCTCAACCCGTATTTATTGGTATTGAAAGCCATTCCGAAGGCGCTGCGGTCGATTCCAGACTGCCAGTCCTTGAACGGAGGGAGCGTCCTTAGGGTGTCGGGATACTTGTGGCATTCGACACGAACCACTGTAGCGCCATGCTCCGCAAGCTCCCTGGCGATCTGAGGACCAACACCAACCCAGGAGAAATCGGCAACCTTTATCCCGTCGAATATCTGCTTTGCCATTTTATCCTCCTCTTTTTTGGAACTATTTGCTGTGCCTGAATAGCGCTGTCCGCTTTCAATCCCCTTTTTCAAGCATTTCGCCGTTCAAATAACACCCCTGGTCTTGAGCAAGACCAGCTTCTCCTTGGAGAAGCCTAGCTCCTTCACATATATGTCCTCATTGTGCTCCCCGATAAGTGGGGCCCTTCGCTGCACCCGATAAGGGATGTCGCCCATTTTGATTGGGAAGCCGGGATAGGTGATCGCCTCGCCCAGTTCGGGGTGCTCCACCGTCTCCCAAAATCCCCTGGCCGCAAGCTGAGGGCTCTCCACCACATCCCTGGCATCACTGACCGGGATGAGGAGGATGGATTTTTCTATTGCCTCCTCGAAGAGCTCCTGCTTGGTCTTGGTGCGGAAGAACTCACTCACCTCTTCAATGAAGCGGTCCACCGTCTTTTGTGCTTCAACATCGAACAGTATCCTCTGCATATCGAACTCAACCCAAGGGAAGTCCTTAAAATCGAGTATCATACCGTCGCGGTTGGCCATCTCCACAACGCCTCTAGCAGAGGCCACGAAGGCTGTGGTGGCCCCGCCACCCCACAAGAGGAATACATAGCCATCCTTGCAGGGAAATATCTGGCGGGTAAAATAGATACCGCTCAGGCCAAGCCCAGGCCCCACCCCCTTATAGTTCACCTTAACCATGTCCCAGAACTCGGCGGCCATCATCAGGCTCAAAACCACCGCCTGCTGACAGGAGACATCGACATGCTGTCCCTCCCCGGTCAGCTCCCGATAGTAATGGGCCACCACTGAGCCCAAAGCACCGTGGATCCCGCCCAGGAAGTAGAATTGGGGGGCGCTTATGCGATTGGGGGGCATGCCCGGGTCGCCGTAGATGCGGCTCATCCCGCCAAGGGATACCCCCACGATGTCGGTGGTCTTGTAGTGGGCATAGGGGCCGGTCTGGCCAAAGGGGGTGATGGAGGTCATGATGATGCGGGGATTTATCCTCTCCAACTCCTCATACCCCAAACCGAGGCTGGCCATATATCCCGGCTCGAAGGACTCAATGACAAAGTCGGCGTTCTTCACCAGCCTCTTGAAGATCTCCCTGCCGTCAGCCGTCTCCAGATTGAGGGTTATCCCCCGCTTGTGAAGGGCAGTCCAGAACCAGTAGAGGCTCTTCTCGGGGTGGGGGATATCGTGATAAAAGGGGCCGATGTTTCGGGCCGGACTCCCGCCCGGGGGTTCGATCTGGATGACATCAGCCCCCAGATCCCCCAAAATCTTCCCACACATAAGCCCCCGTTCGTCAGTCAGGTCCAAAACACGATAACCGCCCAAAAGTGTGTGCTCCATCATGCTTTCACCTCCATAAGAAAAATTTAGCTAAGGTCAATAACTAAAGGATACAACAGGATTCTAAGTGCGCTAAGTGTTGCCTAGGACAGCACCACCGGCGACAGCTGTTTCCCCTTTGTCCTACGGCTGACAATCTGTAATTAGCTTGGCCCCCTCCCGTAATGCCTGCTTATTGAGGGACAGGATGGCTTCCCCCCTTTTCCCGGCTAGCTGCTTTTCAAGCTGGGCCTCCATCGCTTCCAGAGGGAGCACCTTTGTCGCCTCGAGGTATGCCCCCAAGAGGATGAGGTTGGCGACGCGGCGGTCTCCCAGCTCGATCGCCATCTTGGTCGCCGGGATGTAGAATGCCTTTATGTCCTCCCTTGTTACCTTGGCCGATATTACTGAACTATCGACAAATATCGTTCCCCCCGGCTTCAGCCTCTTTTCCAACTCGGTGAAGGCACCCCACCCCATAACTATCGCCGATGCGGGATTATAGACCGCTGGGGAACCGATCTCCTCATCGGAAAGGATAATGGTGCATTCGCTTTCACCCCCTCTCATCATCGGCCCGTAGTTGGGGAAGTAGAGCACATGCCGATACTTCAACATCGCCGTCTCAGTAATTAACCAACCAGTGGTCAACAGCCCTTGACCCCCCAACCCGGCCACCATCAGCTCGATCTTTTCCTTCACCATGCCACCTCTATTACTGAATACGATCGACGTTCTTGAACTCGCCTAAGGGGTACTCAGCAAGCATCTTCTTGTCTATGAAATCCAGGCACTGGTCAGGGGTCATCCGCCACGAGGCGGGACAGGCGGAGAGGAACTCAACAAAGCCATACCCAATCCCTTCTATCTGCTTCTGGAGAGCCAGCTTCACCGCCTTCTTGGCCTTTTGGTAGTTGACCGGAGTGTGAACAGTCACCCGAGCGGAATAGGCCGTCCCTTTCATTACCGCCGCCAGTTCGGCAACGTGAATGGGATAGCCCGTTAACTTAGGGTCTCGACCCCCTGGGGTGGTGGTAGTTACCTGTCCCAGCAAGGTGGTGGGTGCCATCTGGCCGCCGGTCATGCCATAACCGGCGTTGTTGAGGAAGATAGTGGTGAGCTTCTCACCGCGAGATAGGGCATTCATAAAGCAGCCGAGGCCGATGGCCCCCAGGTCTCCATCGCCCTGACAGGTGATCAATACGGTATCCGGGTGAATGCGCTTGAGGGCGGTTGCCATTGCCGGGGCACGCCCATGGGGACAGGCAGCCCCGTCGAGGACGAATAGCATAGGCCAGGTATAGCTACAGCCAACACCGCCAAGGAGTATCGTCCGGTCCTCGACGCCCAGTTCCTCGACAGTCTCACATATGATGCGGATGATCGCCCCGTAGTGGCAACCGGGGCAATGCAGGATAGGGATAAAGGTCCTCAAACTCGGTTTGCCATAGATCTTCACTTTGTTATCGCTACTCATAGCAGACCTTTGACCTCCTCTAGGACCCTCTCCGGATGGATTATCCCTGACCCCCCGGCTTGATGCCGGCCCCAGACCCCCAAAAGATGGACTGGAACCTGGCCGAGCACGGCAAACTCCACGTCATCGACAAACTCCCCGATGCTATCCTCGACCACAAGCACCTTTCCCGCTCGAGAGGCCGCCTCCCTTAGTTCCTTCCTGGGAAAGGGCCAAACCGTTATCGAGCGAAACAGGCCCAACCTGAGACCCTGAGCCCGTCCCAGCTCAACCGCCCCCCGACATATCCTCGCCGAGGAGCCGTAGGATACCAGAAGGAGCTCGGCATCCTCAGCCTTATAGGTATCATACCTCACCTCGGTATCCATTATCTTTTGATATTTGGCCCTTTGGTGTTCATGATAGGCCGGGACACTCATGCCAACGCTACGAGGGGGATAGGAAGCACCGCCGAAGATCCGATCGGTTCTGCCCTCCTTCTTGCCTCGGCCCACCAGAGCCCAGTCCTTCTCCGGCACCGGGCCGAAATCGAGGGCTCTGATCTCCACCGGCTCGGCCATTCGCCCTATTATGAAGTCGCTGAGCACAATGACCAGAATACCATAGATATCAGCCAGATATAAAGCAAGCTGCACCAAGTCAAAACACTCCTGGCTGGAAGCAGGGGCCAAGACGATACAGCGGCAACCGCCATGGCCAGCGCCCGAGGTAGCGTAGCGATAGTCCGTCTGACCCTGCTGGCCCCCGGTCCCGATCCCAGGGCCCATGCGCATCACATCGACTACTACACAGGGAACCTCAGCCGCCGAGATATAGGAGATGCCCTCGGCCATAAGGGCAAAGCCACAGCCAGAGGTGGAGGTCATCACCCGTTCCCCAGACATAGCGCCCCCATAGAGCATGTAGATGCTAGCGCTTTCAGATTCTGATTGGATGAAGGCGCCCCCTATCTTGGGCAGCTCCCCAGAGAGATACTCTCCGATGTCGCTCTGCGGGGTAATAGGGTAGCCGAAGAAATACTTACAGCCGGCAGCGATAGCCCCCCGTGCTATCGCCTCATTGCCCGTGAGTAGCATCCTCTCACCCATGGAAAAGCCCTCCCTGAAAGCTCAGACCAATTCTCTCCCTAGCGATCATTATAGCAAAAAGTCCCCTAGTACAGGACCTTCTCCTCTGTCAAGCGAGCGATCTCCTCCTTGGACAACCCTAGTAGTTCCCCATAGATGTAGTCGTTGTGCTCGCCCATCATCGGCGCCGACCGCTGAATCTTGACTGGTGTCAGACTGAACTTCCATGGCGTGTTATTAACTGGCACCCCGACAGCTCCCCCGGGGTAATCAACCAATTCATAGGTCCCCCTTGCCCGATGGTGAGGGTCCCAATAAAGCCCATCCTGATCCATGACCGGGGCTGCAGCCACCCCCACCCTCTGGAGAATCGCTGTCACTTCATAGTGAGTGTAGCTTCGGGTCCAGTCCGAGATAAGCTTATCCAGCTCCTCCTGGTGGCGCAGCCTGTTGAAGACATCAGCGAATTTTTCGTCCTTGGTCCACGGGGGATTACCGATAGCCTGACAGAATGCCTGCCATTCCTCTTCTGTCTTCACTGCAATGGAAACCCACTCGTCGTCCCCCCTGCAGGGATAATTGTTATGGGGGGCCATCCACCGACTGAGATTCTCCTGAAAGCCCATCACCCTGCCGTTCATGCTATACTCCATGACTGCCTCGCCAAGGACGCAAATGGTCGCCTCCGCCTGCGCCATATCGATGTACTGCCCCTCCCCGGTTCTGCTGCGGTGACGCAGCGCAACCAGGACAAAAAAGGCCCCAGTAGCAGAGGCTACGGCATCGGTGAAACAGGGTTCAAAGGCTGGTTCTCCATCGAGATAACCAAGCATACTATCTAGCCCGGCGAGGGCCCCCAGAGAGGGGCCATAGGTCATGATATCCCGTAGCGGGCCCTACTGCCCTGTCGCAGGCATAGAGATCATGATAATATTGGGTTTGACCTCCCTCAAATGCTCATAGTCCAGACCAAGCTCCCTCATCACCCGGGGAGGGTAGTTCTCAATGACTATATCGCTCTTGGCCACAAGCCTCTTCATCAGCTCCACCGCCTTGGGTTCCTTCAAATTGGCGGTAATACCCAGCGCGCTATGGTTCCACACATGGAAATGATTGCCCGACGTCGGCATTATCAGGCTTAATCTTCTAAAGATATCCATACGGGAATTGGACTCTACCTTGATGACCTCAGCCCCGCAATCGGCCAGTAGCGTTCCCAGCTGGGGAGCAGCCCACTGCCAGCCGAAGTTGACTACCCTATAACCTTCGAGGGGGAACATTTGCCAATCCTCCTTTCTGCTAGATAACCCCTATCCTTGTCAGCTTTACTAAGTCCTCCTTTGAGTAGCCCAAGCGCTTGCAATAAACCTCCACGTTGTGCTCACCCAACAATGGGGCCGGATGGTCTATTATCCAGGGGGTTTTCGATAGCTTGGCCGGTGCCCCTGGATACTTGAGTACTCCGACCTCAGGATGGTCGATCTCCACGAAGTACTGGCGGGCCTCGAATTGAGGGCTCTTCATCACATCCTCGATGGTATGCACCGGTATAAAGGGAATCCGCCTTTCAAAGCAGAGGTTAAAGACCTCCTCTTTAGTGTGGTCCATTAGCCACTCGATGAGGTAGGCATCCATCACATCCTTATGCGTCCCGTCAGCTCCGTAAAGGTCTATGGAACCGGTATAAGGCTCGCCCGTCTCCAGGTTAATGAGAGCCCAATCCGGGTTTCCGATCGCCTCAGCAAACATCT
>Ga0315296_10004092_pt1 | contig 12020 bp, 5 predicted proteins | sample YL17G14_18_MG_FD_203921 | JGI IMG/M metagenome (GOLD analysis project Ga0315296, IMG submission 203921) | Sediment microbial communities from Yellowstone Lake, YNP, Wyoming, USA - YL17G14_18 | ecosystem: Environmental > Aquatic > Freshwater > Lake > Sediment | place: USA: Wyoming | collected...
AAAAAGAAATCGCTAAACGTCGCCGTTCTGGCGACGGCTAAACTACGTGGTACCGAAACCCAAGGCTGCCATCTGGCTCTGCAATAACGCTAAGGTTCTCTCCAGGCGGGCAAAACGCTCCACCAACCTGGCCTCTCTTTGAGTTAGGCGGTATTCTTCAAGCTCGATTCTTTCCTGAAGGTTTTTTATGGTATCGGACACGGAATCCTGATCGATTTGCAGTGAGCCGGTCGTTACCTTGAGCATTTTATCCAGGGCGTCTTCAATGGCACCGGCAAAGCCCTGCTTAACCCTGACCGTCGCGGTGAAAGTGCCGGCCTGGCTTAAATCAACACTTAGTTGAAGGCCATTCTCCGGATATACAGGATCGCCGTTATCATCGAAGGAGCTATCTCCGGTGACAATATTACCACTATAGGCGGCATCTCGGTATGTGGATTCGGTTGAAAGTTTGATTCTGGCACTGGTGATTGCTCCGCTACTTACCACCACCTCAACATTATAAGTACCTGCCGTAGTGTAATTGTTGCTGGCGCCGTAAAACTTGATAGTATTACTGTCACTGCTGCCGGTCTTGTCTGCTCCGATTATGGCAAGGACACCCATATAATCCTCAGCTAAGGCTTGGTCGAAGATATTTGTGTCCAGACTCAATACCCCGTCCCTATCGAGTTCCAGGCCAATGTGGCCTGGCATCAGATGCGTGTCGATGTCCTGGACAAACCCGCTGGTCTGGGCGATAAGTGGCGTACGAAGCTGATTGCGGAGGGTTGAAACGATGTAATCCCCCATTAATACACCGGCCTTTTTCAGAACATCGTTGTAGCCGGTCTTCTCCTGAATATAGACCGCAGCGGCGTTATAGGCAGCAACCATAGAATTTAGTTTTTCTTTGACCGATTCAATATCTCTGGTCAGAGTGATTTCCTCACCGTTCGCATCAGTTGTATCGTGCAAATGCAATGTCACACCGCTGATAACATTATCCACCGTGTTGGAGCTTCTGCCGATCCAGCCGTCGTTGCCTTTTGTGACTTCGGTCAGCATATAATTGGAATTAGCATAGGGAGTGAGGCTGCTGGGGTTGATAGAAATCAGACTAACATCACCGACAGTATTGCTGAACGTAAATATCGTGTCACCACTCACGCTCAATCTTACGCCGCTCACCATTATATCGCTGGCGTCAACGTTTGGCAACGCTACAAGGGCAGCCTGAATCTGGGCTAAGGTAGCATTAAAGGCGATGGCTGCGGTTGTATATCCATCGTAAGTCAACGTAAACGTGCCGGCGGTCGGTATGGTGGTTTTTGCGAGCTTTTGCACCTCGGCAACTGCTGAGGTCGAAGGGAAACCATCCACCTTGAGCTTTGAGTCCTGAGCCGATTGGGTTTCGGTAAAGTCTGCTTCCGCAAAACCTGTTAGATTTGCTGTTGTGCTGCCGCCCTGAGTTGACTGGCTAATGGTCGGGATATTCAACGTTGTTGAGCCGGAGCCGGGATTATACGTCAAGGTAAACTGCATCTGGCTGCTGCCGCATGTGCAGTCTGTAAGGCGTATTTCGCCATTGACTAATGTTGCTATAGCCCGGCCGTCGAAAGCATCGTTGATTTCTGAAATGAGGTGAGTTAGCTTGGTATTGCCGGTAACGCTAATCTCTCCGCTTATAGCATTACCATTATGGTCTTTACCAGTTATGGTAATCTTCTCACCTCCGGCAAGTGTACCGCTGAACTGGTCCAGCTCTATAATCTTGGAGCTGAGGGTGGCGTTGTCGCTGTTGACCGTAAAAGCAGATTCAGCCTCCACAACCTGCGTATTACTTGCGTTGATGGCGAGTCGATAATCAGAGCCAGCATCATTGCCGTTTAGCACCAGGTGATAAGTACCGTTATGGTATAACAGGTTCGCCGTGACGCCGGGGTTGTTCGCATCATTATTGATTAAGCCAACCAGGTCTTCCAGGGTTGTGGTAGCAGTAGCCGTTATTATTGTTTCCTGATGGTTATATGAGTAAATGAAGGTGCCGGCTCCCACGTAGTCCTCGCCATATTCCTTTCCATTGGTGTGAACCCATCGCTCAGCAGTGGCCAACTGGTTGATTACAACTGTGTGATTACCCTCAAAAGCGTTATAAGAAGCTTCAGCGGTTAATATATCGCTATCACTGGAAGCGATGTTAAAAGCACGCAGTTCTCGAGCGTCGGAAAGAGCACGAAGCGTGCTTCTGAAGGTCTCCAGCTTGGTCTGAAGGCTGCTCAGAGCATCTTTTCTTTCCTCCCAAAGGCTTTTACGCTGCTCGTACATATTCAGTGTACGTCGTTCAACAGCCATCAGTTGAGCGATCAGCGTATTCGTATCTATCCCTGTTAAAAGACCTGGAAGACGCAAATCCGACATTTTTGCCTCACTTTAAGCTTTCTACGCTCGCCGAAGGATAGCTCCATCCCCATCCCTAAGGGATGAGGCTGCCACCCGGCGCAGTATTACAAACTTATTATCGTCTAAAAATCGCCTCTGTTTAAATATTTATCCTGTCTACTATGTTATCAAATGGTCTGGCAGACTATCTTGGTATCAATCATCCGAAGGTCATAAATGTCGCTATTTTCTGCACACCATTTCTGCACATCGATGCTTGAGCGTTTTTCAAAATAATCAGAGATAAACTGCTTTGCAGCAGGGTTGTTATGATTTTGTATCTCTTTATTTAGATACATAAGGCTTTGCTTTTTCATATCCAGCGCAAAAAAGGCCATAGCTCTTAGAAGATCATAATTTCTGAATCTGGTTTCAATATTAGGCTGCATTTGCTCAATTCCGCGGAGCATACTTACACAGCTTACGTAAAAGGATTGGTTGAACAACCAAACGGAATGGCTTAGCCATTGCAGGATAACATTGTTATCCAGCGGAACGCCTTCCCATCGAATAATATCGTGTTTGAATCTTTCAAGAAAATCGGAACATACGCATTTTTTCAACTCATTTTTTAAATCCGTATGTGACAAACTGGCCAGGGTCGGTCTTACCTTTCTCAGCTTACATTCACAATAACAACGGTATCGAAATCTTCTACTACGCTGGTCCCAAAAAGGTAGAAGCCCTGTTTGTGAGTTACAATGCACCCTTACAAAAGTCAAATACTCTGGGATATTCTTAAATTTCACATCGGTGCAATATTTTGCGTATTCAGCCGCCTTAACCAGCCAAAATGAATCTGAGACGAACGGATTTTCATCATACGGACCGATAGCATCAAAAAGTGTTTTGCGAATGATGGCTGAGCCATGAGTTATTGAGTTCTGCCAAGACGATTGTCTGTCAATAATATCGCTGTGCTCGGTCGGCAGCTCAACTGGGTCGGCGTATTTCAGACCTCTAAACTCATCGAGAAAAATGTAGTAAAAGGCACCTACAATACCCAGCCGATTATCACTATTTATCTGGCGGTATAGAACTTGCAGCTTAGACGGGCACATAATATCATCCGCATCCTGGATTACGATAAAATCAGAATTGGCCCGCTCAATGGCAAAATTCCATCTGACGTAAGGGCCTTTGTTATCCTGGAAATAATAAGGCTTTATTCTTTGATCCATTCGGCTGTATTCTTCGATTATCTCTCGTGTGCCGTCCGTGCTGCCGTCATCCAGCAGAAATAGCTCCCACTGGTCCATGGTTTGATTTCTTATACTGTCGAGACACTCCGGCAGAAATCTTTCGGAATTGTAACAGGACGTAATTATAGAAACCTTCGGATGCGGATGGCTCGGGATTTCCAGAGCTGATTTGTCGGCCTTGGGTTTCCTTGCATAAGCAGCTGAAATCGAATCGGCTGATTTAATTTTGGAACATAGAGTCATGTGGCTTTTCATTTTTCGAGAGGTTACCTCATTGAACAATCTGCTTATGAGGCCGAATATTTCTCTTGCGGCATTACAGAAAGTGTAACCTTCACACAGCCTGTTGCTTATTTGGGCAAATTTCTCCCTTTCATTTTTGTTATCCAAGAAATAATCTAATTTTCTCTGGAGGTCTTCTGGAGTTTGATAAGTAACTATTCCAAGCTCTTCTATACCTTCGACGTAATTGCTAATTTGAAAAGCCTTTAAGGCGGCAAGGTCGAATGTTCTGTTATTTACAAAACCAAATCGCCTCATGGTTTCCTGATGGTCGTTTAATACAATTTTTGCTCGTCCATATAACTGAGGTAATTTTTCCCACTCCACAAATTCTGCTTTTATATATCGTTCATCCAGAACATTACGCCATCCTTGACCAACTACGCAAAGATTGTACTGTTTGCCCGTTCCAAGAACATCCTGAACAATTTTTCTACATATTCCCCCTTTTTGATAATAGTTGTTCCCAACAAAAAGGATGTCTATATCTTTAGTTGAGTTATTTTCAGAGGGGTTAAAAACTTCATCATCCGTTGCCTGAGGGAGATAAAAACATGGAATTCTCACACCGTTTTTTAAATTCTCTAAATAAAGCTTTGAAGCGCAAAACACAACATCAAATTGATTTATTTCTTCAAAGGTATGCAATTCAGGATGATTTATTATCCAAAGTGTATTGAAATTGTAGGGCTTGGGAACATATCGGAATAATCCTTTGATATGAATAACTATATCTATATGATTATCAGCTTGGTTCCATTCGTCTTGAGTGTGAACTTCGCAAATATGACCTAATCTTATAAAAGCCTTTGCCAGACTATTGGCAAAGGGTGTATCCCCCCATCCCAAATTATTTCTGGTAGGAGTACATGTTTTAACGGCAAATCTGAGTTTCTTGGCTGGTGAATCTTTCCTGTCTACGAAGAACTTTCGCAACCAGCAGATCAAAGCGTTTATATACTGAGACCTTGAAACGGAAATAGATGCATCATTCCTTAGATAAGGTTGGATTGTCTGTGAAGTTCCTTCCCGGACCTGATTACCACTAATAATGACATCTGGCTTTATCCTGCTGGCCCATCTTTCGCGTAATAGCTTGTTATTTTGCTTGATTGCCTTGTGTCGTTCCTCTGCGCTTTTCGATTCATAATGAATGACTACACTTTTCGGTTGATATACGATTTTTTTCCCTGCTTGCGTTAGTTTGAAGGACAAATCTACATCCTCGGAGCCGTTCCAATAGCTCTCGTCAAAACCGTTTACACTGTCAAAATCAGACTTTCGAACGATCATACATGCAGCAGTAACCGCTTGAAAAAGCATGGGGACATTGACAAAATCACTATCAGATGGTTCCTGTACAAAGACGTGTCTTGGCAACAGGGAATTTACCCCGTCAATGCCAAGCATCACGACGCCGGCATGCTGAATAGAACCATTAGGATAAAGCAATCTGCTGCCCACAGCCCCAACATCCGAATCGTTTTCCAAAACCTTTGCAGACTCTTCCAACCAGCCAGGTTGAACCTTCGTATCATTATTCAAAAAGACAAGATAATCTCCATCTGCCGCAGATGCTCCTTGATTACAAGCCTTGGCAAAGCCAAGATTTTCACGGTTCGAAATAATCTTCAAGCTTCCAGTAAGGCATTTCAGAAACTCCTTTGTGCCATCCGTTGAGCCGTTATCAACAATGATGACCTGGTAAAGACTGGTGGGTGTGTTTTCAATGAGGGCCATAAGACATTGTTTTGTATATTCCACGTTGTTAAAGACAGGGATAATAATTGAAGTTGTTTTCGACTTATTTTTCTGAGGTTTATTATCTGCAGCTAACATGTCATTTTTAATAGGGCGTAGAGAAGTTTGATGATATCTTTGCTTTAAATTTTGTATGTATCTATTTTGCTGCTCTATTACATGAGGTTTGTTCATAGCGTAATTTTTATATCTTTCATGTATTTTTGCGATCATTAGAAAAGGTGCATGCTGCTCACTTGTCATGGTAGTTCCATCTGTTCTCCAGGTAACTTCAGCAGTTACTTTCTTAATGTGGAAGAATTTAAACTTTTTTGACATCCGAATCCATAAGTCCCAGTCCTCATGCGTCGGAAGACTTTCATCGAAATAACCAACCTCATCCAGGCACGATTTTTCATGCATGACGCAGAGCGCTGGAACAAGATTGCATACAAGCAAGCGGTCATGATCCACATCAAAAGAGTAGGGTATCGTTCTTTCTGTCACTACATACTTTCCATTTACTTTCTTTTGATGAGCACGATAAGCATCTGTGTAGGCTACTTTATAGTCAGTACTTTCCAAAACCGTATATAGTTTTTCCAGGTGATCCGGCAAATAAATATCATCGTCATCCAAATATGCAATATACTTGCCTCTTGCGGCCCGAATACCTGTATTTCTTGCAGCCGCAAGCCCATTATTGGTATCATGCGTGAGATACACAATATTCTGCTTGGCTTCTAAGCTTCTCACAACCGACTCAACATCTTGGCCTGCGTCATTTACTACGATTATTTCAAAGTTCTGATAAGTTTGATTTAGTATGCTCTTTAAGGCTTTAACCAATAAAGCAGGCCGGTTATAAGTTGGAACTATGACAGAGACCATAGGTGTAAAGTCTTCCTGGGCTCGGCTTTTTCTTTTGACAGAGACATCCTGGTACCTCTGTCTGCTTTGTGCTTCTGATATAGCAAGACGCTTATAGTATTGCTGCTGCTGTTTTTTTTCATTCGAAATACTATTATCAAATGACCTCCAATAATAAAGTGGTTCATCTATGTTGCCCACTTTATACTTCTCTGCAATTCTGAGCCACAAATCATAATCCTGAGCAAATTTATATTTTTCGTTGTAAGCTCCTAAGTCCAAAAGCACAGTCCTGCGGACCATCACAGTACCATGACCAAACCAGTTCTGTGTTTTGAGCCCTTGCTTTATCTCATTGTAAGCGGTCAAAACCTTGATAAATGCAACTATCTTCTCATCCTGGTTAATGCAATAGTAAGAACTGCCCACTAAAGCGTAATCAGGATTATTCTCAAGAAATTCAACCTGTTTTGCAAACCTCTCTGGATGAGAAACATCATCTGCGTCCATGCGCGCAATGTATTCACCTCTGCATAAATTTAAGCCGATATTTAAGGATTTTGTTAAGCCCCTGTTCTCAGGATTTCTATAAATAAACGTCCTTGAGTCCTTCATATTAATGAGTATCTCAGAGGTTCTGTCGGTGCTTCCGTCATCTACTATGACCACTTCGAAGTTCTGATACGTCTGATTGTATATACTTTCCAGTGCCTTGCTGATAAACCTCTCACAATTATAGATGGGCATGAGCACGCTTACTTTAGGCCTGTTAGTCCAGTCTTTGTTCTGTTCTTTGTCAGGTATATATGCGTTCCAACTGCCACCGTAATAACGGTCGACATTGCTATTATGCTCCTGCAAGTAAACCAGGCCTCGGTCATCAATATATTGATACAGCCTGTTATTTAACGCCAGGCAATATAATTCGCTATCTGGTATGCCAACGAACACATTAAACCAAGTTACCGTAGGTACAATCTTTCTTAATAATTCATGCGTTTGCTGTAGGTCCAAGTCTGTCTCACCTGGCACGCCCACAATAACACTCGCCGCAGTTTTAATACTAAATTCCTGGCACCACTTAAAAGCATTTTTAATTTGCTCAACGGTAATATCTTTACGCAAGAAATCCAGTATCCGTTGAGAACCACTTTCTACGCCAAAATAAAATCCTTTTACACCAGCGCGGGACATCATTTCTACAAGGTCTCTACTAAGATTAGAGACTCTCGATTCGCAAACCCAGGGTATCTTTATTCCTCTTTCTATGAGAAGATTACAGAACTTTCTCAATCTTGCCTGGTTAAGAGTAAAATTATCCTCTCGGAAATAAATTCCTCCTGCTCCATAATGCTCAATAAGATATTCAATGTCAGATACAATCCGTTCTGCACTGAAATATGTATATTTCTTACCCCAGATTGAGCCTACCGAGCAGAATGTGCATTGAAATGGGCAGCCCCGGCTGGTGTTCATGGTAAATACAGGTTTATCCTCAAAAAAATCTACGCTCCAAGTGTATGGTAAATCGACAAAATAATCCCAGGCCGGCATGGGCAGTCCGTCCAGATTTTCTATCCGAGGATATCTAACAATCCTGTCGGTGACCTTGCCCTCAACAATATCGCAAATGGCGTGTTCTCCTTCTCCCTGCACAATGTAGTCCACAAAATCGGGGATCGTCTGTGGTGCCACAGTGGTATGAGGACCTCCTACGATTATCTTTCCACTCCATTGGTGAGTATTTCTTAGATGCTCCAATTTATGTAACATTCGAAGTGTATCGCGAAAACAAATTGTATTTGCATAAATACCAACATAATCTATTCGGTTTCTCTGCAAGTGATCTGTCTGCAGGAAGTCGCTTGGTTGTAAATAGTTGTCTATGAAAAACACTTCGTGTCCAGCGTTACGCAATATAGAAATCAAGAATCCGATGCCGATGGGCGGCCTTTTTTCCTTGGTCGAAAAGGGCGATTGGACCGGCGCCGCGGGCGTTGTAAGCAAGATATTTGACGCATCTTTTTCAAAGTTTCCATTGCTTTTTTGAACTGAGAATGTCGATGCGCCGGTCTTCGGAATTCCTATAAAATAAGCGGTAGGACCGTCAGGGCCCTTGACTACCTCCATAGACTGAGTGTAAAACCTGCGTGCTAAGGTATTCTTCAGGTCGCGTAAAGCCGGTTCATGAAGGTGGTAAGGATTGCCTGAATGCGGACCGCCAGGTAATACAATCGGAATAGTCATCACCAAAAGTCCATCGTCCCTGATGACTCTTATCACTTCGTCCAAGAATCGAATTCCGGTCGCCTCGTTAACATGCTCAAAGCCCTCCAAACACACTACCACGTCTACACTATTGTCTTCTAAGGGAATTTTTGCCATATCACCGACTAAGAAATCTATGCCCGGATAGTGTCCGTTTGCATAGGCGATAGCGTCCATGGAGATATCTATCCCTATTCTATGTTTTGCTGTCAAAAGTGAGGTGCCCCATCCTACGCCGCATGGAATGTCTAAAACTGTCTTGCCTTTTGTGAACCGATTCGCAAATGCGTACCTCTTGAACAGATTCGCTCTATAGGGACTTCCCTCTTGAAATCCAGGGTGTTCAGGATGTGCTCTCTCTGCTACTGCCATGTATTACCTGCAAATTCGGCTGCTCTGATTACGAGCCCTTGATCTACAATCCAAGGTTGCTCCGATAAGTTTCTATGGCTTTTTTACCCTTACGGACCCAGCTCAGTTTCCCAGAAATATCGTCTCTCTGAGCTATCAGAGCCAGGCACAGGTCTTCATATAGTTTTTGCAAGTGCTCTCGGCGGTCCTTAAATTCGGACAGTTCAAGAATTCCTGCTTGTGCGATTTTTTCCACCAGCCTGCCGGCCTGAGTGCTTAAGCGCTCCGAATCGATGATGCCGCCTTGATGGACCAGCTCTATTTGCTTTTCTAACAGACTTTGCAGCTCATCCAATAGATGTAATTGTCTATCTGCAATAATCTTAATATTATCAGCGCTCATTCAACCTAAACTTCCGATTGAGTTCGTTGTTTTGAGTTCATAGTTCATCGACAATGAACAACGAACAAACACGCTATTTTTGCGTTTGGCAGCGTTGAGCTAAATTGTGTTCGACTTCTTCCAGCAGATTAGCTGCATCTTGATTAGCCGGGTCCAGAGCTAAAATATCCAGCAGGATTTTTTTGGACTGCTCAAGCCGGCCGTCTCTCATATAAAGTGCCGCCAGAGAGAACGAAACAGCGGTGTCACCCGGGTGCATGTTCAAATACACCTCCAGATAATAAATAATCTTTGCGAATGAGCCCATTTGACAGGAAGTCTGAAACAGTCCTAAAAGTGCTGTTATGTTATCGCTGTCCAACTCAAGAGATTTCATATACAGCTCAAATGCCTGCTGGTAGTCTTTTTTCTGTTGACAGACCATAGCCAGGCCGGCATAGGCTTTTGCGCAGTCAGGCCCCAAACGGCAGGCGACCCTAAAGGCTATTTCAGCATCGTCGAGCAGATTTTTTTGCAAGGCGACCACACCAAGCCCAACGTAGGGTCCCGGCTCATCAGGCCCCAGTGACGCTGCTTTTCCGTAGTAGCGTTGGGCCCGGGCGTAATCACCAATAGAAGTGTAACAATCGCCCATTTCCTGCAAAACCTCGTAGTGCTGGGTATAATTTTGCTCGTCCGCACTATTTTTTTGCGTTACATCCATAGTAAACCTTTTCCTTTTAAATCTCTCGATACTCCCTATCAATTTATCTCGGCACTAACAAATTCGTAGCACGCCCATCCTGGGCGTGTTTTCATGGGCTGGAAGCCCGTGCTACATGGTCGGTCTTTCCGACAAGTATTTGCTCTGCTGTTTCGAGTAATTCGATAGCCGCGTTGAAATTTTTTTCCTCTCTGTTGACTTTTGCTTCCAATAAAAGTGTATCCACTGTGGGACGCCGCTGATTAACTTCGCTGCTTAACTTTGATGCTTTGGTATGGTCGCCAGCTTTATAAAAAGCCTTTGCAGCCAGGGTCTTCATCCACAGTGCATTTTGGTAGTGTTCAGCGATATATTCAAACATCTGGGCCGCCTCTGCCCAGCTTCCGTCTTTTTCGCCCAACCGAGCTTGCTGAAGAAGATTGTCAAACTGAAAAGGCAGTTGCTCAAAATTCGGTTGTCTTAGTCTGATTCCTGCCGCCTTTAGAGATTGCGGAAGCGATAGGGTGGGAAAGTTTTCTCGGGCATACTGCAAATCATCCTTTCCGACTACCGCAGCCCAAAGGCTATCGGTTGAACCCTCCAACTCAAATCCCTCGTTGCTCATCGAGCTGTTAATCAGAGCATAGATCGAATTCTCTACCCACATTTCGTCTATAGGAAAGCCACTCGGTACAATGGTAACATACTTACCCTCGCACTGGGCCAGGGCTGCGTCTATTTGTTTGGTTCGAGAGTCCAGCGGATTAACCGGTACAAAGACTACATTCGGCATATCGGTGTTTAGTCTGGCAAAATCTCCTTCGGGCAGCGGCAGATAAAGCTTGTAGGGATAGAAAGTATGCCGCCAGATAGAACCGATGGTTTGCCCTGCCTGTTTGGAAAGCCTCTCTGTTGCGAAAATGATGGACATATCCTCGACCTTTGGCCAGGGCTTGGCGGGCCTTGTAGTTCGTATCGCCAGAACATTCCTGAGGTATTCGCTTTGGTCTTTTCGCCGCTGGATTGATATCCTGTCGCACTGCCCAACGGGGCTATAAAATTCACCTGTGATTTCGTGTGCATGATAGAAATCCGAAAAGAAAGCCAGCCGCCGAGTCATATCCCAATCGATAAGTACGTTGAGTTGTTCGTTATAAAGCCCGGTTTTTTCAATCAGGTCTCTGCGGTGCATCAAGCATACATGTAGCACATGATTGAAGTGCAGCATAAAGAACCGATCAAAGTCCCTGCTGATTTCAACAACTTTGCTTAGAACCTGCCGGCTGCCGTCCGGCGTAACCTTACAATATGTTTTATACAAATCACTATATGCAACCTGGCAATCGGTTTGTTCCTCCAGGGCATTAACTAACGTTTCAATATGATTGGGATAATATATATCGTCATCGTCAAGATAGGCGATGTATTTACCTTCAGCTTGGGCAAGAGCTTGGTTAAGTGAAAAAGCCTTGCCGCGATTTTCTTTTCTGTTGATGAATATTAACCGCGGGTCGTCAAACGAATTAATTATATCGCTTACATCTTGGCCTCCATCGGCCACTACAATGACCTGCAGATTTCTATAACTCTGGTACAAAGCGCTAGCCAGAGCCTCGGATAGATATCGGGGCCGGTTAAAAGTCGGGATGAGTATGCTGACCATCGGCCCAAATCCTGCATCTCGCATTTCATATCTCGCATTTCACTTCACATCTGCGATTCGTAAGTCAAATGTAGGGTGGGCTGTGCCCACCATTTCTTTGTTGGTGTGCGGAGCACACCCTACCAGCTTCGAGTTGGG
>Ga0315296_10004093_pt1 | contig 12019 bp, 9 predicted proteins | sample YL17G14_18_MG_FD_203921 | JGI IMG/M metagenome (GOLD analysis project Ga0315296, IMG submission 203921) | Sediment microbial communities from Yellowstone Lake, YNP, Wyoming, USA - YL17G14_18 | ecosystem: Environmental > Aquatic > Freshwater > Lake > Sediment | place: USA: Wyoming | collected...
CAGCACCCGCCCCAGGTAGAAATAAAATCGAAACCTCAAACCCTCTTGACTTAACCCGCAAGAAAGCCTATAATACCCTGCAGAAGCAGCAAACTAAAAATTGTAAATATTAAAGAAGAAAGAGGGATCAATTTAAATGAATATTTTTGCAGAAGAAGAACTTAGCGATTTTTTCGAGAACCTAATCCAGAACCTTAAAAACGAAGTACTAAAGGAAGAGAAAAACCATCTTTTAAACTATAACGAAACAGAATATATACAGCATTTAGCGAGTAAATATACAATTGAGCCAATAGTAATTCATACGGATAAAAAAACAATTACAGATCGAGAAGAACTTATACCGGCAGATAGATTCCCACCTGGTTTCAATGTGTTCTATGGAAATAGCTATCCTAGACAAGTAATTACTTTTTACTTACCTTTTTCGGGAGATTCACGATTATTAAGTTTAAGACCATCACATCGTATGATTTGGACAAGAGAGGTAAAACTTAGAGGGAATGAGATAATATTTGATGTTATAAATTTTAGAGATAATCCGGACGAAATTAAGAATATAGCAGAGGGTATAATAGGCAATATCAAACAACAGGCTATTAACGTTGCAAACGAAGTAGAGCGTTATAACTCAAGCCTTGAGCAAAAAGCACGAGAAATTGTAAAGTCAAGGAAAGAAGAACATCTTAGGCAATCGAACCTTTTAGCAAAACTTGGTGTAGCACTAAAAACCAAGAAGACTATACCTGAGACTTTTACTGTACCCACAGTCAAGGTTAAAACTATCATTACAAAACCATCGACTTCTTCTTCCCCATTTACCCCAGAGCCTACATTAGACTCAACAATTTACCATAAAATATTAAAAATATGCTTTGATACAGGCGTTGAAATGGAAAGACATCCCAGTATATTTAAAGAAAAAGATGAAGAAACTTTGAGGGATCATTTTATCATGGTTTTAGCATCTCATTTTGAAAGCGTAACAGGTGAAACCTTCAATAAACAAGGTAAAACAGACATTTTAATAAGATATGAAGGGAAAAACCTATTTGTAGCAGAATGTAAATATTGGAATGGGCAAAAAGAACACACCAAGGCAATTAATCAGGTTCTTAGTTATTTGACCTGGCGGGATTCAAAAGCAGCAATCTTTTATTTTATAAAAAATAAGCAGCTCGATCCCGTACTTCAACAGATAACCGAATTTACACCCAGCCATCCAAGTTTCGTAAAATTCGGCGGGAAATCACCAGATGGATGGTATAACTACCACTTTCATTTATTGGAAGACAACACTAGAGGCCTCGAACTCGCTGTTCTATGTTTTCACTTTCCCGAATGAATTACGGAAAGGCAAAAAAGGTCGAGGCCCCGATTCAAGCCGCCAAGACCGCCCGGGGAAGAAACAAGACCCCCCCAACCACCTTAACTTCAACCTCAGGGATCAATATGAGGACAAAAAGACCAGAACCAGGTGATTATCAACTCACAGAAGAAAGCATAGATGAGATTAAAATCTATAATGAAAGACAAAAAAAGCGAGGGAAGGTTATAGCAGTTAGCTTCATTTTATTGGTGGTTTTGCTTTTCTTCACTTGCATTGGATGGGAGAAAAACTATATTTATGCCATAATATTCCTTTGTCTGTCACCATATTTGTATATCATACTGGATCATGTAGAGGCCATAGATAAAATAGGGAGACTATTTTGCCCGCCAAATAAATTAACAATAAAATATGAGGGATATATCAATGCATTAAATGAGTATGAGGAAGAGAAAAGACGTCAAAAGGTAAAATATTGGTTTTCATTATCCGGCCTTGAGTTTGAAAATGAAGTAACAAACCTTCTAATTAAAAAAAGGTATAATGCTGAAAAAACAAGTAATACCAGAGATGGAGGCGTGGATATTATAATAAAAAACCCGATAGACAGTTCTATTACGATCGTGCAATGTAAGGCTCATAAAAAACCAGTTGGACCCCATGTAATAAGAGATCTATATGGGACCATGATAGCTACGGGTGCTAAAGATGCTATTTTAATTAACTTGGGTGGCTTTACAATAGGAGTTAAGACGTTCGCTGCCTCTAAGGGGATTACATTAGTTGACGTTTATGGTCTTATAGAAATGCAAAAAGAATAACATAAGAAAAGGAATTTATTTGTCCAAAATCCGCAGACCGCTCGGCTCGGACGGCGCCAAGGGCAAGATGGACGACGAGACCATCTTCTCCCATCGCCACGGGATCACCTACCGCAAGCGCTTCGCCAAGCCCAAACAGCCCAACACCAAAGCCCAGAAAGAGTCACGGAAAACCTTCACCGGAGCCCTGCGCTCCTGGCAGAGGGACCTCGACGACGAGGACCGGGCCGCCTGGCGGGCCTTCGCCAGGAAGCACAAGGAGATAGACCCGTTCACCCTGACCCCGCTCCAGCCCCCGGCCCATTCCCTGTACATCCGCCTCGCCTCCCAAGCCAAACGGGCCGGATACCCGGTCCCGAAAAGACCCCCCAGTAGCCCCCGGCCACAGCCCGTCAGCCTCACCCTCAAACCCAAGGGCAAGGGCGTCAAGGTCCTCTGGATGGCAGAGAAGGAAGGGGTCGTGGAGCTCCGCATGGCCGCGACCCAGGCCTGGGTCAATCCCTGGCAGAGCCTGTTCCGGATAAAAGCCTACGTCCCTGCGAAGATCGGAGAGCACTTTCTCGCCCCGCTCGCGCCGGGAAAGAAATACACCTTCCTGGCCCGGGTCATCTCCCCAGAGGGGCAGGCCAGCCTGGCTTCGTGGAAAGACATTGTGCTGATCGGATAGCTGACCCTGAGAAGGATCATGAGGAACCGAGCCAGGCGGGCATATCGAAAATCAAAGAAAAAGACAGCGCTTTCCACTGCAGAAATCCCCCCGGATTTTGAGCTGACGGAGGAGTTCGCTGAAACCTTCGACCGCATGGAGCACACCGCAAGGCACATCTACATCACTGGAAACGCGGGCACGGGGAAATCAACCCTGCTGCAATACTTCAAAAAGAACACCCAGAAGAACATCGTGGTCCTCGCCCCGACGGGCGTGGCCGCCATCCACGTGGGCGGCGCGACGATTCATTCCTTGTTCCAATTTCCCCCGAGGGTCATCCAACGGGAAGAGGTCGTTGTCCTGCGCAGGAAGAGCCACCTGTTTCATGCCCTGGACGCAGTCGTCATTGACGAGGTCTCGATGGTCCGGGCGGACCTCATGGAATGGGTGGACTACTCCCTCCGAATCAACCGGGGAAATAGCCGGGAGCCCTTCGGGGGCGTGCAGATGATCCTGTTCGGAGACCTTTTTCAACTCCCACCCGTCGTGGAAACCGGATTGAGAGGCTATTTCGACGAAACCTATAAAAGCCCGTACTTCTTCGACGCGGAGGTCATCCGGAAGCTCAGGGAGCAAGGAGCGTTAGAGATCATCGTCCTGGAGAGGATCTTCCGGCAGAGCGATCCGGGCTTTAAGGAGCTGTTAAACAAGGTCCGCTACAAAGAAGCTAACGACGAGGACTTGAAGCGAATCAACCAGAGGTGCCAGGCATCCGACGAAGCGGAGAGGGAGGTAGCCATCACGTTGACGACCACCAACGAGCTGGCCTCGCAAATCAATTCCTCAAGGCTTGAAAACCTGCCGACCAGAGAATATTTCTATGAGGCCACGGTCACGGGAAACTTCGACGAGCGGGCGTTTCCGACGGACCCGATCCTGAAGCTCAAGGAGGGCGCCCAGGTCATGATGATCCGGAACGACCCGGATAAGAACTGGGTCAACGGCTCCCTGGGGGTGGTTAAACGGCTTTCCCCGGATGCCATCAAAGTCGCCATCGAAGGCGGGGGGCTGTGTTTCGTGGACCGGGCAACCTGGGAGAAAGTGGATTACGCGTTCAATCGGGAGGCAGGGAAAATAGAGCCCGTCGTAACCGGAACATTTCAACAATACCCGATCAAATTAGCCTGGGCGATCACCATCCACAAGAGCCAGGGGAAAACCTTTAACAAGGTTGTGATCGACGTCGGACATGGGGCCTTCGCGCACGGACAGGTCTACGTCGCCCTGAGCCGGTGCAAAACCCTGGAGGGGATTAGGCTTAAAAGGACGATCCGGCAAGGGGACATCATCCTGGATAGAAAAGTAAAAGATTTTCTGACGGAACGGGCGACGGAGAAGACCTTTCCCCGACTCCAAACAACCGGCCCGATTAAAAGCATCCCGATCAGTCCGGGGCAGGCGGGAATGATGGGAAAGAAGGATGGGTCGGACATTTCGGACCCGGCGGACACATCGGACACGACACACCCCCTACCCCCTCTTAATAGCGGGGATAAAGGGGCTGGATTCCTACACCCAGAACAGAGACGCTGGATTCCGGATCAAGTCCGGAATGACGCCTTAAAAAGTGAGAGCCTGAATCGAGTCCAAGATGACGAAAACTTAACAAAGAAGGGTGGGCCAATGGACGTCAAGGAAGTCATAAAGTCCCAATACCACGCCTCGCTGGAGATGCTGAAACAGGCGGTGGAAAAATGTCCGGAATCCCTGTGGGCCGACCCGGAGCCCAAGAACAGATTCTGGCATATTGCATACCATGTTCTTTTTTACACGCACTTTTACCTGCAAGACTCGGAGAAGGATTTCACCCCCTGGGCCAAGCACAGAGACCTATACAACTTTCTCGGCCCGCTCCCCTGGCCGCCCCACGAGATCCCGAAAATCGGAGAGCCCTATTCCAAACAAGAGGTCCTGGAGTATCGCGAATTCTGCCAGAAGGAGGTTGAGGAAAGGGTTTCCGCGCTTAACCTGGACGGGGAGTCCGGGTTCCCTTGGCTTCCGTTCAAGAAACTGGAGCTCCAGGTCTACAGCATCCGGCACATCCAGCATCACGCCGGCCAGCTCATCGACAGGCTGAGGACCCAACACGACCTCGGGGTCGAGTGGGTCGGGATGAAGCCCGGCTCCAAGGCTTCCAACGAGGACAAATAGGATGAACGAGATCAAGAAGCTTCCCGGAGAGCTGTTATATGACCTGCTCGGGGACGCCGCCAGAAACTGGCTGGCCCACGACGGGCTGTGGTTCCAGGCCGTGGAGGAGCGGTTCGGGATCGAGGCCGCCATCTCCTGCGACCAAGCGGCCTGGGAGAAGTTCACGGTGATCGAGGCCGAGCGGATCATGAAGCGGTTAGGCCTGAAGGCCGGAGGGGGCATCCCTGCCCTGGTCAGGGCCCTGGGTTACCGGCTCTACGCCCACTTGAACGAGCAGGAAGTCGTAGAGCAGGACGATCAACACTGCGTGTTCCGGATGAAAACCTGCCGGGTGCAGGACGCCCGCAGGAAGAAAGGACTGCCGGACTTCCCCTGCAAGCCGGTGGGCCTCGTGGAATACGCCGGGTTCGCCCGGACCATAGACCCCGGGATAAAGACGGCCTGTCTCTCCTGTCCTCCGGACCCCAAGGCCGAGTCGCACTGGTGCGCGTGGGAGTTCAAAATACCATAGACCGTAGACTGTAGACTGTAGACTAAAAGAACAAGAACAAAAGAAAGGGAACTTTGAGAGGAGTTCCCTTTCTTTTCGTCGGCAACTCGTGAACCCTAAACGGCATCTAAACTTAGGAAGCAGCCCTCCAACCCTTCCCGTATCCCCCTTGACTTTTCTTCGGGTCTGAGGGTATACTTAAATGTCAACCCTATGTTTAGAAAGGAAGCGATGAAACGGATCCTCGCGGTAAGCTTCCTCCTCCTGGGCCTTTCCGCCTCAGGCGGATGGGCGACGAAGTACGCGGGCGAGTTCATGGCCCTGGGCGTGGGTGCGCGGGCCCTGGGCATGGGCGGAGCCTTCGTGAGCCTGGCCGACGACGCCACCGCCGCCTATTGGAACCCGGCCGGGATCATCCAGGCCACCAGCCGGGAAGCCAGCTTCATGCACTCCGAGACCTTCGGGAGCCTGGTCAAGTACGACTATGCGGCCGGAATCCTGCCCGCGGTCAAGCTCCGCGGACGACAGGGCACAGTGGGCCTGGCCGTGATGAGGCTGGGCGTGGGCAAGATCCCGTACTCCAACGACGCGCTCATCGACCTGAACGGGAACGGAATCATGGACCCCGGGGAGCGGCTGGACCTCTCCAAGGTCCGGATGATGAGCGACGCGGAATGGGCCGGATACCTGACCTACGCCCGCAAGCGGGGCGGGCGCATGCTCTGGGGCCTGAACGCCAAGGGGATCTACAAAACCGTGGGCTCGAACAGCGCCTACGGACTGGGACTGGACCTGGGCCTGATCTACCGGCCGATGCCGATCCTGGCCCTGGGAGCGAACCTGCAGGACGCGACCACGACCTTCGTGGCCTGGAACACGGGGACGACGGATATCATCTCACCCTGCCTGAAGCTCGGAACATCGGTCTCGCCGGAGCTGCCGTTCGCCAAGGGAAAACTGACCCTGGCCATGGACGGGGATGTGCGGTACGAAAACCGGAAGACGGCCAGCCAGTACTCCATGGGCCGGACCTCGCTGGACATGCACTACGGCGCGGAGTTCTGGTACAAGGAGGTCGTGGCAGCGCGGATCGGGTCGGACGTGGGGCGGTTCTCGTTCGGCGCGGGGGTGAAAGGCACAGAGGAACGGTTTAATTTCCTCAAGTCGCTGCACCTCCGGGAAGTTCGCCTGGATTACGCCTTCCTGGGCGATGACGACTTAGGCAACAGCACGAGAATCTCAGGCTCGGTAGGCTTCTAAGAAAGGGTATGGCCGTAGGAACAGCCCCGGCGGCACAAGCTCAAGCTGTTGAACCGGCCCGCGCGGGGCGGAAGCTCCTGGCCACCCAACTCTTCAAGGCCTATCACAAGAAGCCGGTCGTCCGGGGGGTCACGATCGAGATCAAGGAGGGCGAGGTCGTCGGGCTCCTGGGCCCGAACGGCGCGGGAAAGACGACCTCGTTCTACATGATCGTGGGCCTGATCAAGCCGGACGGGGGCACGATCAGCCTGGACGAGGTGGAGATCACCCGCAAGCCGATGTACGAACGGGCCAGGCTGGGGATCGGGTACCTCTCCCAGGAGCCCTCGATCTTCCGGAAGCTGACCGTGGAGGAGAACATCCTGGCCATCCTGGAAACGCTTCCCCTGACCCCGGCAGAGAGGAAGGAGCGGCTGGGCGAGCTCCTCGCCGAGCTCAACACCGCCCCCCTGGCCAAGAATCGGGCCTACACCCTGTCCGGCGGGGAGAGACGGAGGGTGGAGATCACCAGGGCGCTTGTGACCAAGCCATCGTTCCTCCTGCTGGACGAACCCTTTACCGGGATCGACCCCATCGCCCGGGAGGATATCCAGGCCATCGTCCTGGACCTGAAGAAGAAGGGGCTGGGGGTGCTGATCACGGACCACAACGTCCGCGAGACCCTGGAGATCACGGACCGGGCCTACATCATGTGCGACGGCCAGATCCTGATCTCGGGCACCGCGGAGGAATTAGCCAACAATTCCAAGGCCAAGGAGATCTACCTCGGAGAACGGTTTCAGCTGTAAGCTCATCCATGGAACTCGGACTGCGTTCGGAACTTCGCCAGATCCTCTCCCCCGAGCTGATGCAGTTTCTCAAACTGCTCCAGCTCAACTCCCTGGAGCTGCAGCAGCTCATCCGGCAGGAATTGGAGACCAATCCCATGCTGGAGGAGGTGGAGGAGGAGCCGGAGGCGAAGGAGGAGAGCGAGCCTACCGGGAGCGAGCCGGAGGCCGGCCCCCCCGCGCCGGAGGAATCCGAGGGGACGATGGGCGAGGAAAGGATCAACTGGGAGGACTTCATGCAGGAGGGGCTGGACTCCGGGTTCCGGCGACAGGAAGAGGCCGAGGAGACCAACCTGACGGTGCCGGACACGGCCTCGAGCATCGAGGACTTCCTCCTCTCCCAACTCCGCCTCACGGTCTCGGACCATGAGACCCAGGGCGTCGGGGCCTACCTGATCGGAAATCTGGACGAGAACGGGTACCTGGTCTGCTCCACGTCAGAGATCGCCGAGAAAATGCTGGTCCCGGAGGAGAAGGTCCGGGAGGTCCTGAAGATCGTCCAAGGGTTCGACCCGGCGGGGATCGGGGCCCGCAACCTACAAGAATGCCTCCTGCTCCAGCTGGAGAGGGAGGAGCCGCCGGACGAGGTGGCGATCGAGATCGTCCGCAGCCACTTGGAGGACATGCAGAAGCGGCGAAGCCAAGCCCTGGCCAGAAAAGTGGGGGTTCCCCTGGACCTGGTGCAGAAGGCCCTAGCGCACATCGCCAACCTCCAGCCCAAACCCGGGTCGAGCTACTCCAACGAGCAGATCGCCTACGTGTTCCCGGACCTGATCGTGGAGCGGGTGGACGGGGACTACCTCGTCAGCCTGAACGACCGGCACATCCCGCGGGTGCGGGTCAGCGCCTCCTACCGCGGCATCCTGGGAAAGCGGGGGGGCGCGCCCAAGGCGGACCGGGACTTCGTGACCAAAAAGCTGCAGTCCGCCCGGGTGGTGGTCAAGATGATCCAGCACCGAAGGGACACCCTGCTCCACCTGATGCGGTTTATCGTGGCCTACCAGCGAGGGTTCTTCGACAACGGCCCGGAGCACCTCCGGCCCCTGACCATGAGCCAGGCCGCGGAGGAGATCAAGATGCACGAGTCCACGGTAAGCCGGATCGCCCACGGAAAATACTGCCTGACGCCCCAGGGGGTGTTCCCGCTGCGCAGCTTCTTCTCCAGCCAGGGAGTAGAGAAAATCGGGGGGGGTAACGAGATTTCCAACCAGGGGATCCGGAACCGGATCGCCCGCCTGGTGGATAACGAGGACAAGCAGAATCCCCTGTCCGACCTGGAGATCGGAGTGCTCCTGCGGGTGGAGGGTTTCGACCTGGCCCGCCGGACCATCGCCAAGTATCGCGAAGACCTGGGCATCCACTCGGCCCGGCTCCGGCGGGAGATCGCCCAGGGAAGGGCCAGCGAGCAGGAGGTGCGCGAGCCCCAGGAGGAGCAGAAGGTTTCGAAATAGGCTTTAAGGCAGCATTCGGAGAAAGGTTCCTCGGTAGCTCAATGGTAGAGCAGCCGGCTGTTAACCGGCTGGTTGGAGGTTCGAGTCCTCCCCGAGGAGCCAGGAAATGCCAAGCTCACCCACCAGGGTGAGCTTGAGTTTTTGGAGGCAAATCCCGTATAATTATTATGGATCGACGTTTTCATTAAGGTATTAGAAGGAGATCGCATGGCAAGGCTGTACGAGTATCAGGGAAAGGAACTGCTGAGGAAGGCTGGGCTCAAGACCGCGCAGGGAGGACCGGCGTCCAGCCCTGAGGAGGCCCGCAAGGTCGCGGAATCCCTTGGTGTTCCCTGCGTGGTGAAGGCCCAGGCCTGGGTCACCGGCCGGGCCTCCTTAGGAGGCATCAAGAAGGTCGAGACCCCGGAGCAGGCCGAGGACGCAGCCCGCGCCATCCTGGGGCTTACGATGAAGGGCTTCAAAGTCGAGCAGGTCCTGGTGGAGGAGCGGCTGGACATCGAGCGGGAGTTCTACGCCGGGGTCATCATCAACGACAGCGAGAAGTGCCCGGTGGTCATCTTCTCCTCTAAGGGCGGAACCGGGATCGAGGAGATCGCCAGGGAATACCCGGACAAGGTCGCCCGGGCGAACTTAGACGTGCGCCAGGGACTCAGCCTGGAGGAGGCCAGAAGCCTGGTCGGGAAAACCGGGATCCAGGACGGGCTTACGGACAAGCTCGCCGGGGCGCTCGTCACACTCTACGGGGTGGCCAGACAGTGGGAGGCCCGGGCCTGCGAGATCAACCCCCTGGTCCTCCTGAAGAACGGGGAGCTCTGCGCCGCGGACTGCAGGGTTTCGATCGACGACTACGCCGTGTTCCGACATCCGGAGCTGGGGATAGAAATCGCCAGGGAATTCGACCGCCCGGCCACGGACCTGGAGAAGATCGCCTGGAAGGTGGAGGCCAACGACTACCGGGGGACCTTCTACTACATCCAGATGGCCCAGGGTTTCAAGAAGGAGGACAACTACTTAGGGTTCCACGGGGCCGGGGGAGGGGGCTCGATGATGAGCATGGACGCGGTGCTCGCCCGGGGCTTCAAGCTGGCCACGTTCTGCGACACGAGCGGGAACCCCCCGGCGTCCAAGGTTTACCGGGCAGCCAAGATCATCCTCGCCACCGGACCCGTCGTGGGCTACTTCGCCTCGGGCTCAGGGGTCGCCAGCCAGGAGCAGTTCCACTCCGCGCGCGGGCTCCTCAAGGCCTTCCGGGAGGAGAACCTTTCGGTCCCAGCTGTGATCCGGCTGGGAGGGAACCAGGAGGAGAAGGCGATGGATATCCTCCATACCTATACAAAAGACCTGCCCGCCCCGGTGGAGGCCTTCGGGAAGAACGACTCCCCGGGATTCTGCGCGGACCGGTTGGTCGCCCTCATGAAGGACTTCAAGCCCAAAGAGAGGAAAGTCGTCCCGAAAGCGCCGATCCCCAAGGAGAGCCGCTACGCCTTTCCTATCCAGACTGGGGAGATCGAGATCGACCACTCCCTGTGTCCCTCCTGCGCCAAGAAGCCCTGCGTCTGGGAGTGCCCCAAGGTCGTGTTCAAGATCGAGGAGGGGAAGCCGGTCCTGGCGATGACCCCTGAGGAGGCCAAGAAGGGCGGGTGCACGGAGTGCCTGGCCTGCGAGATCGCCTGCGAGTTCGAGGGGAAGAAGGCCCTGCACATCTCCCTGCCGATTGCGGGACTTGACGACTATCGGTCCAAATCCAAAATCTAAAAAACTAAAATGTCTATTCTGATTAACGAGAAGACCCGAGTGCTGGTCCAGGGCATCACCGGCCGGGAGGGGATGGTGCGGACCCTGCTGATGAAGGAGTACGGCACGAACGTGGTGGCCGGAGTGACCCCGGGGAAGGCCGGGACCGTGGTGCACGGGGTCCCGGTGTACGACTCCGTGGCCCAGGCCGTGGAGAAAGAGGGGCCGATGGACGCCTCGGCGGTGTTCATCCCGGCACCCCAGGTCAAGGCCGCGGCCCTGGAGGCCATGGAATCGGGAATAAAATTCATGCTCCTGGTCCCGGACCGGGTGCCCATTTACGACGTCCTGGAGATCTGTGCCGTGGCCAAGGAGAAGGGCGTACGGTTCCAGGGGCCCAACACCCTGGGGATCCTGTCCGTAGAAAAGGCCGTGATGGGGATGATCGGGGGAAGCGCCCGCTCGGCCAAGTCCTGGTTCAAGCCCGGGCCCGTGGGGGTCTGCTCCCGGAGCGGGGGGATCACCTCCTCGATGTCCTACTACCTGAACCAGGAGGGGATCGGCCAGACCACGATCTGCCATGTGGGCGGGGACGCGATCATCGGCCTGCCTTTGAACGAGATGGTCAAGCTCTTCGAGAAGGACCCCGAGACCCTGGCGGTGGTGATGTTCGGGGAGATCGGGGGGAGCCAGGAGGAGGAAATCGCGGAGCTCATCAAGAAGGGGGAGGTCGCCAAGCCCCTGGTGGCGTATCTCGGGGGGCGGGCGGCCAAGTCCGGGACGCGGTTCTCACACGCCGGGGCCATCGTGGAAGGAAACCGGGGGACCTGGGAGGGGAAGGTGAAAGCCCTGCGCGAGGCCGGGGTCACCGTGGTGGAGGAGTTCGGGGACCTGCCCAAGGTCACCAAGGACGTGCTGGCCCGGAAGGGAATCACGGCCACCCGGAAAGTGGAGAAGCCCACGGGAGAGAAATGGCCCACGGCGATTACCAAGATCGAGCCCAACCGCATCTACCTCCGGGGCTACAAGCTGGACGAACTGATGGGAAAGATCTCCTATTCCCAGGCCGTTTTCCTGGCCCTGCGTGGAGAGATGCCCTCCGAGAAGGTCGGCAAGCTCATCGAATCCATCCTGGTCGCGTCCATCGACCACGGGGTGACCCCGCCCTCGGCCCTGGCCGCATTGAACGTGGCCACGACCGGGGCCTCCCTGACCGCGGCCCTGGCCGCCGGGATCCTCTCCATCT
>Ga0315296_10004094_pt1 | contig 12018 bp, 11 predicted proteins | sample YL17G14_18_MG_FD_203921 | JGI IMG/M metagenome (GOLD analysis project Ga0315296, IMG submission 203921) | Sediment microbial communities from Yellowstone Lake, YNP, Wyoming, USA - YL17G14_18 | ecosystem: Environmental > Aquatic > Freshwater > Lake > Sediment | place: USA: Wyoming | collected...
CGGGGGCGTGATAACACCCATCTCTACCACCAGCACGATTATCACGCCAAACCATATCGGGTCAAAGCCAAGCGCAACGACAGCCGGATAAAAGATAGGAACGGTGAGCATTATCATGGCCAGGGAGTCCATAAAGCAGCCACCAATCAGAAAAATGAGGACTATCACTGCCATCACAGCCACCGGGGTGAAAGGCATAGCACCCACCCAATCCGCCAAAATAAGAGGGATCTTGGATACTGCCATGAAATGTCCGAAGACCATAGCCCCAGCAACAATGACCATAATCATACAGGTTATACGCAAGGTATCCTTGACTGCGTTGAGAAAGCCTTCCCATGTGAGCTGACGTCTGACCAGGCCAATAAGCAAGGCTCCGGCAGCACCAGCACCACCTGCCTGTGTCGGGCTAAACCAGCCGAGAAAAAGCCCACATATTACCAGCAGAAACAATACCAGCATCTCCCCTACCCCGGCAATTCCATCCAGTTTCTCCTTCCAGCTTGTTGCTTCACCTGCCGGGGCGAGCGAGGGATTACGCCAGCATACAATGGCCACTGCGGCGATAAAAAGCGCCGCTAGAATCAAACCAGGAAAAACACCGGCTATAAAAAGCTTCCCGATAGACTGCTCAGTCATTATGCCGTAAACGATGAAGATGGTGCTGGGGGGGATAAGTATGCCAAGGCTGCCAGCAGCAGACACAGTCCCAGTTGCCAGTGAATCATCATAATGATACCTCTTCATCTCAGGCAGTGATACCTTGCCCATGGCAGCAGCACAGGCATTGGTTGACCCACAGATAGCAGCGAAGCCGGCACAACCTAATATGGTAGCCATTGCCAAGCCGCCGCGCAGCCTGCCTAATATCAAATAGCCCGCATCATAGAGTCTCTTGCTCATGCCGGCGCCAGAAGCGATACAACCCATAAAGACAAACATGGGGATAACTGTGAGCGAATAAGAAGAGAAGGTGTAAAAAATGTCCCTGGCAAAAATATCAAACCCAGCCCCAGGGGAAACCAGATAGCTGAAACCGACAACTCCGACAAGGGCCATGGCGAAGCCAACTGGCATACGGAGAACGAAAAATATAATTAAAAGGATAATTCCTATGATACCGATAGTAACCGGACTCATTTCCCTATCTTTAATACTTCCTTAAGATATTGCAGCAGCAGCACCAGAAAGACAACGATGCAGGAAAAGGCGATACCATAAACAAAGGGATAAACAGGCATACCCAGAGTCATTGAAACCTCCCCACTGGCCTGCAACGTATGCCCAAAGTCATAGCTTTGCCAACCGAGTAGTACAAACAACAACATTCCTAAAGAATAAATAATCCCAGCAATAACGTTTCTAGCTTTTTCAGGAAGTCGCATCACAAAAAACTCGACTTCAATATGCCCATGAATGACCTGGGTTTGAGCTATGGCGAAGGCAATTACCACCACACCCAATAAACCGACTATATCGATGCCGCCGGGAATAGGCCACTTGAACAACTTAGCACCGATTATGTCAGCCACTATCACAATCAACATGAGCACCAGAGCAACTCCGGCAACCCAGTTAAGCCACTTGCTCAAAGAATTTATGACACGCTCAAACCTATTCATTTTCCTAGCATCGAATCATAACTAGTTCGGGGGCACCAGAAAGCCACCATACCCACTTTCAGACACCCCCGAAAGTTAAACTGGACTTATCAATGGGCGCTATTACTTGGCCAGCTGTTCTTGTTTAGCCCACTCCACGCAGGACTCTTCAGATGGTGATTTATCGCTCCAGTATTTCACCCGCTTGACCAGATACTTCTCATAATCAGCAGCGGGCAATCCCTTAGCTGTTTTCTCTGTCATGTATTGGTCTATCAAAGGCTGGGCAGTTTTCACCCATCTTGCCATCTCATCCTTTGGCAATTGGACCAACTCCCTACCTTCGAAGGTCAAAAAGAAATCTACACCCGCCTTGTCGGAATATGTCCAGGCTTTAGCATGTTTCTCTATCCACTCTTCGCTCACCTCGGTGAAAACCTTCTGTATATTGGCGGGTAAGCCATCCCATTTAGCCTTATTTATGACCACAAACATGTCGGTGGTGTTGCCCACAGCATAACAATTGGTCACATATTTCACCACTTCAGCCTGTTTCCATCCCTTCAACACCTCAGGAGGAGCAAAGCTGCCATCTACCGTGCCTTTGGACATAAGCTCGTAAGCCTCTCCTTGCGGTTTACCTACACCCTTAGCCCCAAGCGAATCCATTATCTTGACACCCACACCTGTACCCCTCATCAGCAATCCCTGCAGGTCTTCCAGTTTACGCACCGGCTTCTTGGTAGTGAAAACCACGCCTGGGCCATGGGCATGTAAATAGAGCACATGCACATCGTCCAACTCCTTGGGCTTGAACTCCCGATAAAAGTCATTGGCTACCTTGGTAGCCACCCAGCCGTTAGGATAAGCATGAGGCAAATCAACCAACTCACTGGCAGGAAACCTGCCCATGGTGTACGAGAAACAAGACATACCCATGTCAGAGATGCCGCTAACCACACCGTCATACACCCCTGCCGCCGGGGTTAAAGTGCCTCCAGGATAATAGGTGATTTCCACCCTGCCATTGGTACGTGCCTTTATCTCTGCACAAAACCGTTCAGCCAGTATGGAGTTCAGATTTGTTGGCGGGAAGAAATTGCTGTAGGTCAGCTTGATGGTCTCAGTTGGCGCTGGTTTCGCGCAAGAACCAAATGCTAGTACTCCAGCTACCATGAGCGCTACCAGAATAAACAGTGTCTCTTTTTTCATTGGTTTCACCTCCATAAGAATTCAGTTTCTCGTTTCTTAATGTCTGACCTATTCACATAAGATTACAAGGCAAAATATCGTTTTTATTGTAACTTATTCCGGCTCGTACCTTTTTTGAAAGAAAGATACACGGAATTTTAGATAAGATTAGCGCCAGGTGTTTAGCGGGGGGATATTCAGGACTGTGACTCCAGAGTTACTGTTCGGTACAGCAACTTAACCCAGAGTCACTCGCGATAGATGTATTTATTAGCCAGCATCGGATCTTATTCCTGTCGGTTGACTTTTGCGGAATAAAAACCCGCAGTAACAACGGCAAATTTTATAATATGCCTATACCCGTTGTCAATATATGTTTGTGCGGTGGACAAGACAAGAGAGCAGTGTGTCTTGTAAACTCGGCTCAAAATGAAGCTAATTCTTGTTTTAGACGAGAATCGTAGAACTCTGCCTGAGTCTGCCGGGAACAAGACTTGACTTCTCTTTGGTGAGCCATTGTGGAATTGACAAATTAATGACAGAGAATTAGTATCTATGTAGCTTGCTGAGTGATATGGAGGGGAAAATGGCGAACAGGTTCATTATGCCAGTATTTTGGTCATTACTTGGTGCCTTCGTTTTAGTTTTTACCAGCATGAATGTTATGAACCCACCAATTAGAACTTTGCTTAATGATTTGTACCCAGATGATATTGTCGCCATCGCTGTTTCAACATTCTTTCAGTTTTCTGGACTGCTCTTCTTCGCGTTAGGATTGACACTACTAATTCTGACAGCCAGAGCAAAACTAGATAAAATCTTCAAGAGGTTCCTATTACTAGCAAGCTCTTCTGCAGTGGGAGTCTTCGTAAGTCTTCTGCTTCACGGTGTTGTATATGGTCTATTTATCCTTCTCTTTGGTGAAGACTTCTGGGATAGAACAGGGATAGGTGACGAGCCACTCTTCTTTATAATGGCGATTTTTGTTTGCCCAGTTGCCTATATAGTTGGAACAGTAGGTAGTATTGTTCTTATGACCCGAAGAAAGAGATACGGAACGGCGGCTGTGTAAATCTTGGTATTAACAGTTAGGCATTTAGCTAACTTTCGTCAAACTCTGGTAAATAGAAGTGGGCTCGGCAGGGTTCGAACCTGCGACCAACCGACCGCTGGCCTACGCGTTGTGGTACTGTGGCGCGGCGACACAATGAGCAGCATAGGCCTTGTGGGAAGGCGGGGGCTAGTTTTTGGAGGCTACAGAGTTACATAATATTGTGTTAAGACCTTATAGATGTATAATAGTATTTAGAGGAGGTACTTTGGAAGCATGGATATATGGTTAATAATAGTCATAGCAGCAGTTATGTGGATCGCAGTCTGGCTCATAAGTCAGTATGATCAGTCTTGGGGTGAATTCGCGAGATTTGTTCTCCTCCTGCCCGTAATACTACCTCTTTTCATATTATTTATTTGGGCTATAATATCGATACAGACTGCTCCCCCAGAAAGTATATCTCAGGCTGCAAGCACAGGCATAAATAGAATTCTTGATTATTTCGGGTCGCATATCTTAGATGTTTTTATCGGAGACGTCGTTGGCATAATTCTAGGAGCTATAACATCAGTCTTCTCAGGATCGAAGTAAGAAAGTACCCTCTTTAATTGCAGTACCACAGATAGATTGGGTGGTGGCCTCGGTAAGGTTTACGCGCCTAGGATCAAGTGTATAGGTTGGCTCCCGAGGTAGGGCCTGAGCCTGCGGCCAAGCGCTACAGGCTCAGCCGGCAGGCCGTCTACAAGATACTGTGGCAGGGGCAGCCGGTGGCTTGATAATCTCAGTAGGTATTGACTCTACAGAAAACTATGTATAAAATAAAGTTAAGCATATACCGATAGGTGTAGTATAAGGAGTCATGCATGAATACTGAGAGATTACACGCTATTGCTATAGCAGTTCTCGATGACCTCAAGATTACTAAATCAGAAGAAACTCTGAATCAACTTGTTGGGGCTCTCCAAAATCAAGTAAATCAACCACAGGAACCACAGTTCCAACAGAAGGTTAGCACCCACCTAAAAACACTGTATGAAGCGCTTTCGACTGCCCCCAGCAACGACTTTAGCCCAGCATGGAAGCAAGCACTAGTGGAGCTGGGTTTGCATGACCTACTTGGGAAAAACCTTCAACTTCGTGTTCAAGAGATATTTATACGGAACCAAATCACCACGTCTATCGCACTCGAAGAGCTTCAAAAGATACACAAGCAACTTGTAACCTATAAAGGAGCTCTCGAACAAACTATTTCTGGTTTCAAACAGCTGAATATTGGTGCGGAAGAATTGGAGCCGGGTCAGTGTGAAATTGGAGTCCTTGTGCCTCGTCTGGCTATCCATAACAAACTAGGTGAGTTTGCTGAGGATCTTGAAGACCTTGATGGAATATTTGGTACTTTTGCCGAGCTAACTACGGGAGAACGCCCCGGATTCGAAATACGCTCCGTTTCATCAAGTGACTTAAATGTTTTTCTAGAGATGCTGCCTGTGGTTGCTGCTGGTATCGCAGTGGCAGTCGAGAGAATAGTTAAGGTCTACAAAGATATACTCGAGATAAGAAAACTCCATGGAGATCTTAAAGCACGGGGGGTTCCGAAGAACCAGCTTAAAGGTGTCCAAGAATATGCTGACTCACGCATGAAAGATGAAATAGATAAATTAACTAAAGAGCTATTGAAAAAATACTATAAAACAAAGGATGAAGGTAGACAAAATGAACTTACTACTGCGTTACGTTTCAGCTTGAGCAAGATCGCAAATCGTATCGATAAAGGCTATAGTGTTGAAATTAGGGCCAAGTCGCTTTCTGAAGAGGAGGAAGCCCAAAAGAAGATGACCCCCGAGGACAAAGAGCGTATCAACGCAATCATATCTGCATCCAAGAATCTTGAATTTCTCAAGCTGGAAGGTCCTCCAATACTCAGTCTTCCAGAATCTCAAGAAAACCACAAGGATTGAGAACAATAAAGTAACTGATTTACCAGACTGCCTATGGGTAGCTCCGCAAAAAGCCTTTGGCCCTGAGACCTAGGGCTTAATTTTTGGTGGTGGGCTCGGCAGGGTTCGAACCTGCGACCAACCGGTTATGAGCCGGTCGCTCTGCCACTGAGCTACGAGCCCGGGAGAGACGAGAACTCTATTTGGAAAGCGCCCTCCAGCCCCTGCCCTATCTGCAACAATAGTATATCATAGCGTCACAAACAGCTGCATCAACTTGACAGCGACTACACACCCGTTTATTCTTTCTCGATGAGCAGGAGGTAAAAGACAATGGCGTATTCTACAATCACTTTGGAAAAAGCTGAGGGTATTGCAACGCTCACACTCAACCGTCCGGAAAAGCTTAACGCACTTAACGAGGTGATGGCTGCCGAGCTACTCGATGCAGTCACACATGTCGAGGAGGATAAAGACACAAAGGTATTAGTCATCACCGGGGCCGGTCGTGCTTTCTGGGCTGGAGCCGATGTTAAAGAACTCTTCTTGAAAGGCATAGACCAAAGGAAACGCGGCGAAGCAAGCTTTGATATTATTAGCTGGCTTGAAAGGTTATGTCTGCAGCTCAGAAATATGCCCAAGCCGACGATTGCATCGATAAATGGCCACGCCGTCGGCATAGGAGTAACCCTCCCCTTGCAATGTGATATTAGAATTGCTTCGGAAGAGGCGATGTTCTCGCTGCCCTTTGTCCGTCTTGGCCTGATTCCGGAATTTGGTTCAACATATGCCCTAACCCGGCTTGTAGGAATAGCCAAGGCTTGCGAGTTAATCTTTACGGGTAAATTCATTGGAGCTAAAGAAGCCAAGGAGATAGGGCTGGTTAATGAGGTTGTCCCGACAGCCGAGCTAGAGAAAACCACCCATGAGTGGGCAAAAACCATAGCTCAAGGGGCCCCCATAGCTATTCAACTGGCTAAAAAGGGACTATACCAAAGTCTGGATGCAAGCATCGAAAGCCAATTGCGCTATGAGAGCTTGGCTTTAAACATCCTTTTGAGATCCGAAGACCACGAGGAAGGTATCAGAGCTTTCCTTGGCAAAAGACAGCCGAATTTCAAGAGTAAGTAATAACGCCTTAGCGACTGACGTGGAAACATTCCTCGGGATTTGACTAAATACTAAAAATTATTATAAAATTAGCAGTCGAAAAATGAGACTGCTAATTTGTTTATCGGCAGCTAGTAATACAGGTTATAATCGCGATTCTCTCCATTGATTAGGAGGTTGGTTATGCCGATTTATCAGTACCTATGCCCAAAATGCAACTTGAAATTTGAGTTAAAACAGAGTTTTTCTGATGAATCTATAGTCGTTTGCCCCAAATGTCAAAACGAAGCTCGGCGACTTTTCTCCACGGTACCTATCATCTTCAAAGGCCAAGGTTTCTACGTGACTGACAATAGAAAAAGCGCACCTGAGAACGAAGCCAAAGAAGACAAGAAAGAAGATAAGAAAGAAGATAAAAGCGGGCATGAGGAGACAGAAAAGTAGCTATGAAGTGTCCAGTCTGCCGCAAAAAAGCTAGCACCAGAATTTATTACTGTGCCCGGTGTGCGGCCTATGTGCATGTTGCCTGCTGGGAAAAGCATGCCGCTGCAGCCCATAAGCGCTAGCCTTATCCTCCGCTGACACCACTTTAATTCCACCATTGCACATCGGAGCATACAACGAGAAACCAAAATAGGTTGTCGCCTATACTCTTGCCAGCTAACTTTTCCTGTGCTACACTCAATCTGAGTCCCTGTAGCTCAGTGGACAGAGCGGCTGCCTTCTAAGCAGCGGGTCGTGGGTTCGAATCCCTCCAGGGACGCGTTTCATTTAAACCCTCTCCTCTTCTTTTACCTTCTTTCGCCCCTTTGATTTGCGTGTCCTACGTTTTCTGTAGTTTCGCATCCGGCAACGAGTAGAGCAGAATCTCGCTCGTGGGTCTCTAGCATCAAAATACTCACCACAACTATGGCACTGTATAAACCTAGTTCTACCACTAATCTCCAAAAGAAACATCAACCATATCGTGGCCAACAAATTGTCAGGAAACAAATAAATCTCAGAGTTCTGGGAAGGCAGCAGTTTCGGGGTTAACGCGTTAAGTAAGCGTCTGTCCGCTTCAAGGGAAAGATAATATAATGCTGGTCCCTTGGCATCCCCCTTGCTCCATCTGTCCAAGAGATTCATATTTGCTCTACTTATAAGTGGCACATCGTTGTTACCAAGTCGTATTGTTATGCCGTCTCGATGCCATAAGACGGTATTCTTCAGCTCTTTATCGCCTCCCAATACCATATCCCATAATTGCAAGCATTTAGCCAAATCTCCAATCTCTTCCTTCCACCAAAGCAAGGATTCACCCAGTTGAAGCTGCTGACCGGTATTTCGGTTTCTAAATACCAGGTTGTGCACCGGATGGCGCTTCAATAAGCCATATTTTTTGGCGAAGTTCAGTATCTCCCTCTCATCTTTCTTTATAAGGCTGGCGAATTGGCGGTGCAATGCACTTCCAGGAGGCTCCAATTCCAGAGCCATCAATTGCTTGCCCCTCTTCTTCAGCAGGTCATATCTGCGATGGCGTATCGAATTGGGGACTATCCACAAAGGCTTCTCATCAGTTTTGTTCAGGCCAATATTAAATACGGTATTTAGTATTTCACTCTTGAAACTGCCGTCGATAGAAGTGAGCGGCTGACACTCATTGATTTGTGCGAGAACCTCGCTGTTGTCGAAGCCTGGTACTGGAGTCTTGCTCAGGGAGTAACCGTCCTGGCATACGCTTAACAGGGACGTGTACGCCCCGATTCTTATATCTCTTAAGGAAATTCCATGTTCATTATGCATTTCGTTACGGAAATTTTCTCTAGTTCCGTAACATATAGTTTATAACATAAACAAATCCAAGTCAAGAAGGTCTAAGTAGAACAGCGATTTCCAGGACGTTGAACTGTCAGGCAGGAAGCCTCACCCAGACAACCTAACCTCATATGGGCTACAAAGATGGCCAAGATGCTAAGAGAGAACCAAAAATATTAGAGCCGAATACTGAGACCCCTCATCAAAGACACGTCACTTAAGGCATAGCCATCTAGCCATTGAAAAGGAACTCAAAAGCTCCGCGGCAATAACCCTTTTCGTGCATCATACATTTCCCAATCGTTGGATGAGTATTGAACTTAATTCCTAAATTCTCAAACCAGCATTCAATTCTATAAATTACACCACACTCATAGCCATCTAGAAGTCCCATTCGCTCCATGCCTTTATAAGCAAAACACTCTTTATTTTCCCACTCCCACTGCAAGACATTTTTCGAATTAACAGTTACATGAAATCTGCTGAAAACCGAACCTGGCAAAGTTATTTCCATACCGTTAAGCATTAACTTCTTGACTTCATCTAGGCTTTCTACCGGTTGCTCTACGCCTAGAATTCTTATCAGCCTTTCCACTTCAAGCACAGACATGGATTTTATCGCTGCCCGATTTAATCCATTGGCTTTGTCAATCCCGAATTCTTTTGCGGTTTGATAGAACCACATTCCATCGTGTGTCAGCCATCCCTTACCCAGTAGATCCCGTATCTCCTCTTTCTTAATGCTTCTAAATGTCCTCATGTCCAGTCTCCATATCATCCTTTCAACTTCATCTCATTGCCGGGCAACAAAGACACATAATAGCATGAATTCGAGAAATAGCCTATAATTCTTAAAGCCACATGGAGCAAAACCAGCTTAGTCAGGATTTAACGAAACTGAGAGAAAGTCTAGGCTCGCTTCCCGAAGCAATGGCTAACCCCGCTTTCGTAGTCATTAGCGGTTTGCCAGGGACAGGCAAATCATTCTTCTGCCGTAAACTGGCTGAGAGACAGTCCTTCCGTATCCTTGAGAGCGATGCGATGCGTAAAACTTTGTCCCCCTCTCCCGATTACAGCGTTGCCGAAAGTGCTCGGCTCTTCGCCGCCTGTCACAGCCTTATCGAATGGCTTCTAAAAAATGGGGTACCCATTATATTTGATGCTACTAACCTTTCAGAACGACACCGGGAACATCTTTACCGAATTAGCGACAGAACCGGAGCAAGACTGGTTTTGGTACGCGTTGAAGCACCGCCAGCAGTAGCCTATCAGCGCCTTCAAGCACGAAAAAATGCGGCTAATCCAGAGGATAAATCAGACGCTGATTGGGAGGTATATAAGCGGATGGAACCACGAGCGGAAAGATTCCAACGCAACTATTTCGCCGTCGATACCTCACGGGACATCGCCCCTGTGATTGAAAAGATAATGCGCACCATAAATCGTTGAGATTTCAGAGGTGGTGAATCGAAAAGAAGGCATTTAATTACACGGCAGGATGGGATAAAATAGATGGCAACCAGGTCCAGAAAAATATGAGGGGCCAAAAATTAAGTATTGGCTTAACATTTAGGAGGCAGAGTTGGAAGTAAAGGTAATCACCGGCGATATTACAAGCGTTGAAGCTGATGCCATCGTAGTCAACATTTTTGAAGGAGTAAAACGCCCCGGTCGAGCAACAGGCGCTGTGGATAAGGCTCTTGATGGAGCTATCACTAAGCTTATTGAACAGGGCGAGATTAAGGGAAAGCTTAATGAAATCAGCATCATCCATAGCCTGGGCAGGATCCCAGCACGCATTGTGGCTGTTGCCGGACTGGGCAAACAGTCGGAATTTACTCCGGATAAGATTCGTGGTTTAGCCGCAGAATTCTGTCGCTCTCTAAGAAGGCTAAACTGCCAACGAATAGCCAGCATCGTCCACGGTGCTGGTGTTGGTGGAATTGAGCCTGAGGCAGCATCTCAAGCCATAACCGAGGGCAGTCTCCTCGGACTGTACAGATTCCAAAAGCATATAACTAAGGAACCTGAAAACCAAGATATCGAAGAACTTCTTATTGTGGAAAGGGATACGGCCAAGTTACCAGCTCTGGAGCAGGGCTGCAAAAAAGGGAGGGTAATTGCGGAGGCTACCAATTTGGCTCGGGATTTGATAAATGAGCCGGCCAATTACATGACGCCTAGCGATATGGCGAAAATGGCAGAGGAGTTAGCAAAAACTCATGGCCTTGGTCTAACCATCCTGGATCGCGAGCAGATGGAAAAAGAGGGGATGGGCGCGCTTTTGGGCGTAGCTCAGGGAAGCCGCCAGCCGCCAAAGCTGATAGTCCTAAGTTACAAAGGTGGCAAGACGTCCTCTGATACCCTGGGCTTCGTCGGCAAAGGTATAACTTTCGATTCCGGAGGCATATCAATTAAGCCATCCGAGGGCATGACTGAGATGAAAGGTGATATGGCAGGTGCTGCAGCAGCCATGGCAGCCTTAGGAGCAATCGCCCAGCTAAAGCCAAAGGTCAATGTTACTGCCGTTGTTCCAGCTACCGAAAATCTGCCCGGAGGCAATGCTCTCAAGCCGGGGGATATCCTGAAAGCCGTGAATGGTAAGACTATAGAGGTCGTAAACACTGATGCTGAAGGAAGACTTGTCTTGGCTGATGCTCTAAGTTATGCCGTCAAACAAGGACTATCACCACTGGTAGATCTGGCTACATTGACCGGCGCCTGCCGTGTAGCTCTCGGAGATATTTACAGTGGTATCTTTGGTAATTCTCAGGAGCTACTAGAAAAAGTAGTCAAGGCTGGGGCTGATGCAGGGGAGCGTCTCTGGCAGATGCCAATGCACGAAGAATATAAAGAGCAGAATAAAAGCGATGTAGCTGATATCAAAAATAGTGGTGGCCGGTGGGCTGGTGCCATCACTGCAGCACAGTTTCTAGCTGAATTTGTTGGAGATACACCTTGGGTGCATATTGATATTGCTGGCACCTCTTTCAGGGATAAGGAGCACGGCTTTTTGGTAAAGGGAGCTACGGGGGTCGGCGTGCGAACCTTGATTAACCTCGCCTTGGCTTTAGCTAGGCAAGGTTAGCTAAGCAGACTCCAAGTTTGCCCCGCACATAAACTAAATACGAGGAGGTTTGCAATGAAACTGAAATGGCTGGGACATTCTTGCTTTTTGATTACATCTGAGACAGAGCTTAAAATTATAACTGACCCTTACCCCCAAGGCAGCGGTCTTAATTATTCGCCCATCAACGAGGCTGCTGACATCGTCACGGTAAGCCACGACCACTTTGACCACAACAATATCTCAGCAGTGTCGGGCAAA
>Ga0315296_10004095_pt1 | contig 12014 bp, 8 predicted proteins | sample YL17G14_18_MG_FD_203921 | JGI IMG/M metagenome (GOLD analysis project Ga0315296, IMG submission 203921) | Sediment microbial communities from Yellowstone Lake, YNP, Wyoming, USA - YL17G14_18 | ecosystem: Environmental > Aquatic > Freshwater > Lake > Sediment | place: USA: Wyoming | collected...
TCCCTCTGCCACCAAGATGGCGAATAGATGAATCCGACCTGATCGGAACCGGGTGCGTTCACGTATGTCACTGGTAACCGAAATGCCAACATGAACCCCTTGACAAGCGGAGCGCTTTCATAGATGAACGGAGCGCAGCGAAGTGAAGAATCTCGGGCAGTACAAGATTCTTCGTCGAAGTTTACCCTGAGCTGACCAAGATTCTTCGCTATCGCTCAGAATGACGTGAGCGAAGGGGCTCAGAATGACATCGTTTCGATGCCCGGTACCGTCCGCAAGGTGCTTGCGGCTTCTTTCCGCAGGCGGTACTAGTCAGAGCCGACGCCCGCGCGCTTGAGCTCCTCGACGAGCGCCGGCACCACCTCGAAAACATCGCCGACAATGCCATAGTCACACTTGGTGAATATGGGGGCCTCGGGGTCCTTGTTGATAGCCACGATGACTTGCGAGGAGCTCATGCCAACCAAGTGCTGGATCGCGCCCGAGATCCCGCAGGCGACGTACAGGCGCGGCGAAACCGTCTTGCCGGTCTGCCCCACCTGGTGTGAGTGCGGCATCCACCCCGCGTCCACCGCGGCGCGCGAGGCGCCCACCGCCGCATTGAGCAGCCCGGCCAGCTCTCGCAGTATCCCGAAGGCTTCCGGCCCTCCCAGGCCGCGGCCGCCGGAGACTATAACCTCGGCCTCGGCGACATCCAGCTCTTCGCGCTCCGCCTTCACCAGCTCCACCAGTTCGACCACCGCCTCAGTTGGCGAAGGTTCAGGCGCCGGCCGGCTGATGATCTCGGCTGCGCGCGATGCGTCCGGCTGGCCGAGACCGAAGACGCGCGGCCGCGCGGTGACCACACGAGGGCCGGTGGCCGTCTCGACGGTTGCGATAACTTTGCCCGCGTACATGGGGCGCTTCTGCATCAGGGCCCCCGAAGGATCGGCGGTCAGCGAGATGCAGTTGGCGGCAAGTCCAGCGCCCAGGCGAGCGGCTAGCGCCGCTGCGAGGTCGCTGCCGGCTGCGGTTGCGGGCAGCAGGATTACCTGCGGCTCGAGCTCGCGGGCCAACGCCTCCACGGCCGACACGGGGCCTCGCGCCGCGCCTGGCATGGCATAAATCCTGTCCGCGCCATAGGCCCCCAGCACCTGGGCATGCGCCTGGGCCTCGTCCAGCACCGCCACCGCCACCGCACTGCCGACCGTATTGGCCAGACGGCGCCCCTCGCTCACCAGCTCCAGGCTGACCGGCCGCATGCTGCCGCCGGTGATCTCAGCCACCACCAGCACGTCACCAGCCACTTCTTGCTCCTTGCATTCCCCTACAGCACCTTCGCCTGTTCTCGCAGTCCTGCGACCAACCGCTGCACCGCCTCTGCGACCGGCGCCTCGATCACCGTGCCTCCACCGCGCTCGGGCGGGCGCTCGAACTTGGTCACGCGCGTCAGCGACCCCGCCGCGCCCAAGGAATCGGGCGCTAAGCCGAGGTCTCCTGCGCCCTTGGCCTGAATCTCCTTGCGCTTGGCCTTCATAATGTCAATCGCCTTCGGGTAGCGCGGCTCGTTAAGCCCCTTCTCCGCGGTTAGCACCGCCGGCAGGGGGCACCGCAGCACTGCGGTACCGGACTCGGTCTCGCGATGCGCGGTCACCTTGCCCTCCGCGGTCTCAACTTTCACTACCGCGGCAATGTGGGGCACGCCCAGGAGCTCCGCCAGCGCGGTGCCGACGTAGCCGCAGGCATCGTCCACCGCCATCTTGCCGCACCAGATGAGGTCGTACTTCAGACCCTTGACCGCGGCCGCCAGCACGCGCGCGGCGGCGTGCGCGTCTGAGCCCTCGAACGCGGGATCCACCAGGTGCAGGACGTTATCGGCGCCCATGGCGACCGCGGTGCGCAGCGTTCCCACCGCGTTTTGGGGGCCGAGGCAGATCACAGTGACGCCGCCGCCCAGGCGCTCCTTCGCCCGCAGGGCTTCCTCCAGTGCGTACTCATCATACGGGTTCATGACCCACGGAATACCCTCGGTCTGGATGGCGGTGCCGTCGGCATTGGGGACGATTTCAGCGGCGGTGTCGGGGACCTGCTTGATGCAGACGATGATGTCCATGAAGTCTTCCCTCGTTACATACCCGGTGGGGCAGGCGTCCCGCCTGCCAACCAGTCGGTTCGCAGCCGAGCCTGGTCCCTTCGCTATGCTCCTTCGACTGCGCTAAGAGCCGGCCCTGAGCAGAGCGAAGGGACAGGTCAGGGCAGGCTCTGGGCACAGTCGAACGGACGACTGCGCCACCATCTATATTGCCAGCGTCTCGATTTCTCCTTGGCGCGAAGTGTCCTCGCTCGGGATATGACCGGCCCCCTCGGCGAAGGAGATAATCTGGGGTCGTTTCTCAGGGCAGGCGAATTCGCCGAAGAGCCGCCCGCCAAACAGCGCAACGGTGCCGACGACCAGCCGCTCGTCCGCCTCCGCGCGGATGCGCTGCGCGCCCGCGATAAGCCCCGTCGAGAGCCGCTGCGCGATCCAGGGCGCCATCTCGCGAGTTATGTCACTGCCGCCGAAGAGCACCACTTCGGGCTTGTGCGATTGGATGGCCGAGGCCGTGGCGGTCGCCCATGCGTCAGGCTCGTATGCGGCCGGAGCCTCTGCCAGGAGGACGGTGTCGGCGCCGCGCCGGATGAGGGCCTGGGCCGCTGCTTGATCCCCTCCCAACAGCAGCACTTCGAGGCGCGCGCCGAAAGCGTCCGCGATCTCGCGCCCGAAGCCCAGCGCGCCGAGCGATGACGCGCTGATGTCGCCGCCCGTCGCCTCGGCGAATACCATGACCCCGCGGTACTCCTCGGCTGCTTCCTCTTCCAGGCTGATGCCGAACGCGGCCATCAGATCCTGGGCGCTGATATCGCTCATAGAGCATGCCTCGCTAACATCAGGCCTCCGGCAACTCCGTGAGCCGCAGCCGCACCGCGGAGCCCGCCTCGCCGACTTCATCGGCGGTCAGCCCGAGATCGCTGAGCGAGAGGTGTTCCACTGGCTTCCTGGCGGCCTTCATCACCGCCATCGCATTGGGCAGTCGCGGCGAGTTGCATCCCGGCTCGATGGCGAGCACCGCCGGCAGCCCGAGTTCGACCGCGCCCAAGGAGCCGGCGCGCCCGACGCCGACTTTACTCTCTCCAAGCGCCACCGAAATCACGCGCGCGGCGTGCGGAAGGTTAAGCGCCCCGGCGAGGCGTGCGCCGACCTGCCCTGCCTGGTGCACGAAGGAGCTCGCCCCACACAGGACGAGATCGAAACCGCCGGCGCGATTGATGGCCGCCGCCAGCACCTTCGCATCTGCGAGCGCGTCACCGCCTTGGGCCTGGGGGTCATCCACCAGGTATGCTCGATCGAGGCCCATCGCTAGCACCCGCCGCAACGCGTCCACCGCGGTGTCCGAGCCGACGGTGAATGCGACGATTTCATCGCCCTCCCGGCGCAGAGGGAGGGCCATCTCCGCCGCGTTCTCGTCGGCAGGGTTGGGGACGCGCTTGCTCTGCTCGACGAGCTCGACCCGGCTCTTGCTAACGTAGGCCGTGTTGAGGTCCGGCACCGGCTTGACGCAGACGGCGATGCGCATAGCCCGTTGCTCCGATGTTTAACTCGACCGCCGAATCGCGCGCCCGATCAATATCGCCCCTTGCGGGTGAGATCGCTTGCGATCACCATGCGCTGCACCTCGTTGGTGCCCTCGAAGATGCGGTTGATGCGGGCGTCGCGGTAGAACATCTCGATGGGGTAGTCCTGCATATAGCCCATGCCGCCGTGGATCTGCACCGCCTTGTCCACGATGCGGTCCAGGGCCTCGGAGCAGAACATCTTCACGATCGCCGACTCGCGGCTGACCTTCATCCCCTGATCGCACATCCACGCCGCGCGGTAAACCATGTTCTCCATGGCGAAGGTGTCGGCCGCCATTTCCGCCAGCATCCATTGGATGGCCTGCTTGCGGATGATGGGCTCGCCGAACTGGACGCGCTGGCTGGCGTGCTGGATGGACAGGTCAATCAACTCCTTGCCCGCTCCCACGCAGGCGCCGCCCAGGCTCAACCGTCCCACGTCCAGCGTCTTCATCGCCGTCACGAAGCCCAAGCCCACTCTGCCAATGACGTTGGCCTTGGGCACGCGCATGTCCTTGAAGAAAAGCTCGCAAGTCCCTGAGCCGCGGATGCCCATCTTCTTCTCCTTGGGCCCGCGCGAGAAGCCAGGCATGTCGCTCTCCACGATAAACGCGGTAATCCCTCCGCGCACGCCGAGCGACTTGTCGGTCGCCGCAAAAACACTGACCACGTCGGCGATGTCGCCGTTGGTGATGTAGATCTTTGAGCCGTTGAGGATATAGTCATCGCCATCGGGCACCGCGGTGGTGCTGATGGCTGCCGCGTCCGATCCCGCGCCCGGCTCGGTCAGGGCAAAGGCGGCGATCTTCTCCCCGGAGCACAGCGCCGGCAGGTATTTGCGCTTCTGCTCCTCGGTTCCGTCGAGGTAGATGGCCATGACCCCGATCGAGGTGTGCGCAGCCAGCACCACCGCCACCGACGCCGACCCCCGCCCCATCTCCTCCAGCACCACGCAATACCCGGTCTCGCCAGCGCCGACGCCCCCGTGTTCCTCGGCGAACGGAATGCCGAAGAAGCCTTGCTCGCGCATTTTGTCCATTAGCTCCGGCGGGATGCGCTCCTCCTCGTCTATCCGGCGCGCCAGCGGCTTGATCTCGTTGTCCACAAACTTGCGGGTCATATCCCGCAGCATCTCGTGTTCTTCAGAGAGAGTGAAGTCCATGCTCTCCTCCTGGTCTCATCACCGTCTGTGCCGACTAGCTCTCCACTCACGCATCGGTAAACTTGGGCTGCCGCTTCTCGAGGAAGGCGCTCACGCCCTCGCGCATGTCCTTGGTCTCGCAGATCTCGCCGAAGAGCCGATTCTCCAGGCTCAGGCCGTCCTCCAGGCCCATGGCCGCGCCCTCGCGCACCGCCTTCATCGCGCGGGTGATGGCTTGCTTGCTCTTGCTCGCGATGCGCTGGGCGAGCCCCTTCGCCTGCTTCATGACCTCGGCTTCGGGCACCACGCGGTTGACCAGCCCCACCGCCTTCGCCTCCGCCGCGGTGATCGGCTCGCCGCTGAGGATGATCTCAAGCGCTTTGCCGGTGCCCACCAGGCGCGGCAGGCGCTGAGTCCCCCCGAAGCCGGGAATGATGCCCAGGTTGATCTCGGGCTGGCCGATCTTGGCGCGGTCGCTGGCGATGCGCATATGGCACGCCATGGCGAGCTCGGTGCCCCCGCCCAGGCACATACCATTGATGGCAGCGATCACCGGGATGTCCATCAACTCGATCTCGCGAAAGAAGCGCTCGCCCTGGCGCGCAAGGCCGGCGCCCGTCTGCGCGTCCTTGATCTCGGAGATCTCCTTGATGTCTGCTCCCGCGATGAAGAACATCCCGGCGCCGGTGATAATGACCACCTTGACGCTCGCGTTCGCCTTGATCTCGTTGATCACGCCGGCCAGGTCGCGGATGACTGGCGTGGACAGAGAGTTCACCGGCGGATGGTTGACCACAATGGTCGCGATACCCTCCTCGATGGTGAGACTGGCATGCTGATATTCGGCCATAGTATCTCCTTCCGGCGACTGCTTTCCCCAGCTCGTCGCTCGAGCCGACCTTGATGCGTACCACCGCGGGCCAGAGGCTCGCCTAGTAGGTGAAGAAGCCGCGGCCTGCCTTCTGGCCGAGATGCCCCGCAGCGACCATACGCTTCAACATCGGCGCCGGCCAGAAGCGCGAGCCGAGTTCCTTGGTGTAGCGCTCGAGGGACGCGAGCAGCGCGTCCAGGCCGATGGTGTCCGCGTGCTTGAGCACGCCCCCCTTATCCTGCGGGAAACCGATGCCCGCGAGCATCGCGATATCCATGTCGCTGGCGCTGCTCACATGCTCTTGAAGGCAGATCACCGCCTCGTTGATCATGGGGTAGACAAGCCGCTCGACCGAAAACTCGGTGCCCGAGATGCCGGTCTCCTTTTGCACCTCGCCGATCATCTTTTGAACCGTCTCGTCCACTCCGCCGCCGCCCTCTTCGGCGTAACTGTAGAATCCGGCCTTGCTCTTCACCCCGTAGCGTTGCGCCGCCACGATCTTCTCCCACAGCCGCGCGGGGGCCATGCGCGGCCCATAGGCATCGTACAGCGTGCGGCCGACGGCGGCGCACACGTCCAGCCCCAGGGTGTCGCACAGGCTGAATGGCCCCATGGGGAAGCCCCAGTCCCGCATCGCCGCGTCTATCTCCGGCGCCGCGGCTGCTCCCTCCTGAAGCGCCATCACCGCCTCATTCAGATAGGGCAATAGCAAGCGGTTGACGAGGAAGCCGCCACACTCCTGCACCCGCACCGGGATCTTGCGCAGGCTCTCGGCGAATGCCGCAGTGTCGTCCACGGTCTCGTCCGAGGTCTCGAGGCCAGGGATGACCTCGACCAGCTTCATAACGTGGGCGGGATAGAAGAAGTGCATCCCCACCACCTTGGCCGCGCGAGTGGTCGCCGAGGCGATCTCCGATATGGATAAGGCCGAGGTGTTGCTGGCGAGGATGCAGGTCTCGGGCGTCGCCCGTTCCAGCTCCTTGAAAACTTGCTTCTTGAGGTCCATCTTCTCGTTGACCGCCTCGATGACGATGTCAACATCCTCGAACCCATCGTAGGTGGTGGTGCCGGTGATGAGCGCCATCTTGGGTTCGACGTCCGCGCCCGACATCTTGCCGCGGTCAACCCGCCGCTGGTAGATGCCGCGCGCACGCTCGATGCCTTTGTCCACCAGCCCCTGGTTGAGGTCCTTGATCACCACCGGCAAGCCCGAGAAAGAAATGGTCTGGGCGATTTCAGCGCCCATCGCTCCCGCACCCATCACCGCCGCTTTGTAGATATACATGCCCCTGCCTCCTTGCCGCGCGCCCAGCACTACGCGGGGCGCCAGTTATCGGCCGCCTGACTACTTGCGCTCCACCACAATGGCTCCGCCCATGCCTCCGCCGACGCACTCTGTCGCGAGGCCGTAGCGCAGGCCCCGACGCTTCATCTCGTTCAACAGCGTGATGACGATGCGCGCCCCGGTGCAGCCCACCGGATGCCCGAGCGCGATCGCGCCGCCGTTGACGTTCGTGATATCCATGTTCAGATGCAGGACCCGGTCGCACGCCAGCACCTGCGCCGCGAAAGCCTCATTGAGTTCGATGAGCTCCATCTGCTCCAGCGTCAGCCCGGCGCGCTTGAGGGCCAGGGGAGCGGCTCTGGTCGGCCCGATGCCCATGCGCTCCGGCTCCACCGCGGCGAAACCATATGAGCGAATGTACCCCAGGGGCTCGTTGTAGCCCAGCTCCTTCGCTTTGTCTTCGCTCATTATGAGGCACACCGCAGCGCCGTCGCTGATGGGGCACGCGTTGCCCGGGGTCACCGTGCCCCCTTCCTTGAACACCGCGGGATAGGAGGCCAGCATTTGCTCCGTCAGGGCGACGTTGATGCCCTCGTCCTCGGTCACGATATCGGGTGGCACCTCGCGCCCCGCCACTTTCTTGGGCACCGTAACCGGCACGATCTCGTCCTTGAACTTGCCCTCGCGCGTGGCGCGAAAAGCGAGCTTGTGGCTGCGCACCGCGAAACGGTCCTGCTCCTGGCGCGTGATGTTGAACTCTTCCGCCAGGTTCTCAGCGGTGCGCCCCATGATCTGGCCGCAGACCGGGTCGGTGAGGCCCTCCCACAGCGCGTCAGTAAGCTCGGCGTGGCGCAAGCGCTTGCCGAAGCGGGTGTCGCGCGAAACGTAGGGCGAGTTGCTCATGCTCTCGACGCCGCCCGCAATGTAGATGTCACCCTCGCTCATCTGGATGCACTTGTACGCATCCGCCAGCGCTTGGGCGCCAGAGGCGCAGTTGCGGTGCACGGTCCACGCGGGCACGTCAAACGGGATGCCGGCCCGCAGCGCGATGACGCGCGCGGTACACGGGGCATCGCTGGTCTGGATGCAGTGGCCGAAGACCACTTCGTTCACCATGGCCGGGTCGAGCTTGGTGCGTTCCAGGAGCGCCAGGGTCACGATCGTGCCCAACCGGTGCGCCGGCACGTCCTTCAACACACCGCCCAACGTGCCCTGCGGGGCGCGGACGCCGTCAACGATCACCACTTCTTTCATAATTCCTCCACCAATCGAGTCTGCCCGGTCTCCACGCCAGGCTTGTGCATTGGCGCACAAAGTCGCGGATGCTTAATCCCGACAAATCCTGCCGGCTTATCCTCGCGTGGACCCCCTGCCGCCGAGTCGCCCGGCTGTTTGAACCCGGAACCAGCCTCAGCGGGGGTTCGTGCGGGCTTTCACAAACCCGCCTACATTGTCCTGATTCGCCCTCCTGACGCTCATTCCTTCCGGCTTTTTTGCACTTCCCGCAGCCCCGGGATGCGCTTTTCGTGCGGGCCGGTATTTCGCGGTGTAGCGCCTCAGGGCCGGGATGGCTGCTGCCCGCCTGCGAACGTCAACGTGATCTCCGCCAACCTCTGGCGGGATCGCCGGAGCACAGGCCACACCGCACGCTCCTGCACTACGGTGGCGGCTATGCGCTCAATCTCCGCGCGAGCCGCAGCCGCGGCCGCATCGCCCCGCGCCGCCGCTGACTCTACCGCCTGCCTGGCCAGCCAAAGGGCCTCGTAATCCTCCACTCCGTCCCGGCACGCCTCCCATCGCTTGCTCGGGATGGGGCCGTCGCGCCCTGGGTAAACCAGCAGGAATTCGTCCTTGGTGGGCGCCCACGGGTCCTCCGGGCTGGTGCAGTAGGTCCAGAATCCGAGGCCGTTCAAGCCGAGTTGCCACGCGAGCCAGGCCTGGTGACGATAGTAGCCAAGGGGCGAGAGTCGCTTCACCCGGGGGAAGCATTCGTAGGTCCACACCTGAGGACTGTCGGCGCGCATTATGGCCAGGCGTTCCTGGGGGTGCATGTCGGCGGTGGGGCCCCAGATACGGTAGAGCGAATCCTGCTCTGGGCACCAGATGTCAACGAAGGGCGCCGCCCGCTTGAGGTCCGCCAGGCCCATCACGACGACGGGGTCGGCGTAGGTCTGAATGTGCGGGTCGGCGGCCTTGATGCGGCGACCGTGCTCGACCAGGTACTTGATGCGCGGGCCGTGCTCCAGCCCGGGCTCGTCCACGACATAGATGGCCCAGTCGGAATAGGCGAGGCCCTTGTCAGCCAGATGCTGGGCAAGCAGCCGCATGGCCGCCGCGTAAGCCTTGTCGTACGCTTCTTTCGGCGCGGCGCCTTGGCCTACAAACTGCAACGCAGGCTCCGACAGCAGGATGATGCCTCGCCCAATGTAGCGGTCCAATTGCGTATCCAGCGCGTGCCAGTCGGGCGCCCCGAGTTCGCCCGCCGCATCATATGTTACGGACATCGTAGCCGAAAGGGTGAACACCGTGTTCTTGTGTGCGACGAGGTCCGCGACCGCGGCAGCGATCTGGCCGCCGAAGAGGCTGTTGTCCGGGTAGGCCCACGTGCAGAACCGCACCGGCGATTTCTCGGGCAGCGCAATGGGCCACACTCGCGCTCGCAGCGGCACTACGGCCTGCCGCCCACGCGGCGTCATCTCGGTAAGTGCGACCTGGCCCGCGTACGCGCCCGCAGCCGCTTGCACGCCGTTCACCGTGACCCACAACTGCGCTGCCTGCATCGGTGGTATGGAGATGATCCCCGCCTCATTGAGCGGCACCAGCGCGTCGCCGACTCGGTCGCCTTCGGGGCGGGGCACCATCGCGGTTTGCCGCAGCGCGATGTGCTGCCGCGCCGCGAGCTTCGCCCCGCCCTCGGCAGCCAGATCGCTCGCCGCGACCCTGATCTCCAGCGGCTGCGAGGACAGATTGAGCAGATTGACCGCCGCAGCCTCGTATTCACCGCGATAAAGGGAGACCTCCAGTTTCGCTGGCACGGTCGCCCCCGCCTCCGGCCAGGCCGTGGCGGGATCGAAAGCATCCCATGGATTGGCGCTCCAGGTCACCAGCGGCAGCAGGCCGCTTTGTGCGCGCTGCTTCTCCACTATGGCGGGCAGCTCCCGCAATTGCGCTGCCACTTTCACGTCTCGCCTTGCCCATTCGGCGGCCGAGGGCGGCTTTGCGGTCAGCCCGGCAACCGCTGCGGCCCGCGCCGCCGCCAGGGCATCCTGGTTGGGCCAGTCGAGGCGCAGCTTCTGGATGGCTGCATCAGCCGCAGCAAGCGCGTCGTCGTGCACCCGCTTGCGCGCTGCCCCCGCAGATAGCGAAATCTTGGCAGACGCCGCCGCCAGCACCCGCCCGTCCGCGACCGCAACCTCGGCGCAGTCCAGGCTCACTGGCCAATCCGTTGCCGCCGGCACCATGATGCCGAACTCATCTCGCGCAGTCAGCACCTGGTCAATGCGCAGCTCGGGCGCGCCCGAGGACATGCGAATGCTCGTGAGCAATGCGGCCCCGCCGTTCGCGGGACGGCGCACGCTCGCTTTCACGACACCATCCACCAGGGAGGCCGCGCTGCTGGCCAAAGCGATGGCGCCGGTTTGCGCAGCGCGATTGCGGCGCAGCTCGCCGCGCGTGGCCCCCCCGCATCGCCTCAGCACGCATGCAGTCAGAGCCGGGGTCCCTCGCGCGCCGGCCCACGCGACGCTGTTCGCATTGCCCGCGGCGTCAAAACCGCGCAGGGTGAAGAGCCGGGTGGCCGCCACTACCTGCAACCGCCCGTGGCCCTCCAGATCAGCCACGATCGGTGTGTCAATGACACCGCTTTCCGCGAGACGGTCCGCGCGCCCGGTCTCCAGCAGGTATGCCGCCTCGACCGCGCCGGCAGCGCTCACGACGTAGAGATACTCGCGTCCTCTGAGGCCAACCACGAGCTCGAGCCCGCCGTCTGCGTCCACATCGGCGACCGCAGGTGGCGCGACCAAGCGATCGCCGTAATCAGAGGTGCGAGTTTGATCCTTAAACGGAATGCGCCAGCGCTCTCGCCCGCGCGCGTCGCAGCAGTAAAGAAATCCGGCGGCATCGCCAAACATGATTTCCATAAGCCCGTCGCGGTCGAGGTCGGCCACCGCTATACTCGGGGTTATGCCCCATTGCGTCTCCATGGTGGCGCGCACGCGGCCGGTTGCGCCGTCGAGGATATAAAGGTGCCGGTCCTCGCTTCCGACGATGACCTCGGCCGCGCCATCGCGGTCGAGGTCGGCAATGACAGGCGCGCCGAAGCACTTGGCGCCCGCCTTGAACTGCCACTTCCATTCGCCGCGCCCCGAGAGGCAGTAGACGAAACCGGGTTCGGTCGCCAGCAGAATCTCCTGCGCTCCATCGCCATCAACATCTCCCACCGCCGGCGGCGCCGTCGCATCGCGGTTGGCATAACGCTCGAAGTTCCAATTGAGGCGTGAGACGAAGGGGTCCTTGTCGATCGGTCGCCGCGCGCTCTCGGCCATGAGGTGCCACACCACTCCTCCGCCCGAATCAAGGCAAGTCAGCCCGCCGTCGCCGTCCGCCGCCAGCACCTCCAGCCGTTCGTCACCGACGACATCGGCGCATACCGGCGAGCCCACGATGTTCTCGATGTCGCGCCGCCAGAGGATGTGGCCGCCGTCGCGTACGCACACCACGGCGTCCGCCACGCAGACGAGCAACTCAGCTCGGCGATCGCGGTCTATGTCGGCGACCGCAATCGTCTGCTGCGCCTCTCCGTCGAGTTGCACCGACCACACTTCGCGGCCTGTGGAATCGCAGACCACGAGCCGTTGGCCGAGCGCCATGGCGAATAGCCGTGCGGGCGTGCCGGCAACAGGCGCGTAAGCGACCGGGCCGGCAAGGATCGGCGCGCCGCCGCCGGCCGGGGTAGTCTGCTCGCGCTCGAGCCGCCAGACTTCGGTTAACAAACCTGGCGACGCGGCCGCGGGCTGTTTCGCAGGGGTCTGCCCCCAGGCGCCAGGTGGTGCCGCCAGCGCGGTGACCAGTATCGCGCTCGCGAA
>Ga0315296_10004096_pt1 | contig 12012 bp, 12 predicted proteins | sample YL17G14_18_MG_FD_203921 | JGI IMG/M metagenome (GOLD analysis project Ga0315296, IMG submission 203921) | Sediment microbial communities from Yellowstone Lake, YNP, Wyoming, USA - YL17G14_18 | ecosystem: Environmental > Aquatic > Freshwater > Lake > Sediment | place: USA: Wyoming | collected...
TTGCGGAGCTGATAGCTGAGAAGAACTCTGTGCTCGTGTTCACCAACACACGCGAGCACGCGGAAGCTGTGGGCTCTCAACTCAGGGCTCTTGATCCCAACGCGCCAGTCCGCGTTCACCACGGGTCCCTCTCAAAAGAGATTCGAGAAGAAGTAGAACGAGACTTCCAGACGGGCAAAGTGAAAGCGGTCGTTTGCACGTCCTCACTTGAGCTAGGAATCGACGTCGGCTCAGTCGACTTCATCATCCAATACATGTCACCACGACAAGCCGCTCGCCTGATCCAGAGAATAGGCAGAAGCGAGCACAGACTACGTGGAGTAGCGAAAGGCCTCATAGTAGGCACATCCGTGGACGACATTCTTGAGTCAGCCGTTATCGCGCAAAACGCAAAGAACGAGAAGCTCGAACCAACGGTCATTCATGAGAACGCCCTTGACGTGTTAGCGCATCAGATAGCGGGTCTAGTCTTGGACCTGAGGAGACTCACCGTTGGAGAGGCGCTTGAGATCGTCAAACGCGCGTACGCGTACCGTGATCTGGCACCCGAGTCTTTCATGTCAGTTGTGAAACAGCTTGGAGCCGGCAGAGTAATCACAGTCCAAGAGGATGTGCTTAGAGCTCGGTTCCCGAACACATTCAGGTACTACTACCAGAACCTGTCGATGATTCCTGACATGAAGAGATACCTCGTATTCGATTTCTTCCGCAAACGAAGGATCGGTACGCTCGATCAGGACTTCGTCGCGCGCAAATGCAAGTCAGGAACCGAGCTGATCATGCACGGTCAGACCTGGAAGGTGATTGCTGTCAACGAGGATCAGCTGTCGGTCGAGGTTGAACCAACCGCTCCCACTCTTAACGCGATTCCCTCCTGGGAGGGTGAGATAATACCGGTTAGCTACGAAGTCGCCAGCGAAGTTGGACGACTGCGAGGCACGATCTCCGCGGGACTCGACGATTCTGCAAAGGTTGGTGAGCTCGGAGACGGGCTCCACGTGACACAAGAAGCGATGCAGAAATCCATTGACTCTATCCGATCTCAACGAGATACCTATCTTGTTCCGACTGACACTGTCGCGGCAGTGGAGAAGTTCGAGAACTGCATCATCGTGCATACATGTCTCGGGACTATGGCGAATGAAACCATATCGTTGGCGCTGACTTCACTGCTTAGAGCAAGACTCGGAGTGAATGTTGTAGCACAGACCGATTCTTACAGAATCGCGCTCATCTTCCTGTTCAGGGTAGAGCCAACGCTCGTTGAAAGAGAGCTCCAGCAGTTGAGCCCGGAGGAGGTTGAGAAGGTGGTTGCGAGCGCGCTGGAGACCTCCGACACGTTTGCGTGGAGGCACTGGCATGTCGCGAAGAGGTTCGGCGCCGTCGAACGAACTGCTGAATACAAGGCCACCAGAGCTAGGCTTCTGGTGAAGATCTTCAAGGGCACTCCACTCGAGGAAGAAACAAAGAGAGAAGTCTTTCTCGAGAAGCTGGATTTGGAACATGCCAAAGAGTTCGTGAAGCGAGTCAGGGAGGGCGTGGTCTCGCTTCGGGTTGTGGAGGAGAGGGAGGTAAGTTGTTCCCCTCTCGCCATGCCCATTGTCGACAAGATCATTCCGCACGATCTTCTTCGTCCTGCCATTCCGAGTAAGAGCCTCACTCAGATCATCAAGGAGAGGCTGCTCGCGAGCCGTGTCCGTCTCGTTTGTCTCTACAAGGGCGACTGGGACGGAATCAGAGTTGTCGGCGATCTTCCCGACGCGATAAGGTGTCCTCACTGCAAGTCAACACTAATCGCGGCAACATACCTGGGTGATGATGGACTCGCGAAGACTGTGAAGCGACGAATGCGTGGCCAGAAACTCACTGATGAAGAAGAACAGGCATACAGGCGCGCTTGGCTGAGCGCGAGCCTAATGCAGACAAACGGTAAGAAAGCCGCAGTCGTGATGAGTGGAAGAGGAGTCGGGCCAACCACCGCAATCAGGGTCCTAAGGAAGTTGCATCGGACAGAAGAGGACTTCTACGTTGACATACTGAAGGCCGAGCGCGAATACGCAAGAACGAGACTCTTCTGGGATTGAGACGCTCTTTTCGATTCGGATGTTCTGGAGATCAAGGGCCCTCGTATCCTTTGCTTCTCAGCATCTCAGCAATCTCAGTCCCCACGGCAGACCGCGGAAGTAGATCAACAGGCACCGTCATCAGGCATTCAGCTTTCTCTCCATACGGTCCCTGAGCGAGGACTTGTCCCCCAGGCCCAACCGCCAGAGAACAACCGACGCATTTGCGGCCTTTCCAGGCTCCAGCATTGATCCATCCCACATTGCTTACTCCGACAATCGTCATGTCGTAGAGCTTCGCCAGACTCGTGTACGACTTCTTCCATAGACTGCCGTATGGTTCCACGGTGTTGTCGTGTTCCGCCTCCACTGCCCATGAGCAGGGAGAGAGCAGAATCTGTGAGCCCATCCTTGCGAGCGCGTGGCCAAGGGTCAGAGAGTCGGGAAAATTGTCGGCGCAGATATCAATGCCGATCGTGCCCAGCGGCGTGGTGGCGACCGCGAGGCGATCACCGACTGAGTACATTCCCTCCACGTCTGTTAAGATGTTGATCTTTCTATGCTTCAGCAGAATCTGACCGTCCGGAGAGATCAGCAAGGCCGTGTCGTGGATTCTTTCACCCGTGCGTTCCGTCAGTCCGGCAACGACATAGATTCTGGATTCACGAGCCGCTTGACATAGAGTGTCGCTAGATGGGCCTGGAATCGGTTGCGCCAAGTCGCGCGCTACGGGGTTCGCCCAACCCAAATCCAGACATTCTGGCAGAACTGCTACGCTGCAACCTTGTTCTGCCGCATCCCTGATCATTCCAGTGGCGCGGTTCAGGTTTGCCTTCGCTTCTCCTCCTTCGACGAGCATTTGGGCCATTGCGAGCTTGAACTGGGCGTTGCCCACCTTTCTTGCGACCTCGAGTAACGACAGGAAAGGGCTCTAGGTGTTTCTTAGCACTTTGTCCCCAAGAGCGTGGCTAAGAGGATCCCCGTCTTCAGCTGAGAAGCCGACGTAGTTGTGTTGTCGGAAGCCTTCGGCGTATTCGATGCCTTTTCTCGGTGCCTTGCTTGCTAGTTCCGCGCAGGAACGTCGCATGTTGTCGAGGAAATTGTCCATGCCCTGTGCCTCTTTGAGCCATTTCCACTGACTCTCGTAGCATGTCAGCATCTTCAGTTTGACATCCATTTCCGTGGTGATGTCAACGAAGAGTTCAGGGATGACGAACTGTCGCATTCCGTCACGGTTCGAGTGCGGCTGAGCATGGTAAAGGAACACATCCTGGGTGGTCATGTCGCGAGGTGGATCCGTGACGTAGTTCCGCATTGCGTGAACAAAGCAGGCAGACACGACAAGCCTGGCCGTGTTCATGTGGTCTTCCATGTAGTCATTCAGCGACGGCAACAGCACGATCATCGGCTGAACCTCACGGATCACGGCGGCGACCTTGCGAAGAAGCCTATCCTCATAGAAGATCATCATGTCAGGGACGATGGCGGGGTGGTAAACTGCACCGATAACGGCTACAGAGCGTCGGGCTTCTTGATCGCGTATCTTGACCATTTCCTCCCGCGACATTTCGCTGCTGTCCAAGTCACATTTGGCGATGGTCATAATGTGCGGCTCGAATCCAGATTTCACTAGCAGCGAAAGCGTTCCTGCCATCTGGAACTCGACATCATCCGCGTGAGCCCCAATCGCCAACACGGTTCTCTTATTGCCCATTCAGTATACTCTCCTGTTTGTCCAAGCATATGCTAGCTCCGCAAAGCCCCCCTGTGGAGGAATTGCTCATGAAAACTTTGTCTTTGTATTCTCTCACGCGAAGACCACTGAGGCAAGATAGTTCAGGATGGTCATCAACAGGAAGCCCGTCATGAAGCTTGCAGTCGCTGCTCGTTCAAATCCGTGGCTGTGGCTCTCGGGCACCATCTCGTCAAAGATGACGTAAAGCATCGCGCCTCCTGCGAAAGCGAATGCGTATGGAAGAAGAAACTGAAACAGGCCCACGACGACGAGAGCTATGACTGCACAGATCGGTTCCACGAATCCTGATAGAACTCCGGCGATGAAACTGCCACGCGTGGAGTAGCCTTGACTCCTCAATGGAACTGAGACTAGAAAACCCTCCGGGAAGTTTCGCAGCGCTATGCCTAGCGCCACTGTATTGCCGAAGACTGGCACTCCTCCAGCGTAAGCTGTTCCAGTAGCGAAACCTTCAGGAAAGTTGTGAATGACTAGCGCAGCCACGAGCATAAGGGTGGTCTTCATCCCTTTCGGTAGCGGCTTATCAGGAATCAAGACTCCGTGAATGTGAGGCAGATACGTGTCGGCGATGAAGAGGACAATGGCTCCTAGAGCGATTCATATTATGACTTGGAGCAAGTTCTGTTGGTTCGGTCCCAGTGCTCTTGGTAAGAGGTTGAGCGCTGTGACTGAGAGCATGAGACCGGCTGAGAATCCGACTAGGGCATCCCTCGTCCTGTGGCTGGTTCCCTTTACGAGGAAGACGAGTGCAGCGCCTAAGCTTGTGGTCATGCTCGCGAGGATGCTGAGCAGAACCGCTTGAGGATCCAGCATCTACCTGACCACTCCAAAGGTGCGCAAGCTTCGAACTCTCTTCTTGTCTATGAAGATGGTTGTTCCCAAAATAGGTAGTAAATGAGGTAAAACGCTGCGATCCCGCTATACGGCGCGAACTTCTCGGTTAGGGTAGTCCTCACTTCTTCTGCTGACACTCTTCTGCCGTTGAAATAGGCCCGTGATACCGCTCGCTGTATCCCAAGGTCGTCAGCTGGAAGAGAATTCACACGACCCATTCCACGCACAAGCGTGTATTCCGCAGTCCATTTTCCAATTCCTCGGAACTTCGTCAACTCAGCCACAACTTGGTCATCATCCATCTGAATCAGCCTGTCCAAGTTGAACTCGCCGTTTGCGATCTTCTTTGAGAACTCTCTTATGCACCGAACCTTGGTGGCACTCAGACCGACCTTTCTCAACCCAGTGGGTTTGGCTCTAGCGAGTGAATCTGGCGTTGGAAAACCGTAGAAGGTCCTTCCATTGCGAGTCACTGTGTCACCATATCTTTGTATCAGTCGTGAACGAATGGCGATTGCAGCGTGGAGTGAAATCTGCTGCTCAGTGATGGCGATGATTACCGACTCAAAGATGGTCGGGGGCCGTATTGGCCTAAATCCTCTGAGTTTCCCGGCGATCGTTCTCATGATCCCGTCTTTCTTTGCGACTGCGTAGAAGTCGTCGAAGTCAAATGTGGGTTCGAACATCGATCCCAGCACGCGTCTCAACGAGACTGCTTCGGACTTGCTCCTTGGCGACGGGTAGGCATCAATAAGCAGCTTCGGTTCTCTTGTTGTTCCTCGGGATGAGACTGAGACGAGAACTGGTCTCCTGCGTGTATGAAGAACTCTCTTGTAGACTCCATCTTCGTAGAGGTCTGGTAGGCTGTTTTTGAAACGGGAGTGCATCTGGGTGCTCCTTTCAAAATCAAATGGTGGCGTGGGATGCATGATGAAAGTCATGGACAATCTACTCGAGCTGTCATCAGTGTGGCTCACGAGATACTAGATGATAGATCAGCACCTGAACCGTGCATTCCTGCGTGCTCGCAGGCCGTTGCTAGATCGTGCGCGTGAAGAGTCTGTATTTTCCTTCTCTACTGAGTTCGTCCACGATTCTCTTTGCGAGAACTTTCACTGGGTCGGAAGTATTGGTTCTTTCCTGGATGTCTTTGAAGCTAGTGAATGGTTTCTTTTCTCGAGCGTTCACGATCTGCCACATCGACTTCTTCCCGATTCCGGGCAGCAGCTCTAGAGCGTGCATCCTCGGCGTCACGGGCTGAGAGACATTGAAGAAGCCGACGAATCTTTCCTCCTGATTAGTGATGAGCGTCTCAAGCACAGGCTGCAGTTCCGCCTTAGCACTCGCTGTCAATTCTTGGTAGCTGATTCTTCCCATTACGCGTTCGATCGTTTCGCGTCGTTCTCGGCCGACGTAGATTCGTTCATGAGGTGTCGCAGTCGCACCTTGCTTCAGTTCCGCTTCAAGGAGTGTGAAGTAGGTTTCTCCAACGACTTGAACAGTAGGGGCGGCAACGCGTCTAGGCCTCTCGGTCGAGGGTCTGCCATAGCTCAAGAAGTCAAGTACGTATGCGTACTCCTCATAGAGTCTAGGTCGCATAGCGTCGTCTCTGCCTTGACGAGTACCTGGAGCGTCGTATCTCTCATGGCTATCTCTTGATTCCATCAAGAATCACTTCGCGATTTGTTTTCCGCGCCCTCAAACTAACAGTCGAGCAGAATCTCTTTTGCGGGATACTCGGCCGTTGGCAGAGTTGGAAACCGCATCCGGGGCGCAGACATAGGTTGCTCTTCCTGAGAGTGTTTGTCGCCTCGTCGCGGTCAAAAGCCTTTCGGGCATCATCCATTGCGATGTCTGAGACGGTTCGGTCACATACAGGAGCTATGCAAAGGCAATCTCGGTGAGATGGCGTAATTCACACGTCTAGGGTGCCCTGTACGGCGCCAGCGTCTTAAGAATTTCCTCCAATTGCTCGGTGGCGAATACTTTGCCCTTTACTGAGAGTACCGTCCTAATTTCTTCTATTGATGATGGCATGGAATTTGCGATCTGTATCGCGTCCTTGCGGTCCAGCTGATGTTTCTCGGAGAGGTCCTTGAGCAGTTTCTCCGCCTTACCTGGCTGGATCTTGGAGAACTTGACGGTATAGTCACGGGTCCTTCGCTGGAACTCCCCCAGCTCATCTTCACTTGCTTTTTCGAGAATCCTTCGGGCCTCAGCCGTTGTGATCGGCTTAGCATCGATCAGTTTCCGCGGCAATGCCAGATCAACTACTCTATGTGCTCAGGTCTAGCTATCACGGTGCGCGTCTGGTTCCCCGCGGCGACTTCGATGATGTAGCTTCGCCCCCTGCGCGCCTTGACGATGCCGACTCGACCGTGGTATCTACGGTGTGGCATGCCTTTGTGCACGCTGGAGTCGATTCTTATCGTGACTTTGTCTCCTGGGTTGTAGGTTCTGAGGAGACGGCTAAGACCGACTTTCCCTCTCTCTCGAGGTTTCTTTCGGAAGAGAGTTCGAGTCCTTGATCTGTAGCCTTTCGAACGTCTTACCAACGGTCTTTTACTCCTGAGCATTTCCTTCAGATGGTTCTGCTAGCAGACCTCAAACGGGCTATTTAAGCATCCCAGACCTACCTTGGCTGCATCTGGAATGGGAGCCGTCTCAGCATCGCTCCTTGCCTGCCTTTCATGCTCTTCATCATCTTCTTCATCTTCGTGTACTGGTTCACAAGTTCCTTGACTTCTTTCTCGGTTTTTCCCGATCCTCTGGCGATCCTTCTGGCCCTTGAGGAATCTATGATCTTGGGCTCCTCAACTTCCTCTTTCGTCATCGACTGGATCATGACGCGCCAAGCATCCATCTTCTCTTCGGCGTTCTCCATCGCATCGTCGGGAAGGTTGGACACTCCTGGCAGCATTCCGAGGACTTTCTTGAGAGGGCCCATCTTTCGTACTGCTTCAAGCTGATCATACATGTCCTTCAGATTGAATCGTCCTCCAAGCATCGCACGTGCTTTCTTCTCAGGTATCTTGATCTCGGCCTCTCGAACCTTCTCAACTAGTGACGCGACGTCGCCGATACCAAGGATCCGGCCGACGAAGTTGGAGGGAACAAACTGTTCGAGGTCGTCGGTTCCCTCGCCAACGCTGATGAACTTGATCTGCGCTCCAGTAGCAGCGACAGCAGATAGTGAGCCGCCGCCTTTTGCGGTTCCGTCGAGTTTTGTGACGAGAATAGATCCGATGTTGGTCGCTTCGTTGAACGCTCTGGCTTGCGTCATTGCAGCCTGCCCTATCGACGCGTCCACCGCAAGAACGATCTCGTCGGGTTTCGCTAGGTTCGCAAGTCGTTTCATCTCGTCCATGAGTTCAGCTTCGTTCTTGTGCCTGCCGGCTGTGTCGACGATGATGAGATCCTCTTTCTCCTTCTCGAAGTGAGAGAACCCCGCCTTAACGAGCTTCTCAGGCGAGGGATTCTTCGGGTCGCCATACACTGGAACGGTAACTTTGCTTGCGAACTGTGCGAGTTGCTCATAGGCTCCGGGGCGGAAGTTGTCAGCACAGATGATTCCAACGCGTAACCCTCTCTTCTGATAGAATCGCGCGAGCTTCACCGCGGCCGTCGTCTTGCCGGTTCCTTGGATTCCCACGAGCATGATGACGTGGGTCTTTCCTGGCGGTATGGTCGTCTTCGGTGCTTCTTCTCCTAGGAACCTCGTCAATTCCTCATAGAGGACCTTTATGACGTGCTCTCGCCGCGGAATGCCTGGCGGAAGCTTCTCCTCGATCGCCCTCTTCTCGACACTATGCGAGATCTGGAGTACCAGTTCCACGTTGACGTCTGCTTGTAGCAACGCTCGCTGGAGGTCTTTGACGAGTTCCTTGATCGCCTTCTCGTCTACGATCGGTAGCCTCAGCAGTTTCCGAACTGCGTCGCCGAGTGACTTGCTGAGGTCTCCTAGCGCGCTCAAGCGTGCAACCTCTCCGGGGGATCAGGGTTGTTTGCTCTTGAACTCTGGTCACTTATAGCCTCTTCATCCATGGAACCACAACTGCAGTTCATGTGTCCGATATTTCATGCCGCTGAATCGGCCCGTGCATGGATAGGTTCATTATTTGGTCAACTCACTTCCCACTGGATCTTGTCACAGGTCGATTGTCCTTGCCAGAGGATGTGAGGGTCGTAGAGAAAGGAGCTATTCCCAAGAAGTTCACTCTCATCAACGGTCTACCCGATGTAGGTCTGGTTGGCCTCGTGGCCGCATCGCACATCGTATCTTCACTGAGGATGGAGGAAGTAGGCACGGTTGAGTCTGACCTATTCCCGCCAATGATCGTGCTTCATGACGGCCTTCCAAAATCCCCGATCAGAGTATTCGCAAACGAATCGCTGGTTGTGATATTGGCAGAGACAGCTATTCCTGCGGTGCTGACAAGATCGCTGGCCGACGCGATTGTGAATTGGGCCGCCTCACGTAATGTAGAGTTGATAATCTCGATCGGCGGGATGGCTGTACAGAATCGTCAAGACCTTGACGTGCCAAAGGTCTTCGCAGCGCTCTCCAACAAGTCTCTCGAGAAGAAACTGGGTGACGCTGCCGAAGTCTTGGGCGAGGGATACATCGTCGGGGCCTACGCGCTTATGTTAAGGAAATGTGCTGAGATGAACTTACCAGCGATCACATTGCTCACCCAATCATTCTACAACTACCCTGATCCGGAGGCGGCTGCGGCTGCCCTAAACGCATTGAATAAGATACTTGGTTTGAAGGTTGAAGTCTCTGACCTGCTTCAGAAGGGCGAGGAGATCCGACTGAAAGCCAGAGACGTGATGAAGAGGACGCAGGCCGAGATGGCGAGGATGGGCAAGTCACAGGAATACGAAGTTCCAGCCCTGTACGGGTGAAATGAAAGATGTCACATGATAAGAGAAAACACCTTCTCGAGACAATGGATGAGTATTTCAAACGAGCCGAGTTCATGGTCGAGCGAGCCTTCGCTCCCGGCTGGAACGAAGCCGCCGAATCTATCGAACCCCTCTACAACATTACCGTAGGCTCGAGCGAAGTGATCGTGACCGTGGATCTACCCTATGTGAATCCTGAGGAAGTGACTCTGAAGCTGCCTGCAGACGACACTGTTGAGATCGCCGCGAACACGAAACGGCGAATAACGTTCGCCGACATGGGTGTGAGCCACAGAGGCGGCCAGTTCAAGTTATACCACGCTAGGATACACATGCCAGTCCCTGTCCTTGAATCAGGAATGACTTCGAAGTTCAAGCGCGGGATTCTCGAAATCCGTTTACCGCGACTGGTCTAAGCTGCCTTCTCCAAAGCAGCTATGCAAGCCATCGGGAAGAGCGTCACTGCGTCGCCTATCACCGTTGCTGTGCGGCCACCAGGCTTGATCTTACCCCAGCTGATCGCTTCGTCGAGCGGGGCACCGCTTAGTCCCCCCGGTTCGGGTCGGTCCATGGTGAACTGGACTGCTGAGTCAAGCCCGCCGCGGAATGTGTTGGCAAGCAGGCTGAAGTGTTTCGGCATACCGCCGCCCAGAATGACGAGCCCAATCTTGTTGCTCTCGTAGGTAAGTTCGACGATTCTGCTGAGATCACGCATGGGATTGATGTAGAGCGTTTTGAGTTGTCCGTAGGTCCAAAGGTCAATGCCAAGCATCGAATCATGCAAACCTGGACAGAAGATCGGTGTGTTCCTTCGTGAGGCGTTCCGCAGGATTGATGTCTTATCGCGCAGTTGGCTTCCGATTTCGTGAAGTAGCTCCCAAGGTGCGATATTGCGCCTCTTGTCCTCGTCGATCTTGGATACTGCCTTGTATGCGAACTTCTCGACTGCTTCTATCGCTCGCTGCGAGATGTAGAGGTCATATATCCTATGCAACCCGCGTTTCTTCAGTCTCCGGTCATCAGAAGCTTCAGCTCCAATCTCGTGCCTATGTCCGAGAGCTTCGACAAGGTCGTGCGTCACATTGGCACCTGTCATAATCAACGCGTGGATTCGTCGATCAGAAACTAGGTCGCTAACCAGTTCACGCAGCCCACCTGGAACCATGGGACCTGCAACTGCCATCATGTTTGTGTATCTGCGATCGCCGAACATTTTCGCTAGGATCTCGACAGCATCTGCGAATCTTCGAGGTCCCAGAACCCCTGATCGACGCATCTGATCTGAGACTTCGCTGAGTCTCATGCCTGGCCTGAGTTTCATCTGCCTAACATAGGGCATGCAGATGCCTCGTTCAGTGAGCTCTCCACCGGCCAGCTTGATGCTAGCCTTTGGTTCTCACTATCTTCTTCTTGCCGAGCATTTCCCAGTACTCGATCTCGACGCCAGGTGCGAGTTTGGACTTGACTTCCTCTTCGTCCGGTGGAGGTGTCTCAAACGTCTCGTATGACTGCATATCCATGATTTGGACCAAGTCAGGCTGGACTGCGAGGACTTGTCCAGTCTTCTTATCTATCATCGGAACCTCCAGTTTTCCATCGACAGGACTGATCACATTACGCTTCTGCCCTGTCAGGACACCGATTGCCACGATCCTTGCTTTCGCTGAGCCGTGCTTGCCGGGCTTGCTCTTCTCGAACTCCACGATCTTGCAAGGCTCGCTCTCGATGACAATATATTGTCCGATCTTCAGCGAACCTACATCGACTGGCCTGCTCAATGTTGGTTCCTCAATTCTATAAAGCCTGACTAGAGGGGGCACTTCTAAAAAGCTTCCGAGAATATGCGCATCATCAAATCCTTAGAGCGCTGGGCATACTCGTCAGGGATCAAGCCGGTTCTCTGCAGGTGATCATGGCTCCTTCTCAGAAGTGGTTTGGATACCATAAATAGTGGGTTTAGACCTCTAAGACGTGCGAGCGGCCTGGTCTTGGTCACGAAAGTTGGTCTGGTCTCAAGGCTTGACGGAGACGCCGCCCTAAAGGTCGCCTTGAAAATTTACAAGGGCATAACCAAGAAAGGCCTGAAGGTCCTGCCTGAAGAACAGCTGTCTCAAGCTGCAAAGCTGCCTGGAGGCGTCCCGTTCTCAAAGATGTATGCTGACTTGATCGTTACTGTCGGCGGAGACGGCACCGTTCTCAAGACTTGCATGTCCATTCCAAAACCTGAAACGCCGATATTGGCAGTCAACATGGGCAGAAGGGGATACCTCACAGAAGTCGATCCTGAGAATGCGATGCATGCCATTGAGAGTTACATCAAGGGCGCCTGCAAGACGGAAGAGCGAGCAAAGCTCTCTGTAGCTATCGAGGGCGAGAACCCCATAGACGGCTTGAACGAAGTTGTGATAGCCTCTGGAACGCCATCGAAGATGCTTCACTTCGTCGTGTCGA
>Ga0315296_10004097_pt1 | contig 12012 bp, 9 predicted proteins | sample YL17G14_18_MG_FD_203921 | JGI IMG/M metagenome (GOLD analysis project Ga0315296, IMG submission 203921) | Sediment microbial communities from Yellowstone Lake, YNP, Wyoming, USA - YL17G14_18 | ecosystem: Environmental > Aquatic > Freshwater > Lake > Sediment | place: USA: Wyoming | collected...
GAGGGAGGTTATTTAACCTCAAGAGAAGCAGAAGACGTGTCACTGATTCTTGGAATCCCAAAATTCAAAGACAGAAAAGAGATGGAGACCAAGATCGATGACTTTTTTGCCTGGGCTGATGAGATACTTAAGAGAAAATAAAAGCTATTTCATAAACGGCGCTAAGCAGGACCATTACGAGCTTTATCTATTCGCATGTGTACGGGAAATTTTCCGATTTATTCAAAGCTGGGAAGAGGGCATAGCGGAAATAGAAAATCGATTTTCCCGGATTGCCGGGCTTGAAACGGCCTGAACCTAAACCCTTGTCGCACGTGGCTCCGAGGCTTTTCTTATGGCCACGAACACCGCTTCCATCTGGCCCCTTGCCAGCCAACTCTCTCTGCTTCGCCTCTTCCCGGTAGATCGGCTCGAACTCCAGGACATCGATGCACTATGTTTTCCGGTCTCTATTGTGATAAGATAATTATGGATGGAGGGCTTCATGGATATGACAATACAATCGATCTTTTGTGATTTAAAAAGAGCTATCGATTATTGTGAATGGGACGATGAATTTAAGAGGTTTCCTGGAGCAAGGATTAAAGAGATTTATGAGAAGCTTAAACAAAAATACGGCGAAACAACGAACGCAGAATCCGATATTGGGAAGATAAGCCGGCTCAAGATCGTAGAAAATATCTTAATCAGCCTATGCGAAGCTCTTAAACGTTGTCAAGATAATGCTGAATTAGCAACGTTCCCGGGCGAAGATATTAAAAAACTCAAAGAAGAATTTAACCTGGTAGCTCTGAAAAAGGGCTATTGATCATAGGCCGATTTAAAATCTTCAATATGAAGGAACGATGGCAGAAGACAAAATATCTTATAACATATCATGTCCGAAAGGCTATGGCAGTATCCATTGGGTTATTCCTTCTTCTTCTACTACGGCTTGGTGTCCGGTAAGCGGTTCTAAAAACTGTGTAGAATGTCGCGCGATAGCTAGTAGTGAAATTGGCGATGACTGCCAAGTGAAGGAAAAGAAACAATAAGAGTCTTATTAGCCTAGTTAGCTGAAAGAGAAGATGTCGCGAAGGATTCCTCCTGGTCCCGAGCAGTTTGAGCTTGCTCTTTCTTCCCGAAGAGGCCTGCTAGGACTTCAACCGCGCGGAGCTGGCAAGGTCACGGGCAGAGGATTGAGAAAACTCTTAAAATAATCGCGGATTCCGAGCTGGCATCAAGAGAATTTATCGATCAGTTCCAAAAGGCCATTTTTCCCTAGTCCTGTTTGTTTGTCGCTTAAGATGGCCATGAAGGTTCCTTCTGGCAAAGAACCTCGCTTCGGCGGGATGAAAGTTACTCGCGTCCTTTCTCCGAATCGCTTGGTCATCGTTCTACCATGAGTAGCGTATCGGCCTTCTTGCCAGTCGTCGGCTTTTAAAAGCTTAATGAGTTCGGTTCCGCTAAGGCAGGGTAATTTAGAACGTTTCAATTCAAGCGGGAGATCCGCAATGGACCGGATAGATAGAGGATTTAAAGTAAGCGGCGGGGTCATAAGGCGAAGGGATTTTAATTTCTTCAGCCTTCGGCTTGTGGGTATAAAAACTGACTCCACATTCCTTCAAAAACCGTTCACACTCGCCCACGTCCTCGAGGGTATTTAAATGCAGCAAGACTGCTTCCTTGATTCTTTCCGCGGCCTCATTAATAGAGCGGCCAAATGTAGCGGTCCCCAATTCGACACACAGGGCAGTCCAGCGATTTCCCTCTTTGCGGAATTTCAGGGTAACTCTGATATATCTTGGGCTTCTCATGTCTCTCCCTCGGCCCCTAAATCATAGACCAGGGCCCTTAAATTTGTCAAGCCCCTTTAGGGGTGATTTTTTGACCTCCATATATTCATACGATTTTTTCGACATTTTTGTTGCATTCCTTGCGAAAATAATCCCTACTATTCCGATGTACCTTTAAAAAAACCTTTCCGCTTTCTTTCCGGTTTTCTATGGAAAATGGGGGATAATGGAGGAAGGCCAAAGTTTCCCCAGAACAAGGATGTCTCGACTTTGTCTCGACTCTATCGCGGAAAATTGAGGAAAATTAAGGAAAACTGAGGAATTCATAAAACGCTGATTTTTAGGGTTTTATAAGGGGAAAAAGGAAGCGCGCCCGAGAGGATTTGAACCTCCGACCTTTGGATTCGAAGTCCACCGCTCTATCCACTGAGCTACGGGCGCAGGAGAGCATCATATTATATCATCGGAAGGCTGGGGTAAATGAAAAGAAATTGAAAACTATCGTCCTGGCAGCTCCGCCAGCCTCTTCCTGGCATCCGCAACTTCGGGGAGGCCGGGGTCAGCGTCTTTCCAGAAGTTGAGGAATTTCTGGTAGTGATCGATGGCTTTCACGCGATCGCCTCTCATCACATCGATCTTGCCCAATTGATAGAAGCTTTTCGCATAGATAGCACCCCACGCAAGTCTCCCGCTCGTGAGTTGTGTGATCTTTTCATAAGTTACCAGCGCCTTTTCCTGTTGACCAGCCTCAAGGTAGGCCTGAGCCAAAGAATCGAAGAAAGAGGCCTGTTGACCCGCTGACCACGGATCTTCTTCAAAGGGCATCAAGGGCAGGGCTTTTTCCAAGTTCTCTATGGCCTGCCTAAAGTTCCTCCGTTTGAGTTCGATGCTTCCCATCAGGTGGAAATAAAGCCGAATGGACTTTTTATTCAAGCTACCCTCGATCATTTTCAGGAGTTCGACGGCGGCGCGAAGGGCTTCGGCCGACTGGTTCATCGCCATATATGCTAGGCCTTTCCCGTGCAATGCATATCTTTGAAAATCGACCCTTTCCTGCTCCGAGGCCTGGTCAAAGAGCTCCTGGAACTTCTTGAGCGCCGTCTCGGGATTGCCTGTTTGAAGATCAAAATGGGCAGTGAAATAACGTGCCCACGATAACCAAGCTTGTCGTCCCGGTTTATTCACTTTTTCCAACCACGCGTTCGATTGAGCTCTGGCAACAGCGAATTTTCCCTGAAGCATGGCCAGACAAAAAGATCTGATTAGGGCCTCAAGCTGGGCAGGCGGTTCCTCTCTTTCAGCGAGCCTCCGATACTCGTTTTCGGCCAGAGCTAGCTCGCCCTTATAAAGAGAGATGTCTCCCTTCATTAAAATACTATTGTAGTCGGACGGAGAGAGGGCTTGTGCTTTTTCGGCTTCAGCCCAGGCCTGGTCGAATTGCTTTTCCAGCAGAAAGTAATAAGAGAGATGCCCGCGGACCAGGGCATTGTCTGAAATATTATTCAGATAATTTTCCAGAACCTCTTTGGCCTTCCCTAACTCCCCCTTACCGGCATATGCTAAAGCCTGGTTCGTGTAGGGATACGGAAAATCTGTTACGCATTTTTGCGCTTTTTCTAAGAGTCCGATCGCCTTGTCCCATTCCTGGAGGGACATATAGATCAGCGCGAAATTGTTGTGCCAGACGGAGTCCTCGGGATAGATCTCAAAGAACTTTGAATACGCCTTGATAGCCCGCTCATAATATTTCTCACCGGAACGGTAATAAAAGTCGCCTTCGATGAGATAGCGCTCCTTTTCCGAGATCCGGTCGCTAAGCGCGATGGCCTTCTGGAGATATTTTTTCCCTTCTTCCGGCTGACCGAGGTTTCCGTAAGCGATGCCCATCGACCGGTAGGCCATGGCGAATCCCGGGTCCACAGCGACCGCTTTTTCCATCAGGGAGATGCTCTCGCGGAATTTCCCCTGCTGGTGGAGCTCCCGGCCCTCGCTGTAATATTTGTAGGCCTCGGGAGAAGAGGTTGTGATTTTGCCAACCTCACGGTCGAGATCGGCGGCGATCTGAGCTTTGGTCAGGTCCAGGTCGAGCTTGATCTTTCTTGCGACTTCGTCCACTTTCGTCATGATCTCTTTTTCGCCGTGACACTCAACTGGTATGGAACTTATGCGCTCTCCTGTATGCGGTTTCTGAAGGGTCACGGTAATGATGATATTCTGCTCAGCTTTCATGATGCTTCCGCTTATCGTGTGAGTCGCTCCTCCCTCGTTAGCTACTGTTATTAGGTCTTCTTTGGTATATTTTTTGGCTTCATCCAGGTTCAGCTTTTTCAAGATACTGTAAATGCTGTCGCTACTGAGAACATTGATGAATTTGGATTGGGAGAGCTTGGTTATGAGCAGTTCAGTGAGGCCGGTTTTCCAGAATTCTAGATTCTTATCTCCTGAATTGTTCTCAAAATAGAGGATGGCGAGAGAAGGCTTGCCGGGGGGAGGCAGGACGGCCTTCTTTCCGGGAAGAATCTTTAGGAGGACAACGGCGATAATAATGACGGCGAAGACTGCCATTGCGGGAAGAAAGAGCTTCCTTAAATTGAATTTGACGGTGATTTCACGCGAAGTAAGGGTTTTTCTCCCTGGCACAACTCGCTCTGTCGTGGGAATGCCTTTTTCGATCTTTTCCAGCTCTGATCGAGCTTCAGCGGCACTCTGATATCGTTTCGCCCTGTCCTTTTCCAGACATTTTAAAATGACGCCGCTCAGATCGTCAGGGATGTTGGGATTAAACTGCTTTGGGCTCTTCGGGATCTCCCCCTTATGCTTCATGGCGATGCTTAAGGCTGTATCTCCCTCAAATGGCACCTGCCCTGTGGCCATTTCATAAAGGATGACGCCCAGCGAGTAGATATCCGAGCGCTGGTCGACCTCCTTCGCCTCAGCCTGCTCCGGGCTCATGTACTCCGGCGTTCCGATCATCACGCTCGGACCGGTTATCCCTTTCTCTCTTATGGACCGGGCTATGCCAAAGTCCATGATCTTGGCGTTCCCGCCCTTGTCGATCATGATGTTCTGGGGCTTCAAGTCGCGATGAACAACTCCCAGGCTATGGGCTTCGACCAGGCCCTCACAGACCTGTTTTCCAACGCTTAAAACTGTGCCAACCGTAAGGCCGGTGGACATCCGGATCATGCTTTTGAGGTCTTCCCCGTGGACGTATTCCATCGTGATGAAATGCGTTCCCTCTGCCTTGCCCAGGTCATACATCCGGCAGACATTCCGGTGGCTGATCTTACGGGCATACTTCAATTCGTTCGAGAACCGTTCGATCATCTCCTTGTCGGAGGCAATTTCAGGCTTCAGCAGCTTCAAAGCCACTTTTTCCTTGATATCTGTATCGAAGACTTTATAGACCTTCCCCATCCCCCCTTTGCCGAGCTCTTCGATGATCTGGTAGCGGCCCGCAAAGGTCGCACCTGTGGCCAGTTCTTTAATCGGCGTTTGTAAGGTCTCTGTGACCCCTGGATGGATATCTCTGGAAGAGGGAAGCTGAGTCCCGCAATCTCCGCAGAACTGCTTGGTCTCTGGATTCTCAGCCTGACATTTCGGGCATTTGACGGCCAATTCTGACCCCTTCGATCTGGGATAGCTAAAGATTAACAAGGAATGGAGTCAGAGTCAACGGGGGAGATCGAAAATAAAGGTAGAAAGAAGTCAAGGCTAATCTTCAGCATCATGAAAAATGGACAAACTAGGGCCGGTCAATGCCCTGACAGCGGCCGGGCTGAGGAGGTCTTTTTTTTCGAGAAATTTCGGTTACAATGTATGGGGATTAAACTCGGAGACTGAGACATCCAAGTTACCGCAATATTTTTAGGAAGCTTGCCATGAAAAACGACAGTGCAGAGATTAAGACCCTTGACGCTTTGGCGGCCGCGGCGGAGTCCGAGATCGGCGGATTGCGGACGCGCGTTCTCCGCCGGGCTAACGGCGCCCTCCCCTACGATTACATCGTGCCGAACGGCGTTTATGAAGAGCTGTGGGATTGGGACGCGTTTTTTGTCGGACTTCACCTGATTTCTGAAAACACGTCCGATGGGATCTACCTCAAGAATTGGTGTCTGAACTTCCTTCATCACACGGAGCCCGACGGACAGACGCCGGGCGGAATCCGGCCCTGGGCCGGCCGTGACGCCCGGCTCTACCACATCAAGCCGCTCATGGGACAGGCGGCGTACTATGCTTCTATTGCGCTCGGCGACTTTGATTGGGTCAAACCGGTTTGGGAAAAAATCCAATCATGTGTCACCTATCGCGAGCGCAAGATGAGCGATCCCGAAACGGGCCTCGTGAAATGGTGGGACAGCCTGGAGTCGGGCGCCGACAACAACCCGGCCCTCGTCCGCCGCTATCACAACAGCGTCGCCGGGGCCGACGTCAATGCCTTTCAGGTTCTCGATTATCGGGCCATGGCGCTCGTCGCGGAAAAAATCGGAAGGCACGAGGACGCAGAGGCCTTCCGCGACCGAGCCCGCCGCCTCGGCGAGGCGATCAACGCCCGCCTCTGGGATCTCGAGGATCTAACCTATTACAGCTACGACACCCACGAAAAAACGCGCCTGCGCTATATCACCTACAGTAACCAGGTTCCGCTGTGGGCCCACTTGGCCACGCCTGAACAAGCCCGGATGATGATCGAGCGCTATGTGCTCAATCCCCGGAAACTATGGTCGCTTTACGGAATCCGGTCGCTCGCAGCGGATGAGCCTCTCTACAACAACGAAAACGTGATCAAGCCATACTCCAATTGGCAGGGCCCGATCTGGCCGCATGCGAACTGGATGTTTATGCATGCGCTCCTTCATTACGGCTTCCCCGATGCAGCCCTTGACGTAGCGGAGCGGGTCACCCGCTTATGTATCGACGATCTCGCCCTCTGCGGGATGATGCACGAAAACTACCATGCCGAAACAGGCGCGCCGCTGGCCGCGCCTGACTTCATCAGCTGGAACCTGCTTGTCGCCCAGATGATCGAAGAAGCTAGGTCTGGAGTATTCAACCCCGATCCTGGGCAATCGCTCTGGCGCGAGTAGAAACGGCGGGCTCCGACCGTTCGCCAATAGTGCTTCGCCGGCGGCCGAAAGAATTGATTCGTGCAGGTGTGCTTGATATAATAGGCGCAAGTTCGGGAGGGCTAACAATGTCCAAACAAAAAATCCTCTTGATCGCAGTTTTTTCTTTGCTGCTGCTCTTGTCGCCTCTCCGGGCCGCCAGCCAAGTCGGCCAGGAGAGCCCGCAAGCTGAGCCGGCCAAAAAAACCAGCATAGGGCTGGTCATCCTTCCTGTCGTGCTTTGGATGCCGGAAACGAAATTGGGCGGGGGCGTGGGAGGCCTCATCACTTTTCGCTCCGCCACGAGCGCTCCGACCGACCGTCCTTCCTCTCTTTATTTCTACGCCATCTACACCCAGCGCAAACAGTTCTCGACCCAGTGGGAGCCCGAGTTCTATTTCCAAAAGGAGAAATATCTCTTGAGATCAAAACTGCTTTTTGAAAAATATCCCGATAAATTCTGGGGGGTGGGCAACGCCACCCCGGACGAGGCGGAGGAAAATTACAAGCCCCGGACTTTTTCCGTGGAAGCCTCTTTTCAGAAAAGGATCCTGGCCGAACAGAAGCTCTACGCCGGCATTCAATATATTTTCGAAAGCTACAAGATGCTCGAAACGGATACGGGGAAATCCCTGGATCAAGCCGCTTGGCCGGGCAGCACGGGCGGGACATCCTCCGGGCTGGGGTTCATCATCAATTGGGACACCCGGGACAATATCTTTACTCCGCGGCGAGGCAACTACTGGCAACTCAGCACCTATTTAAACAGGAAGTTCCTGGGCAGTGATTTCAACTATACCACTATGAAGCTGGACCTGCGAAAGTTTTTCCTTGTCACGGCAACTCACGTTCTGGCCTTCCAGGCTCTACTCCAGTCGGCCACGGGCGAGGTGCCCTTCAAGTCGTATGCCAAGCTCGGCGGCGACAGCATCATGCGCGGCTACTACAGCGGCCGCTACCGGGATAATTACTTGATGGCTTTTCAGGGCGAGTACCGCCTGCCTGTCTGGTGGCGATTCGGACTGGCCGGCTTCGCCGGGCTGGGAAATGTCGCCGACAAGCTTAGAAATTTTGACCTGGGGGAATTTAAATACTCCGTCGGGATCGGGATCAGGTTCTTGGTCGTCCCCAAGGAAGGAACGAACTTGCGGCTCGACTTCGCCTGGGGCAAAGGAACGTCGGGCTTTTACTTTACAGCGCGCGAATCTTTTTAGAGTTTAGCCGCTTATTCCCGCTTTTTGGCGAAATTGAGAAGGCCTTCCGGCTGCCGCTAAAGACGAATTGCATACAAGGACCGAGCCGGAGGGGCTGCTGAACAAAGCCGCTAGAGGACTTCGGAAAAATTCCCGCTAATGAACAGGGTGATCACGTTCTTGAAGTCGCTGCATCGACAAAAGATTGAGTAGGCGGCGCCGATAAAGATTTCGCGAGCCACCTGGATCTTGATTTCGGGCTTGAAATAGGTGCGGCCGACGAAGCTCAGCTTCTTCTTATCGCAATCGATGCAATTGGCGATCTCACGCGTGGCGGAAACGCCCATGACGCCCTCATGGGCGCCGATCCAGAGGGGAAAAAGGCCTCTTTTGTTCTTGAAGGGGATGGGGACCTGGACGCCAGCCTGGGCATAATAAAAAACGGGCGCGACGCTGCTTGTCTTTTCGCCCCCTGTCGTCAAATTCGTGAATGGGTCTTTATCCTTAAGGAAGGCAATCCCGAACCCGACGCCGATGTCAAAAAATTTAAAAAAAACAATGCCGCCGCCCAGGCCGAAAGTAAACCCGGAAGAACTCGTTCTCAGCTTGTCAGCACTCGCGTCTTTCAGAGAAGCGACTCCCAGGTCCATGAGGGCGAAAGGCTTGAGCGGGCTGATTTTCTCTTCTTGATAAGTCTGATTCTCCTGGCCGGCAGGTCTGTTTTCCGGCCGGCCGGCCGGGCTGAAAGTCAGAGGCATAGGCTTGTCGGCCGCAGAGGCCGTGACCATCACAGGGAAGATAACAAACATGACAACGGCCAGAGACAGGATGAATGGTTTTTTACATTTCATGGATGAATCCTTTTTTCGAAAATAACATTTTATTTTCGATCATTATTGGGCAAGCGTCTGGATGATTTCAAACCGGCAAGGCCGACGGAGCGATGATTCCGGCAGCGCAATAAAGATCATGTCTCCTTCCTGGCTGCTCGGAGAAGGGCGACCGTTGATGGTTACGCGGACTTTGGCTCCCTTGCCAACGGGTGGCAGACGAACTCCCAGCCTCTGCGGACGGCGTCCTTCATAGGTTCCCGTAACCCGGTCAAGCATCATTCGATACTGGAGGGTTCGGTCGCGCCACCTGAGCGTCTGCCCAAAGCCTCGTTTCCAGAACTCTTCCGTGACCGTGGGCACGATAACGAGTGAGTCGTCGAGTCGAAAGTCAACCCCGAGCAGAAAGCGCTGAACGATGCGGATCAGGTTGGCCGGATACTCGCAGTATGTGTTGGGGCCGACCGGGGCAACGCCCCCTTTGCCGTCGAGCTGGTACCTCTCACGCCAATAGTAGCCGTTGTCGCGGCCCGCTTCGCACACTTTCCGAATTCCCTGCAAAAGACCCGGAGCATCTCCCATCCGCGCTCTCGCCTGCGCGTCGAGATACCATACACGCCCCATCGCGGCAAGGTCGTGCCGGTCCGGGTGCGAAAATTCCCAGGCCTCGTAGGTTTCCGGCCGCGTGGCAATGCCGGTGGGCATGCCGCCGTAATAGAATCGCTTTTCGTCTTTGAGCTGTGGCCAAAGGATCGCCTGCTGATCAGGCGTCGCCACATCGAGCGCGATAGCCGCCCAATCCACATCCGTCAAGCCGTGGCTCGCGATCAGGCCGCGCTGTGGATGAAAATATTCCGCAAAGTGGTCCTTGACCCAGAAGCGGCTCACAAAATTCTGCCGGATTCGCTCAGCCAATTCCTCGTATCGCTTCACCGCCGTCTCATCTCCGACAAGGCGATTCAGCGCCGCCATCCGGCGGAAAGCGTCCACGGCATGGCATTGGGCGACGCCGTCCGATTCGATTCGCGTCGGCCGTTCTATATAATAGCCTGCTCCTTTGACCGCTCCCCTATCGTCGGTCAATGAAGCGAGATAATCTGCCGCCAAATTGATCGAGGGAAGTTGCGCGACGAGCCACTTTCTATCGAGTATATTCCTAAAAATTACATCCGCATTTTGGATGTACGTCGGGCCGGCGAGCGCTGCCAAAGGATTGCCGGGGACCCAGTGTGCATAGAGCCCGCCGTTGAGGTCCACGGGGGCTAAATGAGTCCCTTCGCCGGCCTGCTTGCCGGCCAGGTTTGGCAGTATAGCTATCGGCAAAGAGCCATCTTTGCGCTGAAAGGTGCGGACATAATCCCAATTGGCCTTCACCACCTCGACTTGGCCGAGCCAAAGCAGCGCGTCGGTCATCTGATGTCCGTCCAGGGAGGGATAAGTGTAGCCGTAGCCGAATCCCTGGCCGTCCGCGCACACGGACCAATAGCCGAAGTAAATCTTCGGGTTGACTGCCGCCAGCACATTCTGCGCGGCCGCTCGTTCATAGGCCTGCGCAATTTCTTGGTCGGGGATTTCTGGTAAAAAAAAGGACGGCCGTTGTTGGCCGGCAAGGACCGCCGCTGCCGGCGCGAACAAAATTATGGAAAACTTGAGAATATGCGCCCTGCTCACCTGACGAAGTCCTTGAGGCAAATATATCGCCAGCCGGTGATCGAGTCAAGGCATTAAAAAAGCAGGAAGGCGAATAATTGCATCAGCCGCGGACAACTAGAAACTGGTGTTCATGACGGGCAGGACCTTCAGATATTTGGGATTATCGCGGACGAAGTTGATCAAACCGATCTGGACACCCTTGACGCGGAAGGCATAGTTTACGATGCCGATGGCCAGGCCGTTCTGCGATCCCCTGAAATAATTAAAGGGGCTTGCGGCGAAGCCGACCATTTGTCCGCCTCTGACAACGTGGACCATTCCGCCCGCCAAGTGAATGCCCTTGAGGAATTCCCCGCCAACGGCGAAGCCTCCGATCGTAAGGCCTAGGACTTCCGTCGAGCCTGCGGCAAAACCGCAGATCGTTAGCCCGGTGAGCCTCTGGCCGGCGCCGGCGCCGAAGCCGCTGATATTGATCCCCGCCAAACGACGCCCCGCGCCAAGTCCCAGCCCGCCGATATTGATACCGATCATGTCTTGTCCCGCCCCGGCTCCTAATCCGCCGATGTTGATTCCTTGGGCGTTTCGGCTGGCGCCGATACCAAGCCCTCCGATATTCACGCCGATGATATCCTCACCGGCACCCGCGCCGAGCCCGCCGATGTTTATGCCCCGCAGATTCTTCCCGGCGCCCATGCCCAGCCCGCCGATATTAATCCCGATCATATCGTTTCCCGCGCCGACGCCGAGCCCGCCGATGTTGATGCCGCTCACGTCCCCGCCACAGCCAACGCCCAATCCACCGATATTGATTCCGGACATCGACTTTTCGGCGCTAGCACCCAGGATACCGATCTGGACCCCCCGAAGGGTCCCACCGCCCGGAATAAGCCCGAAAGAAATGCCGTCGATGACGGAGTCTTTGTTGTCTTTGCGGGGCTGCCAAAGGGTGATATTGACGCCGCGGATATGGCGCACTTGGTTGTCGCGGAAATTGAACCTCAGCCCCGTGAACTCTGGGGAATTGCCGAAGCTCAATCCCCATTTTTTGTTCGGGATGTCAAAACTCTGGCCAAAAAGCGCCTGGTTGGCGGCGCTGATCAGGAAGAGGATCAGGCCGGCTGCTATCCCCCACTTGGATTTGAAGACCTTGGTTCTATGCATCGGAAATCTCCTGGACAAAAAGATATGCGACACCTCGTTATATTCTACGTAAATGGGCGGAGAAAAGTTCCCGTCCCCTAGAATTCCCAATAAGACAGCCGTTCGTCAGCCGGAAGCATCCAAATATGCGATTTCAAAGAGGTGTTGGAATCGCCCCCGAGGCCCCCTAGTGGAAGGGGGCCCCGGACACTCTTGAAGGAGGACCCTTTTGCAGGTTCCCCCTCCAACGGGCGGCGGGAATACCCGCCCGCCCTGCCACCCCTCCAAGGAGCATCCTCCCATGAATTCATCGCCA
>Ga0315296_10004098_pt1 | contig 12009 bp, 10 predicted proteins | sample YL17G14_18_MG_FD_203921 | JGI IMG/M metagenome (GOLD analysis project Ga0315296, IMG submission 203921) | Sediment microbial communities from Yellowstone Lake, YNP, Wyoming, USA - YL17G14_18 | ecosystem: Environmental > Aquatic > Freshwater > Lake > Sediment | place: USA: Wyoming | collected...
ACATCACCATCACCTCGACCTCTGTGGTCACGGGTAACTACTACTGGCTGGCTTATAACTCTGACTCCGCTATAGGCTACTACCAGTCAGCAGGAGGAACCTTAAGGTATAAAACGGCAACCTACTCTACCTTCACCTTCCCCAACCCCGCAGGTACAGGCTTTTCTTCCCTTGCCAGCAACGGTCTGCTGGCCGGCTGGGGCTTTGTCGTACCTCCAACCCCACCCTCTGCCCCGACCCTTGTATCTCCGGGGGCAGCTATCACCTTTAAGTGGAATGCCTCTACCGGGGCAACGAAATACCATTTGCAAGTGAATACCAGTTCTGATTTCACGGGGACGAATATTTTTAATGCCGAGGTGGGTGATGTTACCTCAAAGGAGGTAACTGGCTTTACCCTTGGTACCACCTACTTCTGGCGGGTAAAGGCCGGCAATGCCGGAGGGTGGAGCGATTGGTCTTCGGTCAGAAGCATTATTGCCAGCGAGGTACCATGACCAGAGCTAGTATGTCAGGAGGTAGTGTAGAATAATTCTGAGCATAAAGATAGTGAAGCTGATTCCACAACATCAAAAATTTGCTCAGCAATGCATTCCACGGTCGTGACATCTCTTTATAAGTCAAGACTAGTCCGGTAGCTTTGCTGTAGCCAGGGTCACCTGAAAGAAATCCCCCATCCTTGTCTGTAATTACTGTTGGCAGACTGCACCCAAGCTTTATCGTTTACCTCATTGAACAAAGTAGCGATTTGTGTAGCCCTGCCTTAATATTCTCCTGGGGTGATTTTGCAAAGTGCTAATTAAAAGTTTATGATATCTCTGAAGCCAGCTGATTCTTTGTCCGGGGCGGGTGAAGTGATAGTGGACGTGGCTAACAGGTACAAAGTAATCGTCGCCTCCCTCAGAATTGTCCTAGTGTGCTTAATCACATCCGTGCTTGGAGCCGCAGTGCCTATTGCTAATGCATCTACAGTCTCTGCCAGCATTAACAGCTACTCCCCAAGCAGCAAGATAGAGGTAAATCCCGGGCAATCCTTCACCATAAGTGTTGTCTTTACTAATACCGGGGATACTGCCTGGGATTTCCTAGTGGGAGCATCTATTTGGGATTCAAACGGAAACATAGCCTACGATACTGGCTGGTGCGGACCTGTAAGAGTCCAACCAGGGCAACAGGGGAGTTATAGCTGGAGTCTCTCTTTGAGCACTCCGGGGGAGTATTGGCTCCAGTTTGGAGTGTGGAAAGACATGAATACACTACTGGCCAAGAAACCAAGCCCTTCGCAAAATCTGATAAAGGTAAAGCCAGCAGCTGATACCACCAAGCCCACGGTTAGTTCCCTCTCCGTTACCCCTAGCTCCGTGACTCTGGGCAGTTCCTTCACCATCTCTTACTCCGTCTCGGACAGTGGTGGCTCCGGTCTTAATCGAGTGGAGCTCTGGCGGGCGAATGATAGTGGTGGCAGCCCAGTGAGCTGGGGTGAGGTCAAGAGGACTTCAGCCTCAGGCAACAGCTACTCCGGCTCCTTCACTGACGCCCCTTCATCAGTAGGCTTCTACTGGTATGGTATCCATGTAGTGGATAATGCCGGCAACTGGGCACCGGAAAGTTCCCCGGTTAAGGTAACAGTCACTGCACCCACTTTATACGTCTCTCTGGAGGCCACTCCCTCCAGCGGGACGGCTCCCCTGAACGTCAGTCTCAAGGCCACGGTATCAGGCACAGCCACAGGCACCATCAATTACACTTTCTACTCTGACAGGAGTGACTCTGGAACCAACATCACATCAGGCTGGGCAGCTAAGTTTGACGGGGTGACCGATAATTCGAAGACAGCGGTATTGAATTATTCCTCCCCTGGCACCTACACTGCCAAGGTCATTGTAGAGCGGGGCAGTGCAGCCCCAGCAGAGGCGAGGGTTACCATTACTGTAAGTGCTGCAGCTGATACCACCAAGCCCACGGTTAGTTCCCTCTCCGTTACCCCTAGCTCCGTGACTCTGGGCAGTTCCTTCACCATCTCTTACTCCGTCTCGGATGCAGGTGGTTCAGGACTCAACCGGGTGGAACTCTGGCGGGCCGATGATAGTGGTGGCAGCCCGGTGAACTGGGCTGAGGTCAAGAGGACCTCCGCCTCAGGCAACAGCTACTCCGGCTCCTTCACTGATGCCCCCTCATCAAGCGGCACCTACTGGTACGGCATCCACGCTGTAGACAACGCAGGCAACTGGGCACCCGAGGCCTCCCCAGAGTACGTTGAAGTTTTGCTCTTAGCCGAGGGTCCTTTTATAAGTGGCATAAGCCCTACATCAGGTGCGCCAGGTATACCGGTAACGATAAGGGGAAGAAACTTTTCTCCACATTTTCTCAAACCAAAAGTAGATTTTGGTTCGATGCCAGGCTGGCCATTCGCAGAAGGCACGGTAATCAGCTATAACGACACTCAAGTAGTAGTTAAGGTTCCACTCGGTGAAGGCATAGCTATGGTGAGCTTATCAGTTGACTTTCGGACTAGTAACCAAGTGCCATTCAGTTATAACAAGCCCGTGATAGAGAGATTAGACCCTCCTTTTGGTGTACCAGGCACAAAGGTGATTATAGAAGGAGAGAATTTTGGTTTTCGAGGCGATTGGCCATATGACCCACATTGTTACGTGAAGTTTGGAAAATCGCTAGGGAGAATAATATCATGGGAAGATAGTAAGATAGTGGTTGAAGCGCCTTCAGATTACGGAACAGGGGTTGACGATGTCAAATTCTTGACGGAGATCATTTCTTATGCCGTTGGGGGGTTCTGGGGAAAAGTTATCGGAATCTTAGCAGATTTACTTATTCCGGGGGTAGCTTTGGCCCCTTCAGAAGATGGGATACAGGAAGATGTAATAGTGGCAACAGCTGCAGGAAGAAGTAACGAAGTTGCATTTACTTGGAAGATGGTCGTAAATGTGGAAGCATCCTACTTGTGTAGTCCTGGCGAACTGCGAGTGTATGATTCCCAGCATAACGTAACTGGCTTAGTAAACGGAGAGGTTAAAGAGGAAATTCCACATTCGTACTGCTACAGAAACGGTGTGATAATATTTTATCCAACCGATTCCTATACTTATGAAGTTGTAGGCACAGGTGAAGGCTCATACGGGGTGACAGTAACCAGGGTTAATGAGCAAGAGTCCACTTTATTCAGTGCCATTGACATTCCTACATCAGCCAATACAGTGCACCAATATATCATTGATTGGGATGCTCTTTCTACAGGCGAAAAGGCCGTCACCATGCAAATAGACTCTGATGGCGATGGCAACTTTGAGGAGATCAAATATTTAGGCCAGGAGGGAATAGGTTTCCCGTGGTTCTGGGTGATCGTAGCTGGACTCAGTGGCTTAGTTGGGGTACTTCTGGGCGCCTTCATGGTTTGGCGTCGTATGGGTAAGAAGCAACGTGCCGGAATCTAGGTTCGAAGCTTGTATTGGGCTGAATCTGACACGGACAGCTTTAACCCGGGACGGTGAGGGCAGGAGGTGTGAAGATGAAGGAAACAATGCTCGAGAGGTTGAAAAAGGGAATTCAAAGGCTGGGCAGTTTAGAGTTTCGCTATAAGGTGCTTCTTGGTATCTGGGTAGTCTCAGCTGGATGCGTCATTTTCTCGTTAGTCAAACAACCTGAGGGGATATTCACCGTCATATTCGTACCTGCCGGCATACTGGCGATCTTCGCCGCTTTTCTTGCTACTAGTACAAAAATAATAGAGTGGTCGGCGCCTATTAGATACGTCACACCTTCCGAATACCCGGAACTTCATCAGATGGTAGACAGGCTTGCGACCAAGGCTGGTATTCCAAAGCCCAAAGTCGCTATTTGCGAAATGGAGATCTCCAACGCTTTCACGTTTGGGGGACTCCAAAGAAACGCCAGGGTTTGTGTTACGTCCAAATTGATGAAAACATTACAACCAGACGAAATAGAGTCCGTATTAGCGCATGAAATTGCTCACATTAAGCACAGAGACGTTGCTGTAATCGCCGCACTGACTTTGCCGCCTATGATTTGCTATTTCACGGGCCGTGCTCTCTATTTCTTCTGCATTGTTATGATTGAAAGTCAGGAGGCAAGAGAGGAGTCAGGAGGTTGGGCATTCAGGCTGGCGATGATTCCAGTGGCTTTGGGTATTTGGTTTACTACTCTAGCCATTTACATTGCAGGTCAACTGGTAGAGCTGTATGCTTCTAGACAAAGGGAATTCGTTGCTGATAGGGCAAGCGCCGAACTTACACAAAAGCCGCGCTGTCTTGCGCGCGCTCTTTTCAAGATAACCCGTGACAGCGCTCTCTTACAGAGTGGAGAGTTGAGGCAGGCTGGAGGAATAAGACCTTTTCTTGTTTCAGACCCATCCACAGCGAAGGAAGACCTAAAGACTCTGAAGGAGACTGGACTTGACGAAGGAGCAACAACTGACGAGGAGATAGGAAGGCTTGCTAAGCAAACAAAGCGAAGCTCATTTGACTGGGCGACAGAGCTCTTTTCAACACATCCAAATCCTGTCAGCAGAATAAGACGGCTCATCGGTATTGAGGAGACTGGGTTGGAGCTGAGACCGGAAGTGTCTAAGAAAGCGCCTGCCGGATGGTGGTGGTTGTTGCCCGTGCTTCTTCAATGGCTGGGCGGGCTTATCGCTTGGAACATACTCAGAAAAGAAAACCCGAGGACTGCTGAAAATATGCTGACATTGGGCATAGCATTGACGGCGGTGCTCTATCTAGCCGGCGCTTTATGATAGAGTTATTCGAAGCCTCTAAGTAAAAAGGATAGAAAGCGGAGGAGGCAACACACTGAGATAGAGAAAGACTTGCCTAAAGGCAGATTTTGATAGCTTTCAGCGATAATCAAAGTTAAAGGAGTAGATAGGATGGCTAAGATCAAGGTGAAGTGTGGAAGTTGCGGGCATGAGTTTTACATGGAGGATTGGGAAACTAAATCCTGCCCAAAGTGTGGGAAAGTAACAAGAGGACCAAAAGCAAAATAAGTCTACAAGGAGGATCAGATGGCTGAATGTCCGTTTTCTTGGACTACACAAAAGGAAGGATGCTGGATTTTCGCTCGCGATGTTTGGAAGCCGGTTGCTTGCCGCGGCGCTTCGTGTGAATTATGGACGGCGGACGGATGTATTTTCAACCGCATATTGAAAACCTTGCAGGAGCTTAAGAGTAAAAGTTAGATAGGTAGAAATCCGATGTTGGAATCAGTGGCGGTAAAGTGTCTACGGCTCTACCAAAAAGTTGTGTCTTCTCGCCGACCACCACGCTGCCTCTTCATCCCTTCTTGCTCTAACTATGCGATCATGTCCATCCAGAAATATGGCCTGTGGCGGGGTACTGGCAAGGCTCTATACAGGTGGTACAGGTGTAAACCTGGAAACGGAGGGTGGGATCCACCTTAAAGAGGAAGCCATTCTATCAGGAACTAGGAGGGATATCGAGCCAGCATTTATCAGACCTTTAAGCTGGCTACCCAAAGGCATTTTTATTTGCCTATCCCTAGGTTTAAGATTCGCCAAATAGGCAGAAAGGTCGGATTTCGCCCCAACACGGGGAGCTTTTTGACTCGGCATCGTGAATCAACAATTGGGCGTTTCGTGCAATTGGGCTGGACATCTGTGGGGGGACTGCAAATAGTATGCCTTGGGATTCATCCATTCTAATTTGGGGGCTATTGACAGGTCAGCAAAAAAGCATTATTTTTGGAATACGAAAGTAGCCGTATAATGCTTGTATAAGCACAAGTTGGTGTGGAGGGAGAGTGGGAACTGAGGGGAAAGGGTATCGGAATCGCTATCCTTAATTGATAGTGGTGGCTGGTGCCCTTTTTATTTGGGTTAACTAAATAATTGACGAGGAAGTGGTGAGACATATGAAGTAGTCACATGCATAACCAAGCTGACTTTATGTAGTAGGAGGTTAATAAATGAAAAGGACGGTTTACATACTCATAGTATTGTTAATGGTAGCAACAGCCATTATTGCCGCCTGTGCCAAGCCAGCACCAACCCCACCACCCACACCTACCCCATCCCCAGCAGCATTTGAGGTAACATCTCTGGATATTAAGCCACCAGAGGTCACGGCAGGGGAAACAGTCAGTGTCACAGCGGAGGTTAAGAATACTGGCGGTAGCGAAGGCAATTATAGCGCAGTCCTGACTGTTGATGGAGCTACCGTAGAAACTAAACAGGTCACGATAGCAGCAGGGACATCAGAGACAGTAAGCTTCTCCCTGGTGAAGGATAAGCCTGGCACTTATCAAGTTGGCATCGGTGGACTAACTTCAAGCCTAACAGTAAAGGCAAAGCTTGTAGTAAAAGAGATTGAGTTAAAATATGACGGTGGCCAAGCGAGAGATTCTATATGCACTGTATCCCCTTCTTTTGGTGGTCATATAGTGGATTTCTCACCACCAGCTACTCCCTTTACCATTAAAAAGATACGGATAGCTGGATTACTCTCATCTTCCGCCACGGGCTTAGAAGGCAAAACATTTGATTTACAAATTCCAGATAAGGACCTGAAGGTGTTGCATAGCGCTACTTATCCATACACTAAGTTTCCTGTCGGTTCTGCTGCCACTTGGGTAGAATTTGAAGTACCCAACATCGAAGTAGCCGATAAATTCTATGTTCACATATATACAGACAGCCCTTATCCTGGTCTTCACATTGGGGTTGACGACAGTGTCGTCAACCAGCATTCCGACGTTACAGTCCGAACAGCAGAAGGAGTCACTATATTAACAAAGTGGCCTTATTCATCTAGTGTGTGGTTTGGAGACAAAAGCAAGGTTAACTGGATGATACGGGTTGTCGGTACATTCATAGAGAGCTAACAGTCGTGAAGAGCATCTTTACCAAATATCTGCTCATTGGCTTAGTCCTAATGGTGCTGGTTTTACCATGCGCTTGCGCAAAGCCAGTACCATCTCCGCGCCCGTCCCCGCCAGAGTTTGAGCTAAGTTTATTAGATATTACCCCGACTGAGACGCTGCTTGACGAGCCAGTTACTGTCTCAGTCAATGTCAATAATATTGGCGGGACTGAAGGCGCTTATCTCTTAACCATGACAATCGATGGCATTAAGGCTGAGACCAAGGTAGTTAGGATAGCGCCTCAATCAGCAGAACTAGTATCTTTTACCGTAATCAAGGATAGGCCGGGAATTTGCAACGTTGAAATTAACGGATTATCAGGCACCTTCCGGGTTCTCAAACCGGCAGAATTTACGTTTAGTAACCTCCTTATTACCCCGTCTATAGCCGAAGTAGATCAAGCGATAACCATCACTGCCGATGTGAGCAATACTGGAGAAGCCGAGGGCACATATCCAGTAACACTCATAATTAATGGAGACAAGGTAGAGATAAAAGAGCTAACGGTATCACTAGGGGCTACAGAGAAGGTAAGCTTCGCTTTTGCTAAAGACGCTGCCGGTATCTACAACATTGAGGTCGGAAGCTTGTCCGGGCTCGTTATAGTATCAGAGACAGGCAACATAATGGCACAGTTAGAGGTTGCCTATCCAGAGTTGTATCAGGAGTTGCTCAAACTACCTGACCTAAAAGAAATAGATGACAAGGATAACGAGGCAATTGAAGATATTGCTTACTTGGCTTTGAACCCGAATTACAAGCCTGCCTTTGAATCCATGATTAACGAAGGGATAAAGGACAAGAGAAAATATTGCACTCCTTTGGAAGCCCTACTCTGGATTGCTTATGATAAGGAATTCGATGGATTTAATCCGTTAAACAATTACTCTTTAACCAATTTGATTAACGATGCCTGGAAGAACACAAGTATGTCCACGAATTTTGCTTCAGAGAGATGGCAAGACTTCGACGAGGCTGTTTATAGGTTGAATTCACCCAAACTGGTAGAAATCTACATGCAGAATAATTACTCATATAGCTACACATATGGGGAACCTGAAGGCGTAAAATCAGCTGAGCAGATCTTTAAAGACAAGAAGGGTGCCTGCTACGACCATGCGCTGCTTCTAGGTTATTGCCTGAAGAAGAATGGTTATGACAAGGCACAGGGCATGGCAGTAAAATTTGACCGCCGGGTGGGAGGATACTTCACTGGTCACATAACCTGCGTGTTTCAAGATCCAAAAGATTCACTTTACTACATTATTGACAATAGTGGAGGTAGCAGAGTGCACGGACCGTTTCAATCGTTGGAGGGCGCAGCCAAATATGCCTGCCGCTTGACTACCTACGGAGAGGCAGGTTTGGCATCCTACAGTCTTCACGATATCGACCTAGAAACTGGCAAATACAAAACAACTTGGTAAACTAGTAAGTATATGCTTTTTCCCAAGCTGACGCATGCTATTCCATGCTATTTGATTAAGAGGTAAAGAGACTAGCCACTGAAGTGGTAGTGACGTGACTTCAGGATTTATTGCACGATAGTCCATTCTGTTCAATCTAGCCTAGCGATGTGCTACTCTTCCCTATCTTCCTTAAACTCCTTTAGCCAGAGTCTCGGATAACTCGACACCACCTCCGCTAGCGAGCTTATTTTTCCTTTAATCTCCGCTGGCACATCATCGCTTTTCAGGATTGCTGCTACCTTTGCTGCATCAAACTTCAGCACCCTATCCCATAATCCAGCTGGCTCCAAGACAGCTTTGGCCTTTTCCTCATCATATCCAGTCCTCTGGACTACCCTGTATGTGATTGAATGCTGTGGCCCGAAAACTCTGTTGACACCCCCTGCCTCGCAATAACGAATGATTAGATCCTTGAACTCATTCAGCTCTTTTTCGACTAGCTTCTGCTCGTCTTGAAGTGCGGCATAGCGTTCGATTATATCCGCGATAACAACATTGCGTAGTCGCTCTGGTTTTGCGCTCTCTGGGATAGGCTCTTCATATTTTTGCTTGTAATAGGGGCAATATTCGGGGAAGTCGCAGGGGCAGTACTGATTCTCTGTGGCTTGAAACCTACCGGCAGTGATATTCTCAGCCACTGATGTCACAAGATGTGACGCTTCAACCAATTGTTCACGGCTCCGGGCTGGAGAACTCACTGGCGTATTGGATCGTAGGTGATACAGAGTCAATGTCTCAACAGGCATATCCCACATCTGCTCACACGCAAGTTGGTACAGCGTTAACTGAAGGGAATTTTCCACGTAATCCTTAGTGAAGAGCTCTTGGTTACTCTTGTAGTCAACAACGGCAATTCCACCTGTGCCCAATTTGTCTATTCGGTCTATGTATCCCCTTAGCTTAACTCCTTGCACATCAACCATGAAGACTCGCTCTGTGGCCAGCGGCACCTTGAACTTGTGGCTATGGATGTTCCAGAAGTCTCTTAGGACCTTTTCTCCATATGCCTTTTGTCTGGCTTCGTCTTCTGAAGATTCCCAGCCTTCCGAGACCCAGTTCTCCTCGTAAAAGCCTAATAACTGGTCAAGCATAGGATAGCTTGGCAGTTTAGCTTTGAAGAAGTACTCAGCGCACGTATGCAAGGTCTCTCCGAAGCTGAAGTACCACTTTGCCTTTGGCTTCAAACCGTCTATATACTGGAGTTTATAAGAGAGAGGGCACGACTGGTAGATGGATATCTGGCTGTAGCTAAGTGGTCTCATACTCACCTCCATAGTCATTTTACAATAGACTATTTATTAATGAAACACCCGCATCCTCACAACTTAAGCCCTGAGAGTTGCTTGGAAATAGATTATCGCTTATGATTACCATAAAGTCCGCAACGTCCGGCGTGAGCCTAGTTACTTCATGCTATTGCTTCTGGATGGCCACGACCCGATTGCAACTCATGGAGGCGCTGAATGAACTACTGGCAGGTTGCAGCTGGAGAGGGTGCCCGTGATTATTCCTCAGTCTTTTTGCAATACGGCGTGATGCTTATAGGGGCCGGTGACCCTGGCCACTATTTTGAGAAAAAGGCTTACTATAAGGGTCACCGCGACTGGCGTGCCCAAGTGGTGCGTTTTGCTGAGCGTGTGTCAAAGGATGACCTAGTAATCCTCAAGAGGCCTAGCGGCCGGCAATGGCGGATTCTGGCTGTAGGTCGAGTTACCGGAGACTACGAGTACCTACAGCAGTTCGATGATGTCGAAGGCTGGGACCTGCAGCACTGCCGTAGAGTGCAGTGGGTATGCCCAAGCGGGACAAAGCTAATTAAGGGTCTGTCACGAGGTACTTTTATAGGTGTAAATAGTAAGGAAGCAATAGATGCAGCACAGAAGTTGCTGGAGGAGGGCAGAACACAGGAGACCAGGGTAATTCCCCCGGTAGCCCCAGCGCTCTCTGACGAAGACCTAGTAGAGAGTCTGATTGAAAATGGACTGCGTCCCGCCGATTCGGAAAGAGTCGTCGAGACCATCTGGCGAGTACGCCTCCTCGGACGTTGGTATGCGCACCATGGCCAAGACCTCAGCGAGGACGAAACACGCACCTTCCTCGTCATACCGCTCCTGCTGGCTTTGGGATGGTCGGAGCAGCGCATAAAGGTCGAGTGGAGAAATATTGACATTGCTCTCTTTGAGGAAGTATATAAACGAGGCAGTGCCCCTTGTATGATCATAGAGTGCAAGCGCATGGGGGAAGGACTGCGATATGCCGAAGGTCAGGCCAAAAAATATGCTGAATTGTATCCCATGTGTTCACGCCTAGTTGTCTCCGATGGTCTCTGTTACAGGCTCTACGAAAGGGAGGACAATAGCTGGGTTTGGAAAGGATATATGAACCTGCTCAAATTGAAAGACCGGCATCCTTATGACGCGCATATAGAGGGGGCTACTCACCTTTTCATTAGGCTCATGCCCAAGTAAGAGCCCCGGTTAACAATTCCAGAATGTGTAATTTGGGTCACATTTGCTTGTTTAGTGCAATAGGCAAAAAGAGAGGCTCTCTCGGGGTGCCAGTCCCCTCGGGAGAGCCTTTACTTTACAGCAGGAGACGCTTTAGAATTAAAATCTAGGCCTTTTTTCGGGGTGGTTAATGGTTTATACTTCCCCTTCCCTTAATAAGGGAAGGGGGTCAGGGGGATAAGAGGGGGGATGTCCCCTCCCCTTTTAAAGGAGAGGGGGTTTACGGAATTAAAACGGTTTATACCGTATAAACGACACAAAAAAGGGGGCCGGGGGATTCGAACCCCCGGCCCCAGACAGTAGTCTAGTACTATTTAGAAGTCAAACAATGCTGGCTGCTCCGCCTTCTTGCTGGCTGCCTCTTCCTCTTTCCGCTGCCGTCGCTGGGCTCGGTCGCGCTCTAACCTTATCTTGGTTCGCTGGCGATAGAGCCATTCCTTCAGCCGGCGCAGCTCTCCCATGCGGTAGTCGCTCAGTTCATCCACCGCGATATCTTGTGGTATCTTCGTCTTTCGATTACGGCGCACAACCTGGGTGGAAAGGTAAAGGTAAATTTCTGTCCAGTCGCTGTCCATGGGCGCGGTGAGGCCAGCCGTGTAGAGATAGGCGCAAGCCTCGGCGTCAGTCCCGGTCATCTCCTCTCCCTTGAGTGCCTTCATGTTCATTTCGAGCCTCTCCAGGGTGATGGCATTCTTTAGCCACTCGGGGAGGGTATCCCCCCAGCCTCCCGGAAAAACAATGACAGGGTCAGTCAGAGCACCCACTATATCGGAGATGCCTTTCTCAATCTGCTTTTCAGTTGTCAATTGTTACTTCCTTTCATTTACTGCACTACAGTGATGATAAGCTCCCCAGGCTCAATGTGCACTTGTTTAATCGCTTGCTCATTGTCTATAAGGCTAGCCTTCTTTAGAACTATCTCAAGGTCGTGTAGCTCTAATCTTATCTCTAGGACACCTGGTTCTATTTGCTTGCTTTGAATCATATTCACCTCCTTTCTGTCCTGATTTTGGGCATACTTACCCGTTCAATGCCGGCAGTTTTTAGATTAGTGATTGCTGGTTGCCATACTCGGCAGCCTTTCGCTCCTCCTCCAGGGCATCTTTAGGTATGAGGTTGCG
>Ga0315296_10004099_pt1 | contig 12006 bp, 12 predicted proteins | sample YL17G14_18_MG_FD_203921 | JGI IMG/M metagenome (GOLD analysis project Ga0315296, IMG submission 203921) | Sediment microbial communities from Yellowstone Lake, YNP, Wyoming, USA - YL17G14_18 | ecosystem: Environmental > Aquatic > Freshwater > Lake > Sediment | place: USA: Wyoming | collected...
TTCGGCGAGGAGCTCTCCCCTGAGGGGGTAGTGGCCAAGATTATCGCTGAGGTTCGCGATAAAGGGGACGCTGCCCTTTTGGACTTCAGCCGGAGGATCGATGGCGTGGAGCTCAAAACCCTGAAGGTGAGTAGAAAGGAGATCGAGGTGGCACGGAAGAAGGTGGACAAGGGGCTTCTTTCCGCCCTCGAGCTTGCCGCGGACAGGGTGCAGTCGTTTCACCTCGCTCAGAAGCGTCGCAGTCTCAAAGGATTTATGGAGCGAGGTCTGGGACAGGTGCTTCGCCCTCTGGAAAGGGTGGGCATATATGTACCCGGAGGCACCGCCTGCTATCCTTCGACGGTATTGATGACTGCCATCCCAGCCCGGGTGGCAGGGGTCAAAGAGATTATCCTCGTCACTCCACCAAGGAGCGGAGGTGCAATCCCAGCGCCGACACTGGCGGCAGCGGACATTGCTCAGGTGGATCTTGTTTTCAAGGTTGGTGGTGCTCAAGCTATTGCTGCTCTGGCTTTTGGCACTGAGTCCATCCCCAAAGTGGACAAGATCTGTGGACCGGGCAACATTTTCGTTATTTTGGCAAAGAAGATGGTCTTTGGCGCAGTGGATATCGATGGGCTGGCCGGACCCACTGAGACCATGATTCTAGCTGATGATTCGGCCAATCCTGCCATCTGTGCCGCTGACCTTTTGGCTCAGGCAGAGCATGATGTACTTTCCTCTGCCATCCTGATCACTACTTCCTCTGAGCTGGCGGATGAGGTTAACAAAGAGGTTGAGCGCCAGCTCAAAGGGTTGAAGCGAGCTGGCATCGCCGCGGAATCTTTGGCCAAGAGGGGCAGCATAATCGTGGCCCCCAATATGAACCGGGCCGTTGAGCTGGTCAACCTCTATGCCCCGGAGCACCTTACGCTAATGGTGCGCAATGCTGCCTCCTATGTAAACAGGATACGCAGTGCAGGGACGATTTTCATTGGTGAAAGCTCGGCGGAAACGCTAGGCGACTATGTTGCTGGACCAAGCCATGTTATACCTACGGCAGGCACCGCCCGCTTCAGCTCTCCCCTTGGGGTCAGCGATTTCCTCAAATTGACTACCGTGGTCAATCTCAGGGATGAGGATTTGGAAGCGCTTGGTACTGCTGCTGCCATCATCGCTAGGGCTGAGGGGCTAACCGCCCATGCCCGAGCGGTGGAGGCCAGGCTTAAGAAGGAGGGCAAGCGATGAACTCCAGTCCCTTTAGCAAGGTGAAAGGGCTGATGAGAAAAGACCTTTTGGGACTCGAGGGTTATCAGCCTATTGTTCCCCCGGAGGTGCTCAGCGAGGAAGCTGAGATCCCAGTAGAGAACGTGATAAAGCTGGATGGCAACGAGAATCCCTACGGTTGCTCCCCCAGGGTGCAGCGCGCCCTGGCTAGCTGTTCCTACTATCACATCTATCCCGACCCGGAGCAGAGGGAGGTGCGAAGGGCTCTGGAAGGCTATGTTGGCGTGGGTGCCGAGTATATTGTTGCCGGCAGCGGCAGCGATGAGCTTATCGACCTGGTGTTGCGCCTTTTCCTTGAGCCCGGGGACGAGGTGATCAACTGTTTCCCTACGTTTGGCATGTATCCTTTCAGCACCGAAGTCTGTGGCGGAAGGGTGGTAAATGTGCTCCGCGACCGAAACTACGCCGTTGATGTGGCTGCGGCAGAAAGGGCGATAGGCAACAGAACCAAGGTCATATTTATCGCCTCGCCCAATAACCCCACGGGCAATGTTACCCCTGAGCGGGACATCCTCAAACTGGTGGAGACGGGCAGGGTAGTGGTGGTGGATGAGGCATACTATGAATTCAGCGGTGTCACAGCCGCCCCCTTGGTGCCGGAGTACGAAAATCTCATCGTTTTGCGCAGCTTCAGCAAGTGGGCTGGGCTTGCCGGACTTCGCATCGGCTACGGGATTTTCCCGGCGTTAGTCGCCGAGCAGCTTTTGAAAATAAAGCAGCCCTATAATGTTAACCTGGCAGCTCAGGTTGCAGTGCAGGAATCCCTGGCCGATATCGAATATCTCAAGGCGGGGGTGAGGGCCATCATTTCAGAGCGGGAACAGCTTTTTAAAAAATTGAGTAAAATTAAGTTTCTCCAGCCCTTCCCCTCGGAGGCGAACTTCATCTTTTGCCCTGTAGTGGATGGCGACGCCCAGAGGATTCACCAGGGGTTGCGCAGGTGTGGCATCTTCGTGCGCTATTTCGATACCCCGCTACTTCGAAACTCGCTCCGCATCAGCGTGGGCAAGCCAGAGCACAGCGATGCCTTGATCGAAGCCTTACAAAGGATAGGAGGAAAAGGCAGTGGCTAATAGAGCGGCTAGCATCACCCGTGACACCGAGGAAACGAAGGTCAGCGTCGAGCTTGCCATCGATGGCAAGGGCAAATTCGAGATACATACCGGAAGCAAGATGTTCGACCATCTGCTCAGCCACATTGCTCAGCACGGTCTATTTGACATAACGCTTCAAGCTTCGGGGTGGGATCAGCACCACCTGGTTGAGGATGTTGCCATCTCATTGGGCAAAGCCTTAAGCCAGGCCCTGGGCGATAAAAAGGGCATCGTCAGGATGGGGCATGCTCTGGTGCCTATGGATGAGGCGCTGGCTATGGTGGCGGTGGACATCGGGGGTAGGGGATACGCTGCCATCGATGCCCAATTCAGGAGGAAGAAGATTGGCGACTTGGAGAGCGACCTTGTTGCCCACTTTCTCCAAACATTTGCCCACGAAGGGCGGCTCAATCTCCACGCCCTGATTCTCGGCGGCACCAACGACCATCATATGGCGGAGGCGATTTTTAAGGCGCTGGGAAGGGCGCTGGATAGCGCCACCCGTATTGACGAGCGCTTAGGGCGAAAAGTGCCCAGCACCAAAGGGGTGATTGAGGGCTAGATTTCCTTTCCCGTGAGCCGGCGGTATGCCTCTCTATACCTCTCTGCAGTCTGTTCGACGACATCCGGGGGAAGCATGGGCGCCGGCGGCTCCTTGTTCCAGCCTGATGCCACAAGCCAGTCGCGCACCGGCTGCTTATCGAAGCTGGGCTGAGAGCGCCCCGCCTGATACTGGCTGGCATCCCAAAAGCGGCTGGAGTCGGGGGTAAGAAGCTCATCAATAAGTATCATCTCCCCATCCACCAGCCCGAATTCTAACTTGGTATCGGCGATGATGATGCCACGCTTGAGGGCAAAGTCATGGGCATAGGAATAAATGGTGATGCTCTTTTCTTCAATCTCCCGGGCTCGTGCCTTGCCCAGGAGCTGGCGCATCTCCACCATGGTGAGAGGCTGGTCATGTCCTGCTTCCGCTTTTGTCGTTGGGGTGAAGATGGGCTCGGGGAGCTTTTCGCTCTCCTCAAGCCCCTTTGGCAGATGAACGCCAGAGACAGCGCCGCTTTCTTCATATTCTGCCCAGGCTGAGCCTGAGATGTAGCCCCGAACCACGCACTCAATGTCAATGCGGTTTGCCTTCCGAACGATCATGGAGCGACGGGCAACATAAGGGGGGAATGAGTAGTAGCCAGCGCAGACCTTCTCCCCATACATGCGATTGAGCCACTCGGCGTCGTCCACCACATCGATGACATGATTGGGTACCAAATGAGCCGTCTTCTCAAACCAGAAGGCAGAAAGCTGGTTCAGGACGATGCCCTTGTCCGGGATGCCGCAGGGGAGCACCGAATCGAAGGCCGAGATGCGGTCGGTGGAGATCATAAGCAGCCTGTCGCCCAGATCATAAGTATCCCGCACCTTCCCCCTGCGGAAGAGATTAGGCAGATTGGTCTCAAGTAGGAGTTCCATAACCTTCCCCTTGCCAAGGCCAAACAGTTGTGCTAGTGGGCTTATCATTCATCTCCTGAATATGTATCCCCTTTCGATAGTCCTTGCCATCCCAGTGAACGGCATAACCTCGTTCAACAGGTTTGAAATTATCGCCATATATGATAATGCGCAGCCAGTACTCACCAGGCTCTAAGAACAGAGGTATACCTCTTGGATCCGCATATGTTGCAAACTGTGCCGCGCTCGCGCTTTCGATAGTAGTGAATATGTTGAGGTCAACCTGACGACCACGGGCAATGTCAAGTGGCTGAAGTCCTTTATCGATCGGGGCTATAGCCCATCTTAGTGTTAATGGGTCATATCTCTTGTCAAGCGTACCATCGGGCATTCTTACTTCAGCTAGTATGCCTTCGCACCTCCGTGCCGCGCTTCTGCCGTTATTCGTAACTCTCAAGCGTGGCCAGAACCCTCTTTTGTCATTTATTAATATAGTCTCCCGAGATATAGGTTCTTCTAAGCTAAATGCTATTTCCAGCTTTGGGTGAAAAAGCCAATCATGGATAAACTCACGGTATATCACCGCACACGCTACAGCAGCGGATATTACAATGGATACAATGGATATTGTTGTTGATGTTTCCACATGGCCACCGTTGTGCTCATAAACTTATTGCTATCTTCCGCTACCCCAATCCCAGCCGCTCAAAGACCTCATCCACATGGCGCAGGAAAAACTGGTAGTCAAATAAACCCTTAAGCTCGGATTGGGAAAGATGCTTGCTGACTTCGGGGTCGGCTTGAAGCAGACCGAGGAAGCTCGCCCTCTCTTTCCATGCCTTCATCGAGTTGCGCTGCACGATTTCATACGCCTTCTGACGGCTCAGCCCCTTTTCGATGAGGGCAGTGAGCACCCGCTGAGAGAAGACCAGCCCCCGGGTGACCTCGAGGTTCTCTCTCATGCGCTCGGGATAGACCTGAAGCCCTTTCACGATGTAGGTGAAAAGGGAGAGCACGTAGTCCACCACCAGGCAGGAGTCGGGCAGGATGATGCGCTCGGTGGATGAGTGGCTGATGTCGCGCTCATGCCACAGGGCGATGTTTTCCAGAGATGTCAGGGCATGACCGCGAACCAGGCGCGACAAGCCACAGATGCGCTCGCAGAGCTCGGGGTTGCGCTTGTGGGGCATCGCCGAAGAGCCGGTCTGTCCCGGCTCAAAGGGCTCCTCCAGCTCCAGGATCTCGGTTCGCTGCAGTCCCCTGATCTCGGTGGCAAACTTCTCCAGGGAACTGGCGATGATGGCCAGGGTGGTAACGAACTGGGCATGACGGTCGCGCTGCACGATCTGGCTTGATATCGGAGCCGCCTCCAGTCCCAACCTGGCGCAGGCCCTTTTTTCAACCTCGGGCGAAACCGAAGCATAAGTACCAACTGCTCCTGAAATCTTGCCCACAGAGATTGCCTTTTTCGCCTCGGCCAGCCGGTGGGCATTCCGCTTCATCTCCTCAACCCAGAGGGCGAGCTTCAGGCCGAAGGTGGTGGGCTCGGCATGAACGCCGTGAGTGCGCCCCATCATGATGGTTTGCTTGTGCTCCTGTGCCCTCTGTTTCAGCACCGCTATAAGCTCGGCGATGTCCTGGGCAAGGATGTCGGCTGCCTCGACAAGCTGGAGGCTGAGGGCGGTATCAATGATATCCGAGGAGGTGAGCCCGAGGTGAACAAAGCGGCTCTCCTCACCTAGGCTCTCGGCCACCGAACCCAAAAAGGCAGTCATATCGTGGTGCGTTTCCTTCAGGATGTCATCGATGCGCTTTAGGTTGTAGCGAGCCTTCTTGATCTTGGGGATGGCTTCCTTGGGGATAGCGTCCAGCTCAGCCCAGGCCTCGCAGACGGCGATCTCCACCTGAAGCCACTTATCGAACTTGCTCTCATCGGACCAGACCTTCTTCATCTGTGGTCTAGAATAGCGTTCGATCATCGCCGCCTCCAGTAAGAAGAATAAGCATCGCCCTTTAGTGTATCACATTGCAGGTAGCGTGCCAATTTGCTTCACAGCGCTTGAGCTTTCAGTTTTGGCCTTCGGGCGAAGATGAGCGCTGTTACAGCCACAGCATATCCTATGACGAAGATTGTGAAGGTCAAGGTATAACTATCAAAGGCATCATACATCGAGCCTGCCAGAACCGGACCTAGCGCTGAGCCAACTGCTGCCGCCAGCACTATGCCGCCAAATATTGTGGCGAAGGAAGCTATGCCGAAGAAATCGCCGACGATCAGGGGTTGCAGGGCAACGTTTCCTCCCATGGCGAAGCCGAATACGATGGCGAACACCCACATCATGACTTCGCTTTCGGTATTCAGGAGAAGGACTACGCCCACTAACTGAAGGGCGAAGCAGATCAGGACGCCGATTTTGGCGGTTATCTTGTCCGCTAGAAAGCCGAAAGTTAGCTTGCCCACGCCACCTATGCCTCCGGTGAAACCCAGGGCGAAAGCGGCAGTAGCCTCAGCGATTCCCACATCCTCAAGGAACTTTTTCTCATGTTGCAGCACACCGGCTATTGCCATATTAGCGAGGAAGAAGGCAACTAGCATAAGCCAATAGGGCATGGTTCTAAGCGCTGTCGATGTCGTCCACTCTAGCTCCACGGGGCCAGCGCTTGCCTCAGCAGGATTAGTAGCCAATTCGGAAGCAGTCACTGCCACCGGCTGTTCGCCATCTGGCAACAGCCCCATATCCTGAGGCCTGGTCTTCATCACCAGCATCACCGGCAGTACGCAACAGATAAGGGTAATCACTCCCAAGACGACATAGGACACCCGCCAGCTAGCAGTTTCGATAACAAAGTTAGTCAATGGCGCCAGAGCTATGGCTCCCAGAGCCACCCCTAGCATGGCGATCCCGATAGCAGTCCCCCTTCTTCTGGTGAACCAGTTGGACAGCGCCGTGGTAATCGGGACAAACCCGGCACCGCTAAATCCTATTCCCAGCACAAAATAAAGGACATATAGATTCCAAACCGCAGTGCTCAGGCTGAGGAGGAGAAGCGCCAATCCCGCTATCAAGCCGCCGGCTACCACTACATTCTTAGGTCCATACTTATCGGTTAACCTGCCAGCAAGGGGCGCGGTGAGGCCAAATATCAGCATGTAAAGGGATATAGCCCCTGATATTGCACCTGAGCTGGCTTCAAATTCGTCCTCCAGGACATCCCTCAATACGCCGAAAGAGTAGAAGGCGGCTCCGGAGTGAACAAATAGCACCAGCAGAGAAACCGCTACTATCCACCACCCATAGAAAGTTTGCCTACTCCTCAGCATTGGTTCCAACTTCTGTCTGCGTTAACAATGGGGCTTACTTCGTGGCTAAACTTTGCCGGTATCTATCATATGCTTCTCTGATGTTGCTGTACTTGAGGCTGAGGATAGCGGCGGCGAGAAGGGCGGCGTTCTTAGCTCCGTCAATACTGACGCAAGCCACAGGGACGCCAGCGGGCATCTGAACTATGGAGAGGAGAGCATCGACCCCCTTGAGCTTGCTGGTGGCCAGGGGGATGCCAATAACAGGCAGGGTGGTCCAGCTAGCAAGTGCACCGGGAAGGTGCGCTGCTCCTCCAGCGCCAGCGATGATCACCTCAATCCCACGCCATTGCGCCTTTTGTCCATACTCCCGGGCCCTTTCCGGCATTCGATGGGCTGAGATGATTGAGACCTCATATTCGATGCCCAGCTCGTCGAGCATATCCAGCGCCGGCTGCATCAATGGCTCGTCGGACTTGCTGCCCATGACTACACCCACTAGTGGCATGTTACCCCCTCCTAGCTTCTCTCCTCCCCAGCAGCGATGTCTCGGCGATAGTGGCAGCCCTCGAAGTGGATGCGGGGGAGATTGAGATAGACTTTGCTTCGTGCCTCAGCCAATGTCCTTCCCGTGGCGGCAACGGTGAGCACCCTCCCGCCATCGGTATAGATTGTGCCCTGCCGTGCCTTTGTCCCAGCGTGAAAAATGAGGATATCCTTATCAATACTGTCCAAGCCTTTGATGGGGAAACCAGTGGTATAGCTGCCGGGATAACCCCTTGAAGCCATGACCACGCCAACGCAGGCTTCATCACTCCATTCCACCGTTGTCTTGTCCAGGGTGCCATTGACCACTGCCAGCATGATCTCCAGCAGGTCGCTCTTGAGGCGGGGGAGCATAACCTGGTTCTCGGGGTCGCCAAAACGGGCGTTGAACTCCAATACCTTTGGTCCTTCAGAGGTCATTATGAGCCCGGCATAGAGCACCCCTTTAAACGGTTTTCCCTCCTTCGCCATCGCCTTAACCGCAGGCTCGAGGATGGTATCCTTCACCCTGTTGGTCATCTTCTCATCGAAGAAGCTTGGCGGGCTATAGCTCCCCATGCCTCCGGTGTTGGGTCCCTGGTCGCCATCAAAAGCCCTCTTATAGTCGCAGGCGGGGACCATAGGGATGACGGTTTTGCCATCGGTGAAGGCGAGGAGGCTTACCTCCCTTCCCTCAAGACACTCCTCAACTAGCACCTGGTCGCCTGCGCTGCCGAAGATGCGCTTTTCCATGATATCAGAGAGGGCCTTTAAGGCTTCCTCCCGGGACTGGGCTACTATACTTCCCTTACCGGCTGCCAGCCCGTCGGCCTTGACCACGATAGGTGGCTTCTGCCGCTGAAGGAAGGCCCTGGCCTCCTTGGAGGAGGAAAAACTTCGACTTTGGGCGCAGGGGATGCCATATTTCTGCATCAGCTCCTTAGCGAAAACCTTGCTCCACTCTATCTTGGTTGCTTCCCTAGTGGGACCAAAGCAGGGGATGCGGCACTTCTCAAAGAGGTCGACAATACCCTGGGCCAGGGGGGCTTCCGGGCCGACGACGGCTAGATCGATTTTCCTTTCCTGTGCTGCCTGAGCCAGGGCTTCTAAATCGGTGGCACTAATGTCCAGGTTTTGGGCGATAAGACCAGTTCCGGCATTTCCCGGGGCGACATATATCTGTTTAATCTTTGGGCTCTGATTGAGCTTCCATACCAGTGTATGTTCTCGGGCTCCGCTTCCGATAACCAAGACTCTCAACGATTTCCCTCTCCTTGGTTATGGCAAATTATAATACCTCTTTCTTGAACTTCTCGTCTTGGGTGGCGTCTAGCCTCTGAACTAACCTGGTAAGCTCGGCGAAGTGCTCCTTCTCATCGTCGCGAATGTGCTCCAAAACGCGTATCGCCTCTTCATCACCCAAGGTGTCGATGTGCTCCTGATATTGATTAATCGCCTGGAGTTCTCCGATGAGGTCCTCTCGCAGCATCTCGAGGTCTATCTCGATGCCATTATCCTCCTCATATTCCGAAGCATAGGTCATTTATCGCCTCCTCTGTTTTATTCCCACTCTATGGTTGAGGGTGGCTTTGACGAGATATCGTAAACCACCCGATTCACACTAGGCACCTCGTTAACGATGCGATTTGATATCCGGGCTAGGAGGTCATAAGGAAGCCGAGCCCAGTCAGCGGTCATGGCATCCTCCGAGGTCACGGCGCGCACCGCCACCAGGTAACCGTAGGTTCGATAGTCTCCCATCACTCCTACACTCTTGGTATCGGTGAGCACGGCGAAGCTCTGCCACAGCTCTCGGTATAGCTTTGCCTTCTTGATTTCGTTCATAACTACCCAATCGGCAGCGCGCAGTATCTCCAGCTTCTCCCGGGTCACCTCGCCGATAATGCGAATGGCAAGCCCCGGTCCAGGGAAGGGCTGTCGCCACACCATCTCTTCGGGAAGTCCCAATGCCAGCCCCACCCCTCTCACCTCGTCCTTGAATAGATTGCGCAGGGGCTCGATGAGACGGAGGGTCATCTTAGTCGGCAGACCTCCAACATTGTGATGGGTCTTTATCATGGCTGCTGCCTTGCTTGCTGTGGTGGCGCTCTCGATAACATCGGGATAGAGGGTTCCTTGAGCCAGAAAGTCCACCTGCCCCAGCTTGGCTGCCTCCTCCTCAAAAACCCGAATAAACTCCTCTCCCACCACCCGCCGTTTCATTTCCGGGTCAACCACCCCTTCCAGGCGTTTCAGAAACCTCTCGCTGGCATCAACGTAGATGATTTTCATCCTCAGGTTCCTCTGGAAGGTGTTAAGCGCTCGCTCTGGCTCCTCGCGGCGGAGAAGACCGTTATTGACAAAGATGCAGGTTAGCTGATCGCCCACAGCACGGTGAATCAGTGCTGCGGTAACGGCTGAATCTACACCGCCGGAAAGGGCACTGATAACCCTTCCTTCGCCCACCTGTCTCTTGATGCCTTCTACACTCTCGGCGATGAAGCTGCCCGCAGTCCAGTTACCGCTACAGCCACAGATGTGGTAGAGGAAGTTCTTCAGGATTTCCTTTCCCTGGGGGGTGTGAACTACCTCAGGGTGGAACTGAAGTCCAATAATCCCATGCTCATTGCCCATGACGGCAATAGGGGAATTTTCGGTGTAGCCGAGAACGGTGAAGCCCGGGGGCAAATCCGCAATCTGGTCTCCGTGGCTCATCCACACTGGAATCGAGGGGGGCAAACCGGCGAAGATGGGTGATTCTACAGCCCCTTGATGCAGGATAGCGTGACCGTATTCGTGCTTGGTTGCTGGGGCAACCTTTCCCCCTAACTGATAGGCCAGCACTTGCATCCCGTAGCAGATACCTAGTATCGGGAGATGGCTTTCATAAACATAGGCCGCGGCTAGGGGTGCCCCGGGTTCATAGACGCTGGCTGGTCCGCCGGAGAGAATGAACCCCCTGGGTTTAAGCTTAGCCACCCTTTGCCATGGGGCATCATAGGGCAGGATCTCGCAGTAGACCTGGCACTGCCGCACCTTCTTGGCAATAAGCATGCTGTATTGCGAGCCGAAGTCGATGACCACCACCGCCTCGCGCTCGACCTCGGGCACCTTCTCCGGGATGGACTTCTCGCCACGCAGCTCTTTGGCGATCTCCAGGTAGGCGGACACCTCTAGGTCGTCGCTGGTGGTAACCCGAAATTTATCCGCTTTCTTCTTCATGACCTAGCAAATTCTCGACCAAATCTTATCACTGTGATATACTGGCGTCAAGGTGATGGGGCAGATCGAGCAAGCTATCGATATCCTGAAAAGGGGAGGCATTGTCGCCTTCCCCACCGACACTGTCTATGGATTGGGCGCCAATTGCCTTGATGATACTGCAGTGGCGAAGGTCTATGAAGCGAAAAAACGTCCTCGACATCTTGCCCTCTCCCTCCTTCTTTCCCACATCTCTCAGATAGAGAGCACAGCTCAATCTGTGCCTGAAATTGGTTGGCGCTTGGCACAGCGCTTCCTTCCCGGGGCTTTAACCCTGGTGTTATACAAAGCACCTTGGGTCTCCAGTGTGCTCACTGGAGGGGAAGACAAGGTTGCGCTGAGGGTGCCAGATCATCCCGTTCCCATCGCCCTTATCCAGGGGCTTGGCGCCCCGATCACGGGCACCAGCGCCAACATCACCGGTAGCCCCAGCCTGCTCACTGCTGAGGAGGTTCGTGAGCAGATGGGGGACAGGGTTGACCTTGTTATCGACGGTAGGTGCCCCGGAGGGCGGGATTCAACGGTGCTTGATGTAACAGGCGAAGTGCCCTGGATTTTGAGAGAAGGGGCGATCAGCAGGGAGGAAATTGAGGAGGTGTGTGGCACCAAGGTGTATTAGCAGGAGAAAGGAAATGCGGATTGCTATTGGCTGCGACCATAGAGGGCTGAATCTGAAGCGAGTGATAATGGACTTCCTATCCCAGGAAGGGCATAGCTATGAGGACTTCGGCTGCTATGACACCACTCCGGTGGATTACCCTGACGTTGGAGGCAGAGTTGCCCAAGTGGTGGCCGATGGTCGCTTTGATCATGGCATCTTGGTGTGCAGCACCGGAATTGGCATGAGCATTGTAGCGAATAAGGTGCCAGGGGTGCGCGCTGCCCTTTGTCACGATGCCTTCAGCGCCGGTCGCAGCCGGGAGCATAACGATGCCAATGTGCTCTGCCTTGGGGGGGAGGTTGTGGGGGAGGGCTTAGCCCGGGATATTGTTAGAGCCTATCTTGGTGCCCAGTTTCAGGGAGGGAGGCATGCGCAACGCCTGGAAAAGGTGCGGGATTGGGAGCGCTAAAGCCTTCCTTGACAACTGCTAGCCTCACTGTTAAGATTTGTTG
>Ga0315296_10004100_pt1 | contig 12001 bp, 15 predicted proteins | sample YL17G14_18_MG_FD_203921 | JGI IMG/M metagenome (GOLD analysis project Ga0315296, IMG submission 203921) | Sediment microbial communities from Yellowstone Lake, YNP, Wyoming, USA - YL17G14_18 | ecosystem: Environmental > Aquatic > Freshwater > Lake > Sediment | place: USA: Wyoming | collected...
GCCAGAAGCCAACATCGTGGGATTGGCAAGTCTCAAACCCGTCAAACTAACGCTTAAGCGGCTACTGCCCAAAGATTCTTCACCACGAACAGTTTCCAGTAGAGGTTATCACTTTAACAAGATAAAGTAGCGAATAGTAAACTTTATTTACTAGTTCACACATATTGCTATCGACCAAAAATGAATAACGAGGAAGACGTTAATAAGTTCTTACAAAATTGCAAGGACCGAGGGTTAAGCGAGAACACCATAAACAATTATCGAGTCTACTTGAGGGTTTTTGAAAGAACTTTAAACAAGCTGTTCCGTGAGGCTTCCGCAGAGGATGTTAAACAGTTTTTCCGCGACAAAGAAATGAAGCCTTCAAGTCGCGAAGTTTTCAAAGTTTCAATTCGACGCTTCTATCAATGGCTTTATGGCAAAAAACGCGGAAGATATCCCAAACAAGTTGCGGAAATTGAAATCAACGGTAAGAATCTTAAGAGAACCATACCCATAAGACCCGAACAAGTTTTAACGAAAGACGACATCGCCAAACTATTGAACAGCGCGAATAATTTTCGGGGTCAAGCGATTGTTTCAGTTCTATATGAAAGTGCTGCTAGGCGAACAGAATTTCTAAACATGAACATTGAACAAGTTCAATTTGACAACAATGGCGCGGTAATAGCCATAACAGGCAAGACAGGAACGCGACGAATAAGACTCATTGAATCCGTGCCTTACCTTCAACAATGGATTCAAACACATCCCTCGAAAACTGGGCCGTTATGGGTTACGTTACACGGAAAACATGAAAGATTAAGCTCTCCCATGCTATTCTTAATACTACGAGCATTAGGCAAACGAGCAAAAATTGATAAACCCATGAATCCCCATGCCTTTCGACATTCACGACTAACCGAAACAAGCAAATTTTTAAGCGACGCAAAACAAAAAGTTTTTGCCGGGTGGACCGGCGACAGTCGCATGAACGCGGTTTACACCCACCTAAGTGGCAAAGATTTAGACGAGGATTTTCTAAAAGCTGCCGGGATAATAAAAGAGGAGCAAATTTCACCTAGTCCATTGAAACCCAAAAAATGCCGAAGATGCGAAACCGAAAACCCCGGACCAGCAGAATTTTGCGTAAAATGTGGATTGCCTTTCGACGAAACAAAAGTTCTTTCAGAAAATGAAGACTTCAGAACGCAAATCGGAGCCCTTGAGAAACGTTTAGAAGAGCAAGGCAAATATGTGCATCAGCTTTTAGATTGGGCATCCAAACCGAGTGGTTTGAAATTGCAAACATACACCATTAGAAAAGTCAAAACAGCGGAAAAGCCTTAGAATGTCTTACTTTCGTTTTAGGTAAGGTTTATATAGGCGAGTTTTGCGTCACATTGAACTTTTTGTATATATATAGTTGAAGGATAAGCATCATGATAAATCTTAATATAGATGAGGAACTGAGGTGAAAAATATGGGTGACGAATTACCAAAAAAGAAATGCCGATCTTGTGGGCACGTTTGGATACTCCGCACAGTTAAACCTTTAAGATGCCCACGTTGTGGCAAAAAGCTGAAAGGTTAATATGTAAAATGTTTTATTAACAACCAAACATATCATAGTCACAGAATTCATGGGCCGTTCATTCAGGGTTAGCCTGTCGCGGCAGCCTTTAGGCAATATCATAATGGCTTTCGCGATTTTTAAGGCTTGCCCTAGAGTGGATACGTGAATTCTTTGATAGAGTTTCGGCTCTAGAAACCGAAAAATAAACGATAAAAGAGGATAAAAAATGAGTAAGTTTAATTTTGAAAATGAAAATAAGGCTAGTCTACCGTCCAAATTTTTTGTTTTTATCGGTAGAGGCCGCGAACATGAAATAGACGCAATCCAAAAATTCGTTGAAAAGAAAACCGGCGTTCAAGTGATCTATCAAGCGCGAAGCTCAAAATATATTCGAGTTTGCAAGGAAGACCAGGAGGCGACGGAAAAATGAGGGAAAGTAAAAATGGGGAAAGTGTTCCTTCATGTTTTGGCAATTTCGGCCATCCCATTCAATATTGGGAATTAGGCTGTCTGGGGTGTTACTGGCGTGGAGAATGTCAAAAACAGTCAAAATAACCTCAAAGAAGCCGCAAGCTCATACTATGAGCAAGGCTTAAACATTGTGCCGGTTCAGGGCAAAAAACCGCTTGTTGAATGGGCGCGATGGCAAACTAAACGTCAAACACAAGTGGAGTTTGACGGTTTACCCTGGGGCAATGCTGACGGGTTTGCCTTGATATGTGGAATGCAAGCCGCTAACGGCATGTACATCGCAGCCATAGACACGGATAACCCAGATTTCGATCTAAAACTTTTATCAACAACTCGAACCGAGAGGACGCCTCGCGAGGGCTATCACTTCATTTATTTTAGTCGCCAAAACTGCCGAGGGCATAAGGAACATGATTTAAAAGTAGAACTCTTAGGCATGGGGAATCTTTGCATAATGGCACCTTCCAACGGATATCAAAAACTGAATGACAATCTCCCAACTGAAATAGAGAGTATTGAATCAGTTTTCGATGATTTAATCATAAAACTCGGAGGGCAACCGGGGGCAAGGGGAAGACAGCCATTAACTACTGTGATACAGACGCAAAATGAAGGGAACCGTAATACAAGCATATTCGACTTAGCAACAACTCTTAGAGATGGCGGTGTAACGTACACCACAGCGTTAATTCAATGTTTGAACGTGAACAAAGGCTACAAGCCACCTTTACCCGAAACTGAAGTTGAAACCACAGTAAAAAGCGCCTACGAACATCCTCTCCAAGAGGTACATGATGCAGCGTCATCTTCAGTTACACCAAAAGATTTTTTTGATGACGATGGCAATTTTGAACCAGTCAAGTTTGCCAAATATCTACTAAGTCAATATCATTTTAAAACAACGCGAGACAATAAAACAATCTATATTTACAATCCCAACACCGGCACCTACACACCGATGGGAACCGCGGTCATCCATACAGAAATGAGTCGACACCTAGATGACAAGACACGCAAACACTATTATGCCGACGTGGAATTTTACATTCAAGGCGTCACATTCTTTGACAGACCACAGATAACACCAAACAAAATTGCATGTTTAAACGGAATTTTAAACGTTGAAATCCGCGAGTTGGAACCATTCACACCAGAACAATTCATTTTAACTCAGATTCCCATCACGTTCGCCCCTGATGCTGATTGCCCAAAAATAAAGAAGTTTCTATCTGAAGTTGTTAATCAAGATCAACTCTGTATGATGCAAGAAACAATTGGTTATTGCCTTTATCAAGGAATGCCCATACATAAGGCTACGATGCTCGTTGGTGATGGCGCCAACGGTAAAAGCACACTAATCGAACTCGTAAAACTATTTTTAGGAGCCGACAACGTAAGCAACGTAAGTCTTCAAAGTCTCTGTGAAAACCGGTTCGCACCCGCCGCCTTATACGGCAAACTCGCCAACCTATTCGCGGACTTACCAGACAAAAGCCTAACTAGAACTGGCATGTTCAAAATGTTAAGTGGCAACGACACCATAATGGGCGAAGAAAAATTCAAACAACTATTTAGCTTCAAAAACTATGCAAAACAAATGTATAGTTGCAATCAAGTTCCAGAAACCCGAGATGACACCATCGCCTTCTTTAGAAGATGGAACATCATCATGTGCCCAAACAGATTCATACCTGGCGATCCCGCTATTCTCACAAAAACAGCCACACCCGAAGAACTAAGCGGCCTCTTAAACTATGCCCTCGCTGGCTTACGAAACGTGTTAGACCACACAGAATTCTGCAAAAACGAAACAACAGAGCAAATCCGAAGCCAATACATCCGCCAAAGCAACAGCGCAAAAGCCTACATTGAAGAATACCTAGAAGAAAGCCTAAACTACACAGACTGGATACCTGAAGCAGAACTCTACAGCCAATACATCCAATACTGTACCGACGAAAAACTGTTATCCATGAAGAAAAAAGACTTCACCACAAACCTCAAACAATATATGCCAAACGTAAAACAAACAAAAGAACGCATAAAAGACAAGCCCACAGACGTATATCAATTCTTAAGATTCACTTCTGTTCCCTCTGTTCCCTCTGTTCCCGAACCTCTACTTAAGTATAAAAATAATACAAATCTCTATAAATATAAAGTAGGGCATCGGGAACAACGGGAACAAAACGCTGCACCTGCCACAACTTGTCCTATTTGCTTGAAGTTTTTACCCCCCGATTTAATTGATTGCACAACCTATGATGGCAAAACCGTTCACATGCAGTGTTATTTGAGGCTTAGGGAGGGTTTGAGGGATGGATAAAATATGTCTAAAAAGTGGCACAGACACCGTTGAAAAAATGAGATTGGGGTTTCAATATCTATGTGGAAGGGTTCTTTTATTGAAACGTGTTTGTTTTGGGGTTTTCGGTTGTCAAAACTATGTGTAAAGTGTGCCAGATTGTGCCTAAATGAAGGGTTTTTGTATGGTTTTGTATAGGAAAATGTATACAAACGTAAAGTCGGTTCAGGAGTATAAGTTGGAGAGGGCGCGACGTAAAAGAATTTTGCAACTTTATCTTGAGGGTTACACTCAAAAACAAATTGCGGAACAATTAAACGTATCAGCTAAAACCGTTTGCCGCGACCTCCAAAAACTCAAAAAGTACATATCCTTTCTTGCGTGGAAAGAACAAAAGAAAGTCGACGACATTTTACATGCACAGTTACAAAAAATACCTCTTGCGATGCGGTATAATTTCGTAACAGAAATGTTTACTGCTTCTATTTCCAAGGATACAAAAACAGCATGGCGACTTCTGGATCAACTTTTGAAGGCTCCGGGTTCTTATAAACCTAGAAGGAATGGGGTGGAGGAATGAAGTATAAACAAAATTGTGCCGCTTGCCCGGAGTGTGGTTCAACCGAGCGTGTTTATGATTCTGTGACTGGGGAAGAGGTTTGTAAACATTGTGGTTTAGTCCTCTCAATTCATTATATAGTTTAACTGAGAGGATAAGAATGAGTAGGCAAGAATATCAACATCTCTACTATTTAAAACGCAAGTATCCGTTGCTCTCCATGGAAGAACTTAAAAGCAAATCACTTGAATTGCAGATTGCGAAAAATCAACGAGAAATCGAGAAACATAACAGATGGTTGCTTCGTTATTGCCGAAAGCATAAGGGCATGATATGGCTTTTCTTTAATGATAATCCCTATTGGACATCTAAGCGTTTGGAAGAAAAGATTTTTGCGCCGATGCGGGCAAAAGCGCTTAAACTCTTGGAGATTGAAGGGAAACAACGTGGAAAACGGAAGTTTTGAAAGTTGGATTGTTGAAAAATGTTGTTTTGCATTAGAGTATAGAGTAGCAGACTAATTTTTCAATGGATTTTTTGGATATTCAAATATAAAATTGAGGTGCTTTTAAAAATTGAGAGAAATAGAAGAAAAAATTAAAAAGGAATGCAATATTTTTAGCCTAAAAGAATCTATGGATATTTTCCAAAACGAGCTAACCAACAAATATATTTTCAAGGTTTCAGACAAAAACTTAGACTTAAAAGAGCGCCAAGACTCATGGCAATGGCTCAATAAAGACACGCGGGATTGGTTCGACTTTTACAATGGCCAAATCAAAGAATTCAATAAGCAACTTGAACAATTTAAGAAGTTTTCAGATGAGGTCGTTGACCAAAATAAAACATTTGAAAGTTTACCACTTGGAACAAGTAGGCGTGAACTGATAGAAAAAGCAAAAACACTTGGCTATACAATAGCAATCCATGAAATACAACGCAAATCTTTAGCATACCTTCAACCTTTAATTAACGAGTTTAGACGCAAATCGCAATCTTGCATCTATCTTTCCCAATGGCTACACACTTGTGTTAGGCCGTCGCTGAGGATTCGCGAAAAGATTCTTGTCAAATGTCCAAAATGCAGCAAAGTTTCGCATTTCGACAGCACAGATCATTTAAAAAACATTCACGCATGCCCATACTGCTTAACAATGTTAAGCGATGGGAATATTGTGAAGAAAGAGCAAGAATTACCCAAAACTACAGGCGAATGCTTCTGTCCTTTTTGCGGACGACTTGATCCCCGGCAAGCCGAAGATTGTGCCCTGCAAATTTGCTCCCAGTGCCAACATCAAATGAGAGAAATTCCAACTACCGCATCTGAAAAAGAGCAGTTCCCGGCTTATCCCTCGAGGCAAATTCCCCAAGTTTGCGTTTGTCAAAAGTGCAATTATTCCGAAGAAGGTCACGGCCCTTGCCAAGATGTACTTTGCCCCAAATGTCACATTCCACTTTCAATGAAATTCCGCAACCAACCAGAGAAACCCACACGGCCATATCAAAATCCTTAGGTTTTTGTTGCTGAAAGCGAAAAAAATGGTTGCCCAAGTAGAATGGGTTTCAAGGTTTGTTTGCCTTCACTCCCCCGGGCGTGGATCACACCTGGGCGAAACCCATCCCACCATAAAGGTTCTTATGTAAGGTAAAACATGGGCATACGCGCCTTATGTGAGAACCGGGGCAGCCATTGCCTAATCCGTCAACAATCTTTTCACCTCCTTTGGCGAATTCGCCAGCAAAAACAAGGACTATGGAGTTTTCAAGTTTGTTTAAAAGATTTTTTGAGAGGTTTAAAAAAATGTCGAAAATTCAAAATGTAGATTTAACAGAACAACAAAAGGATCCACAAGTCATTCTAGAGCAGAAAATCATGGGATTCCGCAAGCAACTTCAAGAAAAAGGCGAAGTATCTGAAACATTGCGCGATGGAACATTTTGGAGTCTAGAATTAGGAAACTTTTGGAATGGTGATTTAAGCTTGATACCTGAAAAAGCCTTACGGTTCCATCCAACCCAAAACATCATTAGTTTTTGGCGAAATAGCGAGCATTTAGCTGAGTATGAAAGGCGAATGCAAGTCAACCAGGATTACATAGAAAAATTCGACGTTTCTGGTGACCGGGCCCCATATTCGTTTTATGAATTGCAAAACATGGCTGTCGCAACCATCGATTTAGATTTGAAAACGATTTATGCCATGGTTGAAAAGGAGCGAGTGAAAGGCGAGAAAACGTGTTTGGTTAGGTTCCATAATGAAAGAGGGTTTGTTCCAGTTCTGAAAGTCACTTTTAAATCGAATTGAATGGAAGGTTAAAAATCAAAAAGGAGTTGAAAAAGTAAATGTTTAAAAAAGAGATGCATAAGGCTGTTTGCGCTGAATGTGGAAAGGAATGCGAAGTTCCCTTCAAGCCAGACGGAAGCAGACCAGTATACTGCCCTGAATGTTTTGCTAAACGTAGAACAAAAAGGAAATATTAAGCGAAGAATAAAGGTGAAAAACTTTAACCCTCTTAGGCTTCATTAAAATTCCAACGGAAAAATGTTTATTCTTTTCTGATAGCGCATGTTACAGCGGAAAAGTTGCACCGTTTGCTTCAGCCTATGCAAGTTTCACAAAAGATTTTTCGCATGTTGAAAGTAGGCCAGATAAATTGAAGTTTTTTTCCATAAAAAACTATGTTGTAATGCGAATAGGTTTATACATGCCAAATTATGAGGTTAAAAGCGAAAACTTAGAGGATTTTGTTTCTGAAATAGCGGAATATGTTAAACCACTTGTTCATGATATGGTGATGCCCACAAACTTTTCGCATCCAATCCACTACCCATTAGATGTTTATGTTTTCGGATACGATAAAACCAAAGGTAAAATTCGGGTTTTTTGGCTTGACAACTGGGAAAGCGATCCTTTATTTGGAAAGCGCACATTTCCCAAAGTTTGGATCACAGAAATTACAAAACCATTTTTGAAACAGATCGGGATCAGCGATAATGAAACATCAGCGTTTTTCCATCAATCTCTGGGACTACAAGTTTTCGATGATTTGCAAAAAACTGAAGAATTCTATGAAAAGGAATTGAAGCGGGTAATCAAGGAAATGCCAAGAGTTTTCGGTGAATTAGTCAAAAAATTTCCGTTTTACATGGCGCCTTTAAAGATGGCGTTGTTAAGTAAAGACGGTTTCGAATGGTTATATAAATAAGTGGGGGTGAAAAATTTTGAGACCAACAGGCATTACGAATCCAGATAGTTCAACGGGGATAAGCGTTCCAGCAGCAGCAGGAGGAGCCGTTGCAGCCACTCAGTTGTTAGATAATTCAACGGTAAAAACTATCGGAACAGTCTGGACAGATTTAGCTAATTTTACTGTTCCAGCAGGTGACCACGAAGTTTATTTTGTTGAAATTCAACTTTCCGAGGAAGAAAGTACAGGTGAAAGTGCTTATTATCAACAGCTTGGCGTTAAACTTGTAATTGATGGAATAGAATATCCTGCTGCAGACGGTATGGGAAAGATTGTTAAAAGTCCACCTCTTGCGTCGCCATTAGCGCTTCCAGTGTGTTTCTTGTTTACAATCCCTAAAAATATCACGGGTGGAACTGTATATATCCAGGGGAAAGCAGGAGGATTAAGCGTTCTTGCTATTCCTTATTGGGAAGCCTGGGGTCATTCTCCCCACGTACATGTTCCAAACGACCCGCAACACACTCACATTCCCATAGACCCCGAACATATTCATTAAAGGGAAAAAGCCTTGGCCGACATGAGAAAAAGTTGCGACGTACTTGGATACGTCGCAATCCTATTTTTTAAAGTAAGGAGATGATTGAAAAATGGAAAGGGATTTTTTAATCGTAATTTGTGAGCGCAAACACTTGGTAAAAGTAGCGGAAATCATAGCCCAAAGCGTAAAATTCTGGAATGACAGACCATGGGGCGACCTGCACCTTTTATTCATTGAAGCAAATCCGCAAAAAATTAAGCGAATAGGATGCAGTTTGATAGGGTTAAGGCATAGTTTTCCAGGCTTGCGCGTGGAAATCATAGACAAAAAAGGCATAATATGATAACGTGAGCGGTACGCTTGCGGTACAATAGGCGTTCTTTAGGAGCCTTTTTACATTGAATAACGCAGATTTTATCATGAATTTTGCGGTATGTCTACCATAAAAATGCATAAAATTTAAGTACGACAGTCGGACTGTTATACTATAGGAGAACCAATATGCGTCCGAAACCAATTCCCGAATTGACAAAAGAACAATTTACGGTAGTCCAAAAGGAAATGAAGCGGACGCCATCCAAAAAAGATATCGAACGAATAAAACGTGCAAAAGAAACTGTTAAAAGATATTCAATCTAACTATCTTTTCTATGGCATCTAGCTCGTCAATAGATTTCAAAAAGATGACAGTACATATTTTAAATGATGAAGACGACCTGAGTTCCTTCGAATGTAAGAATAAAGAGATAAACGATTTTATACATAATGAAGCTAAGCAATTCCAGAATGAACGTCTAGGTGTGTCGTATATTTTCTCATATGAAGGAAAGCCAGTGGGGTTTGTTACTCTGAGTATGGCAGATTTGAGGAAGGGAAAAATGAAAAGTGAAGATAGACTAGTAATCGGAAAGGAGAACTACCCAGCTTTGCAGATAAGCCAGCTCGCAGTTTGTGCGAAACTTGAAAGAAAAGATATTGGAACAGAACTTTGCAACTTTAGCCTCGGAAAAGCTTACAATTTTTCCGAAAAAGTAGGATGTAGATTTCTTGTATTGAATGCGAAAAGAGACGTAGTAGGCTTCTATGAGAAATATGGTTTTAAATTGTTGCCTAAGCAAGAAGAAAGAAGAGAACCAGTTATGTTCTTGAATATTTTTGATAAAAAATATTGAGAATCGGGGTTCATATAATTGGGTTTTGGATAAACCCCGAAAGTAAAACAGAAAAACCAAGATTATACGCGTTAATGATATTGGCTAATCCCAATGGGTTTCACCACTTTAAACCGACAACTTGTAACGCATAATGGTAAAGGCGCAAATTTACAAAGAAAAAGATTGGAGCAAACTTTACATATACTATCCTCTAGGCTTACCAGGTTTGGACCAGCGATTTGATTCTGTAAAGGAATTTTAGCAGATTCTTCAACCTCTTGGAAAGCATCGCTTCTAACACCATCATATTCATCTTGATCATCTTCAAAGAAACTAAGCGCTTTAGTATAGAAGAAAGTAACTGATAGATCGCTGTGCCTCAAAAGTCGTTGAAGAGTAACCACGTTTTTCTTTTCGACGTAAATCCAGTGACACGCAAAATAGTGCCTCAGCAAACGCGGATTAAACCCTTTCACTCCCGCTTTTTCCGCTATGTCATGTATGATATTCCAAATTTGCACGCGACTTAAAGGCTGATCCGCTTTAACATGTGTCCAACTTGCAACATGCTGAAACACAAAACCCTCTCGACGCGTTCCAACCAAATCCTGAATCAACTGAAGCGTCAAAACATCGAGGGGCAACGGAAAACGCTCATATTTCTTACTGTCTAAAACTTCGAAACTTCTATCCTCAAAATTAATGTCCTCAATCCGCAACATGCGAATCTCACTATTTCGCAAACCAATTTTCATGGGCAACCGAATAAGCATATAATCCCTCAACGCTATAAGCATCTGTTCTCTTGAAAGTTTTTGAGCATCTACATACCTATCTCGGACCCAATCGTGAACCTTTTCTATGTCGCGTCGCCTAATGACTGTGTTTTTGAAGTTTGACGGGTGACAGAGACTCACATTATTCACGCCTAGAATTCTTTTTCTTTACACTTTTAAGGTTTGCGCCACAATTTGAACGGTGTAGGAAAAGAGTGGGTAAAGAATAGTTCCTTCTGAGTAAAAGAGAGCAGAATGCGGTGAAACACAGCAGAACACTTCAAACTAAAGCTTTTTAATTACAAGTGTTTTCTTGTCGATAATGTACTCCGCTGCAAAAACTTGGGTGGTTCTAGCATCAGCTAAAAGCTTTTTCATTGACTCGCGATAATAGCGGAAAACTTCGAAGGGATCATCAACGCTCAAATCAGGTTGCGGTTTAATGTGGTTGCCGTTCAGCAAATACCAAGTTTTCCCGTCTTTACTCCATTCGAAAAGGTTGTTGTGGCCCTTCATGCTTTTTCTTAGAAGAATTCGCATCATGGTTTAGGCTTCCTCTTGAAAAAGTCTGGATGATGCGAAAAAATCAAGGATTCAACTTCCTTAACTCGGTCTTCACATTTTTGCCATAAATCACATTGCTGCGTGCAGTTGAAACACCGTCTCACCAATTCCATCTTACCCATTTCTATCGCCTTACCACTTTACTACTATACATTAGACGTATTTAAGGTTTATGGTAAAGTCGTAGAATAGGTTTTAAGTGAAATAGTAAATCTTAAATATGATGGCACCTATTGCTATCACACAGGGGTTCAACATGGCTAAAATAACGATAACGTTAACTGACAAAACAGAAAAACAGTTAAGATCATACGTGACTTCCAAGTATCCTGAAAAACCCTTCGGAAAACTTAGCGGAGTCGTGGAAGAGGCCCTAAAACAATATTTGCAAGGGCATGCCAAAATTTAAATTTAACTACCGTATCATTATTTAATGATTGGTATGGATGAAAAGCAAGCGATAAAAGAAACTTTAACATGTGGATATATTAAAGACATTGTTGAAGAGAACCAAAAGAACCCTCTAGTAAAGAGGAGTGGTTGGCAGAAAGTTGACTTTAACTCAGGCATAGAAAGCCCCGACAAACTTAAGCAAGTGGTTAAACAATTAATTTATGAAATGGCCGTGGCAAAAGCCGAGCAATGGATAAGAGAGCATATAGATATCCCGAAGAAAACGGAAACCTAGCCTTACCTCATTTTGGCATGGAGATTTCAAGGAGTCCCTAGAAGTTTAAAAGCGAACCACAGAGAGCATTGTGTAATTAAAGTTTAGCTTTTGAAGTTTTAAACAAGATAAAGCTTAGTTTTTGCAAATAGAACCCTAATTTGTTGTAGTTTGGAAGATAGTAGAGTTTCCAAATTTTTCTCTATTTTTTCTTTTTCTGT
>Ga0315296_10004101_pt1 | contig 12000 bp, 10 predicted proteins | sample YL17G14_18_MG_FD_203921 | JGI IMG/M metagenome (GOLD analysis project Ga0315296, IMG submission 203921) | Sediment microbial communities from Yellowstone Lake, YNP, Wyoming, USA - YL17G14_18 | ecosystem: Environmental > Aquatic > Freshwater > Lake > Sediment | place: USA: Wyoming | collected...
CTGGACTATGTTGAAGTCAACGAGGTCATACCGGATGATACGCCTGCTAATGAGGTCATCAGGGTCCGGTACAATGTTGGACTGGCTACTGAAGGCGAGGACATATACGCAGTATCGTCTTTGGACAAGCCTGCAAAGAAGTTCATGATTGTGGGCGTGACAGCGCGGCAGTACTTTGCCGAAGCGCGTGCGTATGCTCCGTACATGGACAGACCCGCAGCTGGAGACACAGAGACCGTGACCGTGACCTATGGCGTGAATCGGTTCATAATATGCAGGGTGCGGAAGAAGGGCATAATTCCGTTCCAGACCAAGGGTACGTTCGGGGCATCCGGGTATTCGGTATCTGCAATACGCACTGAAGACCCCGTGGCTACGTAAGGAGGGCTGATGTGCAAATCAGGGATGAAGGCGAGAAGGTGCGGGAAGTCTCCGGGCTGAAGGTGGTAACGGTCCAGAGGAGGGATGTCAAGGGGGACGCCGTTACCGAGGAGTTCGTGGAATACACAGTGCATGGAAGAACCCGGGATTGGAAGGATTGGTGCCCGCTGGTGAGGTTTAGAGAGTTGAATCCGGGTGTCGAAGTATAGGGGGGAGGTAGAAGATGGCAACCGTTACCCCATCCGCGGACAGCAATGTCGATGACCTTACATGGGCGCAGGGCGACACGTTAAACATAGCGTCTGGGTTCACAGTAACAGTTAATACGAATCAAGCCAAGTTCTGGACCACTGTTAATACGTCCCTGTCCGGTGGCGGTAAGCTGTATATCAATAACCCTGGCATGTGGCTTCTGACCATGCAGGCCGGGGGCTATGTGAATTGTATAGCAGGCGATATTGGCAAGACTGTTGTGGCCGTTGGCTCCGGCGCGACGGGTGTCCTCGTTGCTTATGATAATGTCCAGCGGATATGGACGGTGCGCTCTGCCAATACATTCTTGGTAGCTGATGCTTGCACGATAACAGGCGGAACGGGCGCTGGTACGGTTTCTGCATTGTCCAAGACCGGGCTGCGCTTTCTCATGGGAAGGAATGCTGGAGCAGCCGCAGCCAACCAGATTAACCCGCTGTCGGGACTTGGAACTATACAAGTAGTTGGAGATTGGATAAATATAGGGACTGGAACCGGTGCTCAGCAGGATTTTGCATCACCATTTCCTGCTTCGACTCGACAACTAACATTTCAGGCCGGTGGTTATGTAGCGTGCGTCCCGACCGACATTGGCAAAGCAGTTGTAGGCGGAACCTCGACGACATCCGGGCTGCTTGTCTCATATGACAACATCAATCGTATCTGGCAGGTTGCACACACGAAGCAACCATATACAAATGGTGAGGCAGTTACAATCACAGCAGGAACTGGTGCAGGGACCATTAATGCTCTGGCCGAGGGTCTAGGCTTCGATTTCATTCCTTGTATCTGGGTCGAAACAGCGCCCGGCAGTGGATTATACGAAATCTGGCTCAATGTCACTGGCGAGTATGGGCAGGAGTCACCATATCAGAGAGGCAATCTGTCGAACGCTTTCGGTCTGGCCGCTGGCGCTAACCGGAGCAAGTTCTTCCGCCAAATCGCCAATGCTGACGCAGATACAGGATGTCCATCTCCGTTAAATGTTGTTACAACAGTTACTCCGAATATGAGAACCGCCAATCCTGTCTCCACTCAATTCTCATCGACGTTGCGGTTTGGCGAGTTCGATAACCTGATAACCGCCGGATGCCACGTCCGCATTCCAAATATCATAATAACTGACGAGACCCGGTGTGATTATTACTCGACAACGGCTCAGTTGGCAACGAGGACCCAGAGTGCCAACCTCTCCTGCACCAACGGCCCCAAGGTATACCTCACTACATGCCTCTTCTCCGAATCATATTGTGATTTCGGTCAGGCACAGATATGTCAAATACAGGATGTCGGTTTCAAAATCATGCCATCGTTCACTGAAATCTACGCATTAGCTATCAACATGATGGGCATAACAGTGGACCCCGCTGTGCGATATTTCTATCAGCCATCGACATCATTGGCCCACTGGGTAAGCCGCGGTGGTGTTCAGGAGAACCAGGGGACGGAATACAGGTGGACAACCGTGCCCTGGAACTACCTCAACAACGACACTATTTCCAACGTCTGGCTCGCCCTGTACGCGGGAAGCAGTGGAGCTACTACATTGGGCGGGGTGCTCGTTCTCTCCAATACCACTGGCGCTACATTCAGTAATATTACCATATACGCATTGAACAAGGCTCCGAGAGGTGCGCTGGTATCGTATGCCCATAATTGCCTGCACCTAACCAACATGTCGGGCTGTACATTCTCGAACATCAACTGTTATGGCGGTGGCATATACTGGACCAACTGTGTCAATAATCTTGTCGATGGCGTGGTGCATTCCAGCGATATGTTCCATGATGTGCAAGCATGGGCCACACCCATGAGGATAGCTAGAGACCCACTCACAGGAGCATATCTGGTCAATAACACGCCTTATTATTTCAAGGTCAGGTCGTATCACAACTATTACGACCCAACCGACTATTGGGAGAACCCAGTAGTCTATTCTACCGTACAATACTCTGGCCACGATGGAGCATTGCCGAATCATCCTTTCTTCTTTGGAGGACAGCTGTTGGGGTCGTCGGCTCCTGCATGGAACGCGTTGTTTCAATGGGCCAATGTCAATGCCGCTGTCAATGGGTCGCTGCCAGTTGATGCTGTAAAGTGCTATGAACTGTTCAGGAGCCAGACACAGGACGTTCTCGGAGCCTCTATCTATACACAGGCTACCGCCACGACGGTGACCGCCACAGATGCCAATGCATTGAGGAACTTGTCATGTAAACAGACCATACTGGTCCATCAAGCTGGTGGGTATGTTGCTTGTGTGGCGGGCGACATTGGTAAGTCCGTGGTAGCCGTAGGTTCAGGGAGTACCGGTGTCCTGGTGGCTTATGATAACACGAACCGGTATTGGACCGTTGAGTCTACCCAGACGTTCGCTGCCGCTGATGTTTGCACGATAGCCATGGCTGGGACTGGTGTCGGCACGGTCACGTCCGTGCAGAACCAGAGAAACCTGATAATGAAGGCCGCGGGATACGTTAACTGTGTCGCCGGTGACATCGGAAGAACAGTAACCGGTAGCGTATCGGGCCATACTGGACTTCTGGTGGCGTATGACAACACTAAGAGAATATGGACCGTTGCAACAATCCAGACCTTCCAAACAACCGATGTATGTACGTGCGGCGGCGGCACTGGCGTAGGAACAATCACGACACTGGTGCATCTGACCCTGCCATTGCTGAACTACGTCGCATGTGTGGCTGCTGATACTACGAGGGTTGTTACCGCATCACCTTCCGGTGCTACAGGTCTTTTGTTGGGATATGATAATGGAGCCAGCACCCTCCAAAGGGTGTGGACTGTCGCTGTGCTCACGGGCACTTTCTTGACAACGGATTCTGTTGTGGTCACAGCGGGCACAGGTTCATCCGGCGGTTCATTGCTCACGGCAGTAACAGCATACACCAATGCTTGTGACGAATACATCAGTTGCGTTGCCAGTGACATAGGCAAGCCCGTATGGGGCAGCACCTCTAACACGTATGTCGGAACCCTGGTGTCTTACGATAATACCAACAGGATTTGGAACCTCAGCACAGCGGTGACTTTCGCTGCGGGTGACATTCTTGTAATAGTCGGTGGAACGGGCTTTGGTGAAGTGGGAACGACCATTGCCACGGTCCGAAGAGTCGGCATGACCTGGAATGGATATACCAATTGTGTCGCTGGTGACATAGGCAAGCCTGTAACGGGCGCTACGTCCAAGCATCTCGGTATATTGATTTCTTATGATAATATCGCCAAGGTCTGGATGGTCTACACCAACCAGGCCATGGGTCAGGTGCGAATATTGACTATGAATGCTGTTGGATATACCAATTGTGTCGCTGGTGATATTGGTAAGACAGTGACCGGCAGCATATCCACGCATACTGGAACACTGGTCGCCTATGACAATGCCACAAGAATCTGGACGGTTCTACTTACAACCTCAACCAATGTGTTCCAAGTCAATGACAACTGCACCATTGGAACCGGTACGGGTATAGGTGTGGTCAACACCACTGCCGGTGAATCTCTATCCATCATAGGCGGAACCGGGGTCGGTATAGAAGCGGCGACAGTGGCAACATCGGGACTTATCAATGGCCAGACATATTACTATACGCTCAGGAAGTATGATTTCAACTCGCTGAGCGGCGCTTCCGTGAAATACACCGACAGTCAGCAGACCATACTTGCCGTGCCATCTTATGACCCAATCTATCCTAACTTTCTCGGACTCCTGGCTGCCAATGGAACATACAATTATTGCTTGCAAAGCTCTGTAATGGGCACTACTTGGATTTATACTCGGCTGTTGAACATGACCGCTGCGGGTTATGTTGGTCCCGCAGCAGGCGATATCGGAAAGGGTGTTGTGGGTGGCACATCTAGCAACCAGGGTATTCTTGTCGCATATGACAATACTACGAGAAACTGGTGGATAAGTTCCAACTCGGCTTTCACCGCTGGCGAGACTGTTACCATTCCTAACGCCGTGTCTGGTGCTAGTGGTGTAGTCAATACTACCACAGCGCCCTTGACCGTTACCGCCAATCTTGGTAAATGCCCTCAGGACTGGATTGCTGCAACAGCTTCCGGCGATGCGTTGGACTTCCAGACAGCCAATGATACCTTGAGACAGCAGATAACCATAGCTGATGTAGCCCCTGGATACACATACCCCCTAACATTCTCCATCTATCTGATGGCAAGGGATTCGACGCGCATCTTCGACCCTGCTAATTCAGTCGATGTCGATATCAGACTTACCGACAGCGTTACACCGGTCACGACCAACTGTGTAATGAACCAGAGATGGCAGAGGTTCTCTGCATCATTGAATCCTATGGGCAGGGGCAAGCGTGTCCTGACGATGGTAGCGGGCGGGTATGTCAATTGCGTTAATTCCGACCTTGGCAAGACCATTACGGGCAGCATATCCACTAACACAGGAACATTAATAGCGTTCGATAATGCTAATAGGATTTGGACGGTATTATCAACACAAGCGTTCGGTGTGAATGATGTTTGCACGATAGGTGGCGGAACAGGTACGGGTACGGTCACGACCACCCTGGCCGCTGTGGAGGTCAGTATCCGTGCCAATGCCAACAGTACCATACGCCAATTGACATCGGCTGCGGGTGGGTACGTCAATTGCGTCCTCTCCGATATTGGCAAACCTGTGGTCGGCAGCGTATCAGGGCACACGGGAACCCTGATGGCGTATGATAACACAACAAGGATATGGACTGTCAGGACCGCACAGACATACACGCTTACCGCGCCCGGACCTGATGTATTGTCAATCACGGGTGGCACAGGTGCTGGCACGGTATCGGCCATAACACCGGTGAACGCGAGGATTTATGCTGCTATGGCCCAACTGGAGAAATCGATGGTGATGCACAATGAGGTCGAGACCACGACCGCTCCGGTCCAGGCGTGTGGCTATCAGGAAATCAACAACATAACCGGATGGAGCGCGGATGCAGGGTCTGGAATCTCATTCACGTTAAGCGCGCTTCCGATAGGCACGCTATGGAGCGACGTGTTTATGAATACAAGTCCATCATTCACGCCATCCCGTGCCAATCTCGTAGCAACCACGCTCACACAGGATACTCCACTGTTTCAACTAAATGTTTCAGACTCTCAGACGATTCGCAATATCACCAAGGAAGGGTATGGGAGCATAGGCAACTACTTTGTCTATCTGGCATCAGTTACGAACAGCAAGGTATTGAATCTCATGTATGACCTGAACTTCGCACAGCCGTCCACTACAGGTATTATTAACTGTCTCAATGAGTCCAATAATAACACATTCTCCAAGTGGAACCTTGGTGCCGTGCGTAACCTGGTCGCCACGGACTACTGGTTTGTGTGTAATAACAATTCAGGCCCTATTACCATATCCAACATAAAAGCCAACGGCGGTAAAATACCGTTGTTAACCTACTGGCAGAATTGTATATTGAAGAAGGTCACGGCGGCGTGGCCTGTGACTCATCCTGTCAGAAAGTTCAGGATGTCAACCAGGCAGTTGACGCATCAGGCCGGTGGTTATGTTAACTGTGTCATCGGTGATATCGGCAAGGTGGTGACTGGAAGCATATCCGGCAATACCGGAACCCTGGTGGCGTATAACAATACTACAAGGATATGGCAGATAGCATCCGGGACGTCGCCATACCAGGTTGCCGATGTGTGTACCATAACAGCGGGAACGGGCGTTGGTACGGTCAGTGCAACGGTTGTCGGGTATACCGCTGCTGTGGCGGCCGACTTAACGAGGACCATCATTGGTTCCAGTTCGACGAACAGAGGCGTTCTGGTTGCTTTCGAGAACAGCATAACGGCTGGCGTTCCGAATCCGATTTGGCATGTGAGAACTCTCCAGACCGATTGGCAGGTTCCGGTTCTGAGCACGACCCAAGGTGAGGTTCTTACTCTCTCTGGTGGCACGGGTACGGGTTATCTCTATGCCGATGATAGTGTCAATCCGTACTGGAACTTCGCAGCTACCCCATGGGCCAATACAACCTATGGTCAAACCGTAACCGCCGCCAGTAACAAGGCCCTATATGATGAGATATTCCAGGAGCTTAGATTCAATACCACCAAGGGCGCAATGCTTCTCTTGTTCAATGCGTCCGCCCTTGCTGTCAAGCCATATACCATATCTGCGGGAACTCCCACATTTGACAACAACGGTGCACTGTTCATGAAGACCACTGGAGACCAGATTTGGTATGAGTGGCCCTACAAGATTTATGGCGTGTCGTCATTCACTAATCTCCGTCCACAGTTCGTTGGCGTGGACTGCGGCAACAATGTCAATACGCTCTTCTCTATAAAGAAGGAATACGCAATAAGCACCGATGGAACGACATGGGGTGCATGGACCGAGATGACACCGGAGAATCTATCCGCAGAGTCCGTGTCTGCGACCAATGGCTTCTATCTCCGCATAAGGCTTACCCAAAGGAACTGCGTGAAGTACGATACCGAGGCCAACGGCTCCGCCCTTATTTGGGGCTTTACAGGCCAAATTGGGTCGGCTGTGACATTCACCGTAAGCGGTGCGTCTGGAACGATTGTGGATTACGAGAAAGAAGGACGTACAGGAACATTGGTTCTATCTGGTGTAGCAGGCACGCCTACGGATAATAACCTAATCCAGGTCGGCGGTGTAACCTATGCAACAGTCAATGACGCCACTGCCGGTTTCATGCCTCGCCCTACATCCAACATATCCGGGCTCATGATATTCACGGAGCGCAATGATGCGGTGCCGGATTATCCGGTCGGATACGTCAATATAGTGCTCAAGAACGTGATAACTGGCTCCGTATATTGGGTATATGACACGACCCACTCTACTGTGGTTGCCATTGGAACGGCTCCCGGAGGCGATATAACTATTCTAGCTCCTTACGATTTTGATGGAAGCACAACAGCTATACTAACAAGAGTAAGGAAATCAAGTGCACCTGTCAAATATCTTCCATATGAAGCAGTAGGGGCGTATAATCAGAACGGAGCAGTGGTGTACGTGTCCCAAGTCGAAGACCCGGTGGCGGCATAATGGCACTCTCTATTAATCCCTTCACCGCAATCGTGAGCATCACGGTGCCGCAGAATGATATGCTGGTCCAGGATTTTGTGAACACGGTGCGGGATTTCGAGGATGACCCCGAAGGTATAGTGCATGATAAAATCATAGATGCTGTGGGCAAAGCCGACCTTGGTGGTGGCATCAAGACCGGGATAGTGTGTACTTTGAATCCGACCTGGCAGACCCAGTTCTGGAATGGCGTCACGCTCGGTGTCATCCGCGGGGGCAACCTGGTGGGCGGTATCGGGGGGAATCCCGTCAAGCCGACTGGAGGGCCGGACACTATCAAGATAATCAACGATGTAGGCGGCGTCATTACCGTCACCGGTTCTGGCGTTCTGCCTGGTGACATAGTTGCTATTGCTGATGCTGTCAATGATGAACTCCTCGCTGGGCATCCTATACCAGATAGTCTGAGTATGTGGGTCCAGTCCCGCGCCGCTGAAATAACTCTAGCGACTAAAGCGTCGCAGGCCAGCGTTGATGACCTCGACACGGACCTCATCTTCGTCCGCAGGTTCTTCACAAATAAGAAGACCTGGGATGACGCACTTAAGCGTTGGGATATTTATGACGACGCCGGGGTTGCTATCCTATATCACTGGAAGCCGCGCACCAAGGCAGGCGCAGATGTGACAATGGCCGCCGAAGCGTTCGCTGCTTCTGACAAGGTGGCCCCATGAGCAGTCCTGCGACTTTCGGGTGGGGTGGAACAACTTGCGTAGCGACTTTCGGGTGGGGCGGTGTCGAGGGTGCTCCTCCGCCTCCCCCTCCGCCTCCGCCTCCACCTTCTATTCCTTCTGTCGGCTATGCTGGTGGAGAAGGGCTTCTGATATTCCCGAGGAGGAAGAAGAAGGCCGAGGAAGAGGTAATAGACCTGCGGCCGTTGGTAAAGGGGAAGAGGAAGATGGAGGCGGTAGTTGTCAGGCCCCGGGAGCCGGTAGAGAAAGAGGTGGAGCCGGAGGTTATGGACCTGAGACCGGTGCTCTCGCAGGAACAATTCTTGAGGGCCGCGCTGGGCGAGCTGGAGGCCAGGAAGGAGGAGTTCGAGCAGGGCTGGGCGCTCAGGATGCAGCGGCTCAATAAGCTGAGGGAGGCGGTCGATACTGAGCTAAGGGGGAAGGAACAGCTGCTGCTTCTGAGGGAGAAGAAGCTGGTCCAGGACAGGAAGGAAGTGGAAGTGATACTGCTGAAGGCGCAGCAGGCAGTGGAATTGAGCAATCAGGAGATTCAGGCGTTAAGTAATTTCTTACTGGCGCTAGGAATTGTAGTGGGGTTGGGTATCGCTGTTACGGCGCTAATAGCCCTCACAATCGCGGCGCTTGAGATGCTGAGGCCGAAGTAGAAAGCCTTAAGAGGTGGGGTGAGAATCGAGAACGGGGTGGCTAAATGGACGCGGCGACTATAATTCAGATTATCGAAGGGATAGTACTCATTTGCGTGACGCTGGGGCTGGGCGTGGTGGCCAAGTTCTACCTGGATGGGAAGAAGTTTATCGAGATGATTCAGGAGTTCTTGGTGGATGCTGATAAGGCGAAGGCAGACGGTGTCATCACCAAGGAAGAGTCTGACGCGCTGGTGGACCAGCTATGCGGGCTGATGAAACAAGGAAAGCTCGTGCTCGACGACTTGCTGGCGCTGAAGGACCAGCTCGCCGCGCTTCTCGCGAAGAAGGCGGCGGCAGCGAAGGCGCCTGCGAAGTGAGAGGGGCCTGAGGGTGAGGGGCCGGGAGCGGTAGGCTTCCGGCTTTTTCCCGGTTTTTGATTTTCGGTAATATTTATATCTTGAGGTCGCAATATCTCTTTGATGAGTTACCTCTCCGAGGCGGTGCGGCTTGTGCATTGGAGGATGCTGGTAGCGGTGGGCGCTATCCTTTCAATTGCACATTTTTTGTCCCCTTATCCGCTGGACGTGACTAGATATGTTGCTGGACTCGTTGGGGTGCTAGTGGCACTCTGTGGTATTTACAGATATAATGAGGTAGCAGATTTCGTCCGTGGAAAAACACCCAGGATTCATCATCTGATAATAGGCACCATTCTGATAGTTCTCGGGGCCTCAGTAGGAGTGCTGCTGAGTCTCATCTATGCCTGGTGGATAATTGTCTACCTGGCGCTCGGCGTAGGCGGGATGCTGGCCTACAACTTACTGAGGACTCCGATAGTTCATAACCGAGTTACATACGGTGTAGTATGGGGAGGACTCCCCTTTGTGGCGTCCTTTTGTTTGCAAACTCTCGACCCTACTCCTCCTCCTTACATTATTGTCTGGGCCGTCTTCTTCTCATTTGTTGCTGTCGAGATTCTCTGGACCTGGGGGCCGGCTGGTTGTAGGTACCAGCTCGAATGCAAGCGAGCGAGGCCGGACAAGGTCTGCCATTCGCCGGTGATGACCTGCGGAGACCGGGCTAACATGCCCAAGGCTGTAAGGAGACATACGAAGGCGATGGTCACGATGAAGATGGCTGGGATGGTGTTGCTGGCGGTCGCAGTCTTCATGATGAGGTAATAAGCATGGCTGCGGTTAAGCATCCAAAGAGAGCATTGACTGATGCGGAGCTCCAGGCGATGAGGGAGCGATGTGCGACCACGCGGGACCTCGCTATTTTCGAGTTTCTTAGGTCTACGGGGTGTAGGGCGCAGGAGATGCTCTATACGCTGATAGGTGACGTGGATTTGGCCAACAGGCGGGTATTTTTGCGGAAGACCAAGGCCAAGCCGAAGTGGAAGTATGTAAATGGAAAGAGAACCTATGATGGGAGCGAGGTTGTCCAGAGGTACTCATTTTTCGATGATAAGGCGGTCAAGGCTATCGGGAATTATATTGAGGAGAGACGGGCCGAGGGCGCGGGGGATGAGGATTCGCTTTTTACCATCGACCAAGGCGGTACGAAGGATGCATGGATGGTTTGGTATATCATAAAGCGCTTGGCCAAGACTGCCAAGATACCGGATTGGAAGCGTATAAGCCCCCATTATCTCCGTCATACGGCTGCTACGAAACGGATATCGAAGGGTATTCCTACCAAGTATATCAAGGATGAGTTGGGGTGGTCTCAGAAATCTCTAACTTTTGAGACGACATATGAGCATAGCGACGTGGATATGATGCAGAAGTTGCATAACAAGCTGATGAAGGATGAGGAGGAGTGAGAAAGGTTTATTGGTAGGCTGGTTGTTTCACGTGGTGGGTGCTCCGGATGTCGGGCGACGAGGTCGGCTTCGTGCTGGTGAGCGTCATGGCGAAGAGGGAGAAGGAGGTGTTCGACGAGATGGGGAAGATTGAGGAAATAGTAGACCTGCACCCTCTGTTCGGCGAGTATGACATTATCGCTAAGATAAAGGCCGAATCCCACGAGGCAATTGCAACGGTAGTGGTGGATAAAATACGGTCGATTCCCGGCGTGGTGGACACTAGGACGATGACGAGAATAAAGATGTAATAGCGAGGTGTTGGTTAATGGAAGACGCTTGGGAATGCGTGAAAAAGTCGCCGGTGAAGGTGGGCGACCGTTTGCGGGTCAAGGTGCTTGGGGTGGGGGCGAAAGGTGACTTCTACACTAAATACGAGGGCTTGGTGATTTTCATTAAGGAGGCGAGTAAGTGCTCCGTTGACGAGGGCATATATATTGAGGTAATCGAGGTCAAGGATAGGCATGCATTCGCAAAAAAGATATAAGGCGGGACAGGCATAGGTGTTTGGGGTGCAGATGGCCGTCGGCGAAGTCGAGGCGTGGAAGATTTTTGCCGCCGTAGTGGCTGGGCCTGTGAGCACTATCGCTGCGGCTGTAATCACGGCGGCTGGGCTGACGCTGACTGCTGCTATGGTGACCGATGTGCTGAAGGAGACAATGAAGCAGCAGGCCGGTATGCAGAAGATGATGATAGAACGGATACCAAGGCCGAAATTCTTTTGAGCGGGCCGAAAGTCTGATATATATAGCTCGCGGTATAGATGTACAGGGGTGTCTATGCCAAATCCAGGGCCGCTCGACCCGCTCGCTACGCTGGGTGATGCTCTTCTCCAGATGGCCCCTCATAATGTTCTGGCTTCTATGGCTAATGGTGGCCAGATTACGATTACACCGGTGCTGGCGCGGCAGCCCACTCTTTATGAGGAGATGACCCGGGCTACATATCCCCCCAGAGCCGCGCCGGCACCGGCATCGACTCCCTCTCCTGAGGCGACCACTATTTTTGATGCGGGAGATGCCATTCTGGGGCTTGCTCCCCATAATATTCTCTACACTCTTCTGACTG
>Ga0315296_10004102_pt1 | contig 11998 bp, 14 predicted proteins | sample YL17G14_18_MG_FD_203921 | JGI IMG/M metagenome (GOLD analysis project Ga0315296, IMG submission 203921) | Sediment microbial communities from Yellowstone Lake, YNP, Wyoming, USA - YL17G14_18 | ecosystem: Environmental > Aquatic > Freshwater > Lake > Sediment | place: USA: Wyoming | collected...
GGCCTGCCTATCTCGAAGGGCATCATCGAAGCGCACGGAGGAAGGATCTGGGTGGAGAGCCAGGTGGGCAAGGGCAGCGTGTTCCACATTGACCTCCCCAAGGAGTCGCCTAAGTAGGATTCTAATATTCTTTTACATTTCGTACAGGATTGTCTTTATATGCCCCCGCTCATACGGTGTCGAGGAAAACATGGCAAGCCCAAGTGTAGAAAGCAGCCTCTCAAAGATGCCGTTGGCACATCGCCAACTCGTCAAACGCTATCTGACAGAACGGCAGGCGAATGGATTGGCTGAGGCTTCATTGTCGAAGTATGCAGCAGTCTTGCTGAAAGCATCGCGGTCAAATGACAAGCCATTTGAGAAATGGACGCGGGATGATTGTGTGAAATTGCTGTCGAAGATCCGCAATCAAAATTCCAAAAACTCTCATGGCATCTTGTTGAAGAACTTTGCAAGATGGCTTGGCCGCGAGAGCATGATGGCTTGGTGGAGGCCCAGACCGCCACCGTTGAGTCTCCCTGACGCAGTACCGACTCATGAGGAAATTGAAGCGATCCTCAAGGAAACCCCCGGCCTGGAATACAGATCGCTTTTGCGCGTTTTGGCGGACAGTGGTGCGCGTGTCGGCAGCATCCTCGACCTGAAAGTTCATCAAATCACCTTCGACGAGCACGGTGCAAAGATCACTCTGCCCCGAAGCAAGACCGGGCAGGGTCTTCGTCTGAGGCTCGTGAGCTCGAGCCCGATCTTGAGGGACTGGTTGAATCAATCTCCGCGTTCCCCCGACGGTCGGGTCTGGAATGTCTGCTATCAAACTCTAAACAGGCATTTCCATGCAGCTCGGAGGCGAGCTGGAATTGAGAAGCCCATGACCATCCACGGTCTGCGTCATGCCCGCGCGACGGAGTTGACTCGTTTCGGAATGAGTGAGCTGCTTCTCAGGCGGCACTTCGGTTGGGCACCAGGATCACGCATGACGGAGAGATACGCACATTTGTCCGGCAAGGATCTCGATGATGCAGTTCTTCGAGCAAACGGAGTGCAACCGCCCGAAGAGGCACCAAAGCCGGGCCAGCAAGCTATCATTTGTCCGACCTGCGGGACGCCAAATGATTCCTCATACTCGTTCTGCGTCAAGTGTTCATCGAGCCTGACTGGGGCATCCGTCTCAGTTGACGGCCTGGTCAGCGTGTTGAACAAATTACTCGAGACTACGGAGTTGACGAGCGAGCTCGAGAAGATCTCGCAGAGCAAACAAACAGGGCTTGTTGGCGGGCACATCTTCGACGAGGAGAGGATGATCCGCGCCTTGGTTGGCATGAATGAAGTCTCCAAGAAGATCGCTCTAGGCCTCGTTGCGCTGAGTCAAGGAGCGAAGAAGCTCGACGCCGAAGCCGACCGTGAACTTGCGCAGACAAAGAGGCCCAGGAAGCCCAGAGCGAGGACCGTGACCCGGGTCACCACATGATCTCTGTCGTCCGCATGTGGGCTAGTCCAGATGTGGAGGACCTCGAGGACTTGCTTCTGGACCTTGCCTAGACCTCGACTCATCGCCTCCGCCTCTGTCTGGGTTTCTCCGCCATATCGAACATGTCGATTTTTCGGACGATCAGATGGTCGTCCTCCCGGACGAGCTCAAGCTCGTCCCCTTCTCCCCATCTCAGAATCCGCAGGGCCTGCGACGGCACGCTAACGACCAAGCTGTTACCGTGTTTTCTCAGTCTCATGTATCGACAGTATGGCACTCTTGTATATACCTTTTCGCACCACATTCACGCTCAAGGATCTCGCAAAACATAACGGTCCTTATACGCAAACACCGACATGTCGGTGTTGAGTTTTCTGCCAATCTTCAGCGCGATTTTCTTGCAGCAGCAGGTGTGTTCTAGTATGTCCGAGGGCCTGATCGTGTGCCTACGGCGTTCTAATCGATTCCTCCGCGTGCGCGAGGAGGAGAGTCTCCTCGGAGTCCAAAAAGTCTAATCGAACCAAATGTGGCCGCCGCTAGGTTTGGACCTCAACCGGCCAAGAGGGTGAGGCAGCTTGCTGACGATGCGGTACTTCTCATCGAAGTAGAGCCTCCATGTTTGGATCAGCAGCAGCGTCCTCTTGATGCTGGTCATCGTGATCCACGCTTTCTCTGGCGCGGCTTGGGTGCTGAACAGGCTTTACCTACCAGCTTTGTAGCTTTTGCGGGGCCTATCAGCTTTGTAGCTTTTATGGGCTTCATAGTCACACGCTTTACAACGAATCCTTTCTGGTGTTCGAGTCCCCATATATCTTCGCGTTCGTGCTGAAGTCCATCGAGGAGTACTTCCTTCCAAGTCCTCTTCCCCTTCGTCTCGAGCGCAAGTCTATATTCTTGTTCGTCCAGGCTCAGATTGATTGTCTTCACCATAACTAACCTCCGAAGTGGGTAACTATACTCCGAGATAAAGATTTTTCGATGTCCTCTGGCTTGAAAAACGGTGTGCATTTTGCCTCCGCTTATATAATACCATCCCTCCTAGAATCCCGGATTTACACGAAAACCCTAGGGGTTTCGTCTCTTTTCCTACCTAGAAACCTCCATACGAGGTAACTAACTTTGCCTTAGATGCCGATTAGAGAGGGTGGCCCCGTGGCAGCCTTTCGTCTTCCCATCAGGCGCTCCGAATTCGCGACTGATGAACCAGAACTCGTCTCTACGCGAACGGCTGTGATCTACTCGGCAGCCACGGGGCCGAGGCCACGACATGCTCTCTTGCTCCCACCAGAGAAGAGCCGTATCGCGGCCTCTCCGCCATCAGACCTCAAGATTTTCGCTTTCGTCGGGGTACTGGCGTACCCGCTGCGAGCATTTTCGGGGTCATATTGGGTTCCCGTGCCAGTGACGCTCGCCTCACTACTCGCGAGACATCTGATGACATGAATGGCCGAGGGAATTCGGAAGGGCTGAACCCCCTCGGTTGTCACGGCGAGGAGAGAGCCTTCGCCGATGACTGAGAAATCTTCTTGCATATCTGGAGATCGAATTCGAGATCCCTGACCTTTTCTAGCGCGGCTTCCAACTGAGCATTTCGTCCTCGGAGGTCCTTATTGAGTCGGCGAACTTCCTCTCGGAGGTTAAAGCACTCTCGAATTGATTCGAAGGCCCTGCCCTTCAGTTTGCTTCGAATGCGATCCTCAAGCCTGTCTAGCTGAACCTCTTTGCCGATGCTGGCCGGGACGATTTCGAGAATGTCCGCCGCGATCTCGCTCGCGAAGGAAGCCGGGCGAGTTTTCATATGATATCTTCGCAAAGGCTTGGCGACCTGAGGGACGACTGCTCGCCGCGTCACTCGAATCTCCTCCCATTCGCGGGATAGCCTCAATCTGTGCTGTGCCACAAGATCTGAGATGGCTGCGTTCGATATCGTCATTGCTCTCGGCTCCGATTTAGACCACCTTGACACGCAGCCTCGGTCCTTGATTCTGGGGCGTAATCGCCCGGGAGACTTGAGCAGGCGCGACCTTCGAGATGACATCAGTCATGCCGAGCGCTGACCTGACCTTGAATGCCAGAAGGCCTGGACTCCAACCCGCTGATGCTTCGCCCCTCGGAGCTGCCAACCAGTCCTGCCGTGAATCCCTCACTCGCGGTAGGAGCTCGAAGGTCAGGACGGCATCGCTGCGCCGACTCAGAAAACCGAGGCTCTGGATGTAGGGGCGACCCCTGATCTTCGCCATCGCATTTGAGAGGCCCGTGCCGTCTCGGAATCTGGCCAGCGCATCGCTGATGTAGGGCATGATTTGTCACCTCGGATGAGAGGAGATCTACCCGAGGATGCCCAGGCCGAACCCGCGCTTCGCCTTCCGTCCGGGGTTGCTGCCCTTCCGAGCATAGCCCTTCGAGCTGCGGCACTCCCGAGCCGCATGCGCGAACTCGCTGCGAATCGTTTGCTGACTAGCACCTTTCAGCCCAGCCTTGCGCAGCTTCGAACTGACACACGCCTGGAACCTGGTTTGGCAACCCGTTCGGCGTCCGTTTGCCGATCTCCCCGTTCTCTTGGAACCTGGATTCCTTGATCCTCTTCCACCCTTGCAGTCCTTGACGGCCTGCGTGAAGGCACGCCTGATCTCAGAGCGCGAACCACTACGGCCTCTCATCTGCCGACCGACGCATTTTTGGAACTGTGTTTTCCCTCTTGGCATAGATATCACTGATGATTCATTTCGAATCGAGCCTATATTTGCCTGTGCCTCAGTTTTGAGGTCCGAGATTTCGCAGCAATCGGACGAGAGTACGCTGGACATCCTCAACCTGGACAGTGCCATTGGAGGATGGACCAGGCTCTGTATTCCGAATAAGATCGCGGAGAAAGCCGGCGGCGTGTCCGAATAATGTAGAAGCCGCGACCGAAGTAATCGGTCTGCCGGGCTTGCCAAGTGTCGATCTCATTTCATGCCATCTAGCACGGGCTCGTTTCGGAATCATTAATCTTCTCCAGGATGGTCTTGATGACGGCGTTATTCGGGAGAATGGGGTCGCCGTGGTCCGTCCGTTCCTTAATCGCGGGGTTGAATTGTATGGCTCCGAGATACGGAATCACCTTCGCATCGGCCAGGCGTTTCACTTTCTCCTCGTCGCCGAAGCTTATGACCTGTCCGCAGTCGTCGCAGATTATCGTGTGCGAGCACACTGGACACTCCGAGCCGACCATGTTCGCCACGATGCCAACGATGGGGATCTTCTTGTTTTGGCATGCCTGAATCATCCGCTGGCAGTCGGATAGCGAGGAGACATCGGAACTCGAGATGATGACGAATTCGAGCTTGCCCCTGAACATCTGATGAATCGCCTTCATCGAATCTCCCGCAGAAGGATCCATGTCTAGCACCAAGCAGTCGAGATCCTTGGGCCATATGAAATTGTTCACCGCCTGGTTGAGAAAAGCCGACACCTGATCGCCTGTGGGCGTTGCTGCACGGTAATTTCTGGCCAACAATCCAGACGACATGATGAAGATGTCACCCCAGAGTCTTCGGACGATGCTCCTGCCATCAGTAGCCTGTTCTAACTCGATATTGTCTCCGATACCGAGGATGCAGGTGATGTTCGGACTTCGGATATCGCAATCCAGTATCCCGACCTCTTGTCCTCGATGTTCGAGGGCGTAAGCAATGTTCGCGGCCAGAAGCGACTTTCCTGTGCCTCCCTTGCCCGAGACACAAGCGACCACTTTCTTCACAGCCAGCGTCATCTCAACCCCATCCGCGCGCGCAGCTTTGGAAGAATGTCTTTGAGAACACTATCCAATGCTGTCATATCTGACCACCAGCCCTCGTTCGGATCGGCGATCACCCGCAGTTCTCCACGCCACCACATGCTCTGGAGATCATAGACCTCACTTTGAAAACTGCCATCCTGCTGCGGAACGGAAATCGCCCCGTTCAGGAAAGCCATGATGCATTCAGGCGAGTCGATAACGACGGTGGCGTTAGGCTTTGCATTGGTAAGACCCATCTCCTCAATCCCATTCTTGCCGAGACGAAAATCAGTTTCGATCTCCCCAACTTTCAGGCGGAGGATGCGTCCCTTTGTGGCCTTGTGCTGCCGACGAAGCGTCTCTATGTCTGCGACATCATCGGCTGCGCCAATCACCAACTTGAAGAACGCACGCACCACTCGCGTTTGGAGCATTCTCGTGATAGTTCGGCTGCCCCGTTCGTTAAGAGGCATCATAACACCCTTGTACGCTTTGACTGCTTCTCGGTCCGGGTTCGGTCAACTAAATTCGCCTTGAATTTTGCAGGGTCTTCTGGAAGCTCGGGCTCAGGTTCGGCTATGAATGACATGCGCGGCGTTGTCGGTTGTGCTTCGTCCTTCGAACGCTCTGGCTGCCGAGCCCTCTCAACTATTCCTGCTACGGATCGCATTGCCCTTACTGCTGTTCTGCCGACGATCCCTTCGCCACTCTCTATCCGAAAAAAGAAGCCGCGCTTAGGAGGTTTCTGGTTCGACATCGGATATCACCTTCTTCTTCCGCTTTCCCCTCTGAGCCAGTTGGGACTCGAGTTTCGAAACGCGGTGCTCTAGTGCTTCTACATTCGTCTGCAAGACCGTGATTGCAGCGCCGTGTTGTTCGATGCTGTCGAGCTTGTTGATCGCCATGTTAAGGATAGGATGCTTGTCGCGCCATCCTGATGGTTTGGTTTCTTCATCAGGCATGCTCTCCCTCCTCTGGCTTGACCTCTGGCTCGGGAGATTTTCCAACAGTCATGACTCGTGATGAATGTACCTGCTCCGGGACATGCTGATCGGGTTTCGATGGCTGAGGCCGTTGGCTCTGAAGCTCGGCGACTTCCCTGCGCAGACGGGCACACTCCTCAGCCAGCATCCTCTCACGAGAGAGATCGCGTTGAGGCTTCTCATCGGCCATGTCCTCAAGAATCTCGGCCATGTCCTCGAGATCTTCATCGCTCGTTCGGGGGAGTTCTACGCCTAGACCGACTCGCCGTGGCGTGATGACCCGACTCCTGCGACGGACTTCCGCGATGTCCAGAGGCTCCTCGAGAATTCGGCCTCCTGCGATCGGATGCGCAGCTTCAACGACGGCATCAGCGACATTCCTGGCGCGGCCGAGCAAAGCCCCCGGTGGTAGGCCAGATGCTTGGAGCGAAGTCAGAGTTGATGCAATGGTCTGACTGATTATCTTGGGCAATTCCTTGGCCATTTCGACATAGGCTTCCGTCTTTTCTCGGTACTCACTTTTCTTGGCCAGCAATCCTTCATAGTACAGCTTCGTGTCGCTCAATTCCTGCTGACTTTTCAATCGCTGTTCTTGTGATGCCAGGCTCTTGTCGATATAGTCCTTGAGGCTCCCGATCTTCTCTGCGCCGATCTGCTGGCGCAATGCGCTGATCTCTGCGTCCTTCTTCCCAAGCTCGTCCTGCAATGGCTCAGTCTGGTCCCGGATCATCTCGGAGATAGATCGAAATTCACCAACGGGATCGCCCTTGACCATCCGACCGATGTAATCGACCGAGTGTAGAAGACGCGCGGCATCAGTAGCTGTGTCTGCTGCTGGCGTGAGATCCGTCTTCGTCTCAGGGCGTCGTGATGGCGGCTGAATCTGACCAGGATACAGCATCTGTGGCTCTGCTGGCTGAGGCTGCTGGACGGATTCTGACCTCTGCTCCCCCTGTGCCGCATGACGCACGGGTGCGCCGTACTTCTTGCAGCTTGGCGTCGATGCACCTGCGATCCCCGAGATCTCATCCCATGAATATCTCGGGCTCCCGTCGCTGTTGACCTCTCCGGCCAGCTCTCGAATCCTCGCGACCTTTCCCTCATCTAATTTGGGAAATTTTGGCATTTCTGTCTCCCCTTCTGATTATTGTTCACTTCATTGCGCATTGCGTATATTTATTGCTTGCGCAGATGATTGTGAAGCCAATTGTTGAGTCCCGTTGCTTTTTTCGATGCTCTCACGCGCGCGCGTTAGCAACGGCTTTTTGCAACTCACTGAACAAAGAAGGATTCAAAGCGAAGCAACGACTATGTTCGACATGCGGCGCGACTTGCGGGGTATTTCGCGATAGGCATCGTCGAACTCCTTTTCATCGCGCCCCGCGGTGCCGACCTGATCGTGATTGGAAAGTTCTACATGTAGAACTTCCGCCTCTTTTAGTCGTGGGTAAATATCAACGATCTATGACCGCAAAGGAACTAGAAATGCTCCAGCAAATGGCCGACATAATTGTGAAGATGCAGAAGGCAAAAAGGAAGGAGCTTCTCCAGACTTTCAGGGGCGGGCACTTCTTTTCGTCTCGAAACCATTCTGCATATCTCTCGATTGCTTCTTCTGATAGAGCGAAGCGGGGTCATCTCAGAAATACTAACCAGTATCGGCGCCGATGAAGTTGGTATACGCACAAAACTTGACTTAGACGAGCAACGGAACTTGGTAAAGCGGCTGTGCTAAGAGAACTTCGGGGAGCGTGGGCAGGACTCAGGAGGAGGTTGCGAAAGTAATAGGGATGTCACGATCGCGCATCTCAGAAATATTGACCAGTATCGGCACCGATGAACCCGATATACGCACGAAACTCGACCCGGACGAGCAAAAGGAAGTCGATAAAGCGCGTCCTGAAGGGCGAAAAACAGATAGACATCGCGAAGTCCTTCAATGTCACACAGTCCACGCCTCTTTTTCCTTCTCGCCTTCCAAGAGGCGTTTTATTACGCCGATCTGTTCCTCGTCGGAGAGCTTCGTGCGTATATTACTCGGCGAAACGCCTTCGCGTTGTAATATTTGTTGCATAAAAGGGGGACATGTCCCCATCAGCATCCCAGGCTGCGCAATTCCGAAGGAAATTACAGGAGATCGACTCGGCATATAGCTAGAGAGTGTTTGCACCGTTCAAGACAAGGCGTAGGGCGTGTGTTACGCGCGATCTCGGGGGAGCTCGGGACATTGTGCCTCCCGGATCGGTCGGGGCACCACGACGATTCTAGGGCTTTTGGCGAAATCACCGATGACTCCTCGATGAGGGTCTAAGACCTGTGTACTGTGCCAGCTTTCTCGGGTACACAAAACACACAGGTCATTCTTCCTTAAGGCCCCCTCCACCCCTAATTAATTGATTTTATTCTCATATAAACCTTTTTTCTTCCTGCGCGCGTTAGGTACAATTAAAGAGAGGGGGGTGGGGGGCTAAAGGAAAAGAGAGGTGTGTGTTGTGTGTACTCGGACGAACTGGCATCGTACACAGGTCTAGGGGTATGGTTTGTCAAGCGTCCCCTGTGTTTTCTCTTCAACGGGCTTGAACCGAATGCCTCTCCAACACCAAACTTGTTCCTTCCCCTTCTGATACTTGGTGATTGCAAGCTCTGCTTTCAAGAGCTCTGTGAGCTTGCCTTTGCCTATCGGTTTGATGCCTTTGGCTTCGGACCATACCCTAAAGGCTCGATAGAGATCGTCGCAGGAGAGATCGTTTGCCTCACAATCCAGTTCAAGGTTCTCCAGAATGAAACCATGTGCGGGATTAGCAGATGTCGCCCACAGTTCTCGAACATCGTCCGGCCGGAGGTTATAGGAGAAGTTGTGCTTCTTCTTAAGCCTCTTCAATCCTTCGATTGCGAGATTGAGGATGCCCGAGCGCTCTTCTTCAGTTGTCAACTTCTCAATCAAGTTTTCGTCCGTCTCTGGCTCGCCCCGCCCGAACTTCTTCGCGAATATCAGCAGCAGCCATCGCGACCAATTTGCTAGTGTCTCATCTCTCGAGATAAGGACCTGATTGCACGCGAAGAATAGTTTGGCCGTATTAACTCCCGTCACACTACCTTTGAATTTGGGCTCAAATGGAACGGACTCTTCCCCAGAGAGATCCTTCAAAGTCCCCATACTGATGCTTGCTCCGCCCTCAAACCCTTGCTCTCCGCTAACATTTGCCAATTTGCCATACAAATCGATCATCGAAAACCTTTGACTTGTCAGTTCTCGAAGGTTGCGAGCTGAATAGTTATCCTTGCCGAGCCAAGCTCGGACAGTATTCAGGAAAGTCGTCTTGCCGTTCCGCCCGTCGCCGAGCAACATCAGGATCACATGGAGGAAATATCTTCTCCATAAGCAAAATCCAATATATTCCTCCAGCGTCAGCCTGTCGGTTTCAGATCCAGCGACCTCGGACAAGAATTTCTTGAATGCCGGGCAATCAGCCCCTTCAACATACTTCGCGTTGATGTTGCTCAAGAAGATGATGTCTGGCGTATGCGGCGATAAATCCCCCGTATCGAAATCCAGGATACCGTTCTTGACGCAGATGAGATGTAAAGGAGCATCGAAATCCTCCCGCTCCCGGTATGTCCTGTCCCGAATAGCCGCAACAACTTCTTGGAGCAAGGCAGTTGAGGCGTCCGGCATCTGTTTTCGGATGAGCGGTCTGATCCGAGTCTCTGCTGGATGCTGATAGACTCCTCGTTTTGGATTGTACCAAAACATCAATGGTTCGATGATCTCTTGAGTAGCAAATCGATTGCTAACGAACAAAGCCTCGGCAACGGCCCACTTCGCAAGTCCGACGACATGACCATCTAGAAAGCATTTAGTCGCCCTAGCGATAATCCAGAGTCCCTTCTCATTCTTGTTCTCGACACATTGCTCGATAGCTTCATAGAACTGGTCATAGTCCGCAACGCTTGAGTTCGGGTCATAAAACCCCGCCTCAACGGCCTCCTTGATACTGATGCTAACCTCTTTGTCTCCTTTCCCCTTGGCGAACGGCGGCGGATCGTCATCAGGAATCAAGTCTTTCTCGATAGCAAAGGCATGAAGCTCGTTGACCTTCTCGATATCTCGATTGACATCGAACAAGGAAACATAGTCTGCATCGACGCATCCTTTACAACCGAAACCATATTTCTCGCAATCCTCAAAGCCTTTCGATGCATCTTTCTCGTGAAGCATCCAGAGATAGAGCATGTGCAAGGGCGGGAAGTACCGATTGTCATGCCAACACCGGAATCCAGCGACTTCCTCTCCATCATCATTGTTCCACACCGAAACGCTAGCATTGTGGCCGGTCGATTTGGAGTCGTGGAAAGGATGAGGAAACCGCGATTCTCTGCCTGATCTATCTCGGTCATTAGCGGTCAAGATCCTCTCAATCAATTCTGCTGATTGCGTGCCTTTCTGGAAGTCCCACAACTCGGATTTCGACTTCTTTGGCATCCGTCCTTTCTTCTTTTTTGGCTCAGGCTTCTTCTCGGGCCGCAATATTTCCCGAACCCGGTTGGGCAATTGTTCGAAGGCGATGTGAGCAGGCGGCACTTCATTGATTACAGTGTACCCGCCTTCAATTCCGTCAGAACCTCTGACCCGCCCGCCAGCGGCAATGACATAGTAATCATTCACACGCCATTCGCCATCGCTTATTTTCGGGTCACGGGAATTGGGGATATGACTTATATTCGCATTCGACAGCCCGCTGTGGTGAGTCGCATCGAAATAGAAGTAGTGCTTGCCCGTGCCTCTCCGAGTCCGCACTGTTAATGTGTCAGCCATCACATCGGGGAACGCGCCTTCGGTATCCTCATCGAGTATCAAGAGGTCATCGGTTTCAAGCGCATAGATTGCAATGTTGTATCCTTGTCCCAGATATTCCTTAGCCTTCTCAAAGCTCGCGCGTGTCGTTAGTGATAGAGGTTCGGAAACATCCATGTTCTTCGAGTACCAGGTACGGATGATGACATAATGTGGCACATATCCATCGGGTGCATTGGTCATCAAGAGCTTGTGGAACTTCTCGAATTCGGCGGGATTGGTCCTAGGTCGTTCCATCGGCTTCGCACCCCTTATCCGCGCCCTTCTTCGGCTCAACTTTTTTCGCAACGATCACGCGCTCGCCAATGACGCCCTGGAGTGCCTGAAGCTGTGCCCGCAGCCTGTTTATTTCAGTCTTTCGGGATTCCGCACTCTGCTCCCGCGAATCAGCGTAGCTAAGCACTTCTTGAAACAAATCGATGGCGGCCTTCGCGTTCTTAGATCGTCGGGGATGCCCAGTGTGCGATGCTTCGCTCGCCAGGTTTGTCAGAATAGGCACAGCAGCTCGCTTAAAATCACGCACGCATCGCGGCTTTCTCGGTTCGTCGTTGGTAGGCATCAGCAGGCCCTAGAGGGGGGATTCGGCAGCCGCGGGCCTGCTGTCAGGGACGGCTGCCGTCCCACCCAAATCAAACACCGGGCGGCAGCGGAGATAACTCTTTGCCCCTCCGATCTTCAACCCGAAACCCGAAAATTCGAAGATCGTTCACTTTTCCGACTTCGCCCTTCCGACGAGCCAGCATTTGTGCAACGAGTATGCACTCGTGTGTCTCTCCGTAAGATAATGTGCGAATGACCGCTGGAATCTAATACTCCCTTACAATCTACGCGGCGATGGCCTCTCGAGACGTGAGGAGCGGGGTCTTCTTGACCGTGCTCGCGAGCTTGATCTGGGGCACTTCGTTTCCCGGGATCAAGTGGGGGCTCGGACA
>Ga0315296_10004103_pt1 | contig 11996 bp, 12 predicted proteins | sample YL17G14_18_MG_FD_203921 | JGI IMG/M metagenome (GOLD analysis project Ga0315296, IMG submission 203921) | Sediment microbial communities from Yellowstone Lake, YNP, Wyoming, USA - YL17G14_18 | ecosystem: Environmental > Aquatic > Freshwater > Lake > Sediment | place: USA: Wyoming | collected...
TAAATACCGCCTCAGAAGTGGGCATCATAGGGCACATAGGTACCAAGTTCAATAACGAAGACATCGTGAATCAGCGATTCAACTGGCAAGAGACCAGAGGCAAGGATATGGGGCATTATGTCGTTGATGACAGTTATCGAATTACCAAAGGCTTCAAAGAGTATTCCCTAGCGGCAAATGTCATCAGTTATGCCGACCCTATAGTTAGAGATGTAGCCTCTTCACTTGGAACAGAGGACACCTCGCAACTGTTATCAAGGATTTTCACGCCTGAGGAGATTTGGAAAGTGGTGGATAGCTGGCGGAATTTGCCGGCCGGGAGCCCTGAAATGAGAGCATTGGCTCAAAGCATCCTCTATCATCGACAAAAGGGAAACGCCGCTATACTTTCCACCATCAGGGAGGATATGCGCGTGTTGAACATTTCTTCCTTTGTCGATTATTACTCCAGGCTACGAAGCGGCGAGTCAGAAAGCGACCCCTCCCGCTGCTGGATAAGAGAGCATCGTGAGAAGGCCAAGATGCATCGCCAAAGGAAAGAGATGGACAAGGCTGAAAGAGAGCTAAAGCTCATCGTCGAAAATAAACCTTGGTATTCCACAGCCTATAAAGAGCTTATTGACCTCCTCATCGATGAAGGTAGATGCAGTGAGGCCATCGCTTACTTTGCCAGACTGCAGGTTATTGAACCCGATATCGCTTTCTACCACAGGTTTTTCCGCCGTATTATGGAATCGTTAGACCTCACAGAGCCCTTCAAGAACAAGCTGGCCCTTTTTCATCTCCCGCGGTATACTACTATCAGTCCCATTTACTACTTTATTGCTGCTGTTAGGGAGCTGGCTACCGGGGAAACCGTACCGTATATCAGCTTCCCTTCGGCCAGGCCGCGGGACGTGGAAAACCTTTGGCACGTCATGGACAAACTGACCGTTAACATAATAGAAAGGGCCGTTAATGAAGCTGCCTTCGACGTCGGTCAAGAGCTGCAACGGGGGAAAGCCGTGAATTTCTTCGGCATCCCCGCATGGCTTGAAGACGAGGGGAAAAGGCTAGTCTTTGCATATGATCAGATCGATTCCGCTGCCCTGTTGGAAATCCGCAAGGGTAGGGCCGTGATCTAGCGGTTCGACTCTCCCATCTGAGCCGTGCCTCCTGCGAAGTACGCTGGAGCCCCTGCCGTACAAGGCAGGCAGATGCCAATCGAAAAAGAGCCGCTTCTAGACGCTGCCCATTCCAGTTCGACCTGGTAATGATAGCTATGAAGCGCGACCTATGGTGCCCCTGTCACCTGCCCTTAAACTGCGGAGGCCTCTTTTCCAAGAAAGACCTAGCCCCCTCCTCCACGTCTTCAGTTTCCCAGCACGTTGACATTCCCCAGGCCTCGCAGGCCAGTTGCAAGAAATAATGGTTTGCTTCGAGCCCACTGTAAACCAAGCGCTTCGTCAGCTCAATAGCCACCGAGGGACCCTTAGCAATCCTTGTTGCCAGCTCGTTAGTTGTCTTCAGTAGCTCATCGTGCGGCACAACTCGATTTACCAAACCGATACGCTCCGCCTCTTTGGCGTCGATGATATCTCCGGCCCACATGAGCTCAAGAGCTCTAGGTGCTCCAATGAGCCGGGGCAAGAAATACGTTAGCCCGGTATCGGGGGTGACTGCCCTCGAGACAAATGCCGAGTAAAAGCGAGCATTTTCCGAGGCAATCCTGAGGTCGAAGCTGACGGCTAGGGAAAAGCCTGCCCCAGCAGCAAAGCCGTTCACCGCAGCAATTGTTGGCTTGACTAGGTTTCGCAGCGCCCGCATCATCGTACCAGCAGCTTCCATGCCCTCAAGACGGATCGAACGCCCTACCTCCTGCCGAGCCCAAGGAGTGAGTTCACGCCAGGCGACAACATCGCCTCCTGAGCAAAAGGCCCGACCTGCCCCGGTAAGAATTAACACCTTCAGTTCGTCATCCTCGCCCACTTCCTTGAGGGCCTCTGTCACTTCGAGACATGTTCTCGGAGTCAGCGCATTCAGCTTTTCAGGGCGATTTAGAGTTATTATGGCGATCCCATCTTCCCTCTCGTAGATAATCTCTTCGTACTTCACTTGCGAGTGCCTCCTTCTCAACATTCCCGTCCTAGGTGAACCCAGATGTATCTCCTCACCCTAGGATTACGTCTGGGCTTATGATACAACTTCCGTCAAAAACATGCTACGGTGCTGACCTCTGGTTCCTCATCGTTCACTTCGCTTGGCAAAGCTGAGCTTCGTTAACGAGGTCAACTTCTGCCGTGAACGGCTGTGTACCAATTCCTATTAAGACTCAGTCATTTCCCCAGCTTGAACAACCACTATGCTAATTGATCAGAATGTGTCCTAACCCCTCCCTGCTCCACACGAATTTCCCCTTGCCTGGATATTAGGCAAAGGCTATGATAGGAACACGTGTCGTTGAGGGGAAGACCCTTCGCATCCTCAACACTTTAATGTGAGGTCTCAGTTCTTGCGTCTCTTCTTCTTAGCGGCATAATGAAGCGAAGCTCACATGAATTCCTAGGGTTTTGGTCAAGGAGGTTGTTCTCATGAGTTGGCTGTTCCTCGCCTTGGCGATCGTTTTGGAGGTCTGTGGTACCACGTGTATGAAGTTATCCGAGGGGTTCTCAAGATTGACTCCTTCCGTCCTGATATTCGTTTTCTACGGGCTCTCTTTCGTTGCCTTCACTTTTGCCCTAAGACGTATAGATGTAAGTTTCGCTTACGCTTTATGGGCCGGGTTGGGAGTTCTGCTGATAGGCGCTGTCGGCATCTTGTACTTTAAGGAACTTGTAAGCGTTCTGAAAATTGTTTCAATCGGCCTGATCATAATTGGTGTGGCTGGTTTGCACGCCAGCGGAGCGGTTCACTAGAAGGAGTCTATTGTATGAATAAGCACCGGCTTATTCTTCTGACGACACAAACCGCTAGAAAGTGCAATCTGATGACTAATGAAACCGAGGAATCATGAGGACTCTCAGCGCCTGTCATAATGCTATGGCGCGCAAGAGACACGGGCAGAGCTGGACTAACAAGACTCCCATATTTCACCGAGGAGGTCTATAATCTAAAGAAGCTGCAAAATGGAGTAGAAAGGAGGAGAATTATGTTACTCGCTCTATCTTCGTGCATAGCCCTTTTGGTTGCAACGCTCAATCTGAGTACAGAAAGCGCAATCCTGCGTCGTGCGCAAAAGGACTGGCCAAAACTTGGTGATAGATTCAAACGCTGTGGTATTGTCTTTGTGGCGTTTGCCATCGCCTTTTTCGGCGTGGGTTGTTGGTTTCACTTCTTTCCCAATACATATGTGAACCCCAACCTGTACTTATCTTTAGCGGTCACGCTGGTTATTCCTGGGGTGTTGATTACAATCAAGGGAATACGTCTGAAGGAAAATCAACCTGAAAGACTTGGGCGAAACCTACGCTCCTGTGTTATAGTAATGGCAATAATAGCTGTAGGCTTGCTCGTTTGGACACTTTTGCGCTCGCCAACAAACTTCTAGGTATCATGGCCAATTCAAGCTAGAAATACCGTCCCGCATACTCACTCAAGGAGCGGTGCACCACTCCATGTTCCAGAGATTCAATCCGCGTAGAACTCTTACCAGCTTCAGCAGCGCTGTTCAGATTGTGTTTCACACAAATCGAACATTCCGTCATTTCGCTTGAGGCCATCGTGGTCGACCTGATACGGAAGACCTTCGGAGGTGGGGTAACAAAATGACGAAATGTTAGACCAGGGTAACGCCTTCTGTCAGCGTCGGTCCACCTGTAGATGGCGGAGCGTGCCTATAGAAAATCCGACCAAAAGGTATTGACAAACCTTAAATTTTTATGATAAACTCCACTATGGATTATTATTAGCTGGTTCTAGACAATATAGCATAAAGACCTTGCTCAAATCTAAGATTGAGTCTCACGATCATGCGAACTATGGCAACAAAGTGAACTTGCGTAAGGTAGAACATGCTGACATTTCACGGCAGGGAGGTACAATCGAAGAAAGAAGGATAGAGGGGGTGAGAATTGACCGCAAAGGCAAATCCGGGAATCCTTAGAGAGGGAGCACAATTGCAGAGGAAAGGCGAGAGGAGGTAGGAAATGAAACGAATTGTGATGGGTGCGGTATTGACCCTGGTGGTGGCTGGACTGGTCCTTGGCGGCGTAACAGCCATGGCAGCCAAGCCACCTGAGGTCATACCATTGAGCAACGGGTTTCCCAGCGGACCGCATTTTAACCTCAACATCCACGGCAAGAATTGGGAAACCTGTCAGGCAGTGCCAGATGAGGATGGCTGGGGCAACTCAATATTCGTCCCCGAATACGGTAACGCAACCATACAGTATGTTTCAAATAAGAAGTCGTCGGTGGCGGAGTTGACCGTGCTCGATCCGTGCGCTGGTTTCAACGGTGAGAATGACGTGGCTAAAGTCCAGCTACCGAAAGATCCACTGGGCTATTTGGTCTACGCCAGAATCCTCGCCAAACCGAACAATGGCACAGGCGGCGACGTAAGTAGCATAATCTTGGATCCAGCTGTGGTGGTAGCGGCGTGCAATGACACAGGGGACCCCGATTTCGGGAACTATACTAGTTGCCCGGATAGTCTGTTGGTGCTGGGCTTGATCGCCGGTCAGAACCTGTATGTAGCTACCCCAGTGGGGTTTGTAAGATTTGACCCCACATCGACAAACCCGCAAGGAAAAGGGACTGGACAGTCCAAGGCGACAAACATAACACCCCTCTTCACTTGGTCAGGCTGGGTTTATGACGAGAGCCTTGATGCCAACGATGACGGGGTCATAGATTACGCCGATGTGCCGATGTCGTATGACACCAATCCCGTCAACGGTGTGATTGACCAGGCGGAGTTCGAGGCTTGGCGGGCTGACCAAGAAGCGGCAGGGCTCGCCACATATTATCCACCTACGTGGATCTTCAACATTGCTGACCTAGTGGTTGCGGAGCAAGACATCCACAACGATGGCGCGAAACTGCTGCAGATAAGGTTCTATCCAATCTCGACAACTGAATTCGATGAATGACACCCTTTCGGTTTGCTGCCGCTGAAGAGGCCTAGGGGAATTGGGACGTTTCAGCCAGGCAGAAGAATAACAGTGAGGGAGGCCGAGAAGCTTGGCCTCCCTCTGACATTTCTTGGTAGGCCAAGTTGGACAATACAAAGAACCGTCAGCCTGGCCTTCAGCCTTTCCACCTAATCGGCCAGTGTGATTCTATCGCAGGAACGCCAGAGGTGCAACTGCTGGAAGAAGGCAGTGCAATAGGGTAACCCATCGTCCCGACCCATCTAACCATAAAAACTATAAAAACAAACCATCCATCTATGAAGTTGCACCCAACCCTATTTAGCCATACAAGGATACCAATTGAACGGCCGTTGAAGGTCGCTAATCCAAGGGTGTGCGACGTCAGCGAAAATGGGACACATTGAAGGCGTGGTCTTAAGCCCCAAAAGCGGTAAACAACTTTGGGGACCCAGCCACATTTGGGACAGCGCGGCAACTGGACGCCATACAAGAGATGGTCTGGCAGCTCCTCTGGCCCCTGTGCAGGATGGAGTCAGCTATCCGAACACGTCGCCGTAGAGAATTGCATTCTTAAAAGCTGAAGGAATAGCTCTGAGTTCGCAGTATTTCCTGAGGCTTCAAGTTGCACATTCCTGACAAATGTTCAATTGCAGATACTTGCAGGCTCACACCTGAGCTAGTGGATCCAATCTTGCCCTGGATCCGGGTGAATCCTTTTGACATGTGGCACACAGAGGATTCTGAGCTTTGGCCACTGCCTCGCCTTTTCCCTCAAGTATTCTCTAAGGTCTCGATAGAAATTGAGCATCTGCTGCCGGCCAAAATCCATTTGGACAAAGTTCAAGAAGTAACCTTGTCTCACCGCGTTTATGGGGTCTGTGAGCTTATCAATGTCCCGATCCGCCTTTTCGGGAATGTTTGTTGTCCTATCTACCCAAGTTTTTACCTCTATGGCAACCAGCACTACCACATGAGGCAAGTATTCCTCCCAGGAGGCCCATGGAGGCAGTTGGCTAACTGGGGGACTTGTGACTGAAGTTGGATCCAGTATCACCAGATCGTAATGTCCTCTCGCAGGCTTTGCGTCTTCTGTATACACCCGCCTTGTCGGGAATTCTGCTCTGATAAGCTCGGTTCCATAGTCACATAGGAATACAGGGTCCTGTTTCAGGTGGTGGAAAAGGTACCAATGGATATCCCTTTCATTCCAGAATCTAGTGGGTTGAACCTGAAAGTCAGCAACAAGGCGAGCAATAGCTCTATCCGTAGCTTCCACAAACTCTTTTTCCATGCCTGATCCCCTTGAGCCAGCAGCTTTGCTGAAACTGCAGACAGCCCTTTTATGGCCATTATATCACCATCGATTCCTCGAAGGCACTCTTTCTGACTCATATAGCTGTTAAGACTGTCCTCTGCTGAACAATTCTCGGTTTTGTTACTCCTTGACGCAGTCGGGGGAAAAGTAGCGCTACTTCCGCTAATAGCGTTCTTGTCACGCGCGAGCCTGGCTGCGTCTCTCTTGCTACAAAGGAGCCTTTAGTATAGAATGGGTCCGTCCTGACAATGCTGATGAAAGGGGGTCTAGAAAGCTATAAAAGCAGATCCGAAGACAGAAGCGGCAGTGATGAACGTTATGAACCAAGTAATGGAAGCTTTCAACAAGCGGGACTTGGATAGTATCCCATTGCTCTTCGCACCGGACCCTGACGTGGTTATTTACGGAACAGGGGCAGATGAGAAGGGCATTGGACTGGACGGTATTAAAGCTGATTGGGAACGCGCTTTTTCGCAGTCTGAGGCGTCATCAATAGAGCTTGGGTGGAGTTCGGTCTCCGCGGCGGGTTCAGTAGCGTGGGTAGCATCCGACTGTATTATCCGGGTTAATTTGTTTGAGGGGGGTTGGGAAATGTAAAAGATCATGGTATAAGCAGAATTGAAGAGGGGCCAGCGAAGACTGCTGACCAAGGAGGTATAAAATGGCCGAGAAGAAAGAATCAGCATTGGCTACAATGTTGCCATTATTGCAGGCTACTGACCTCAGCCCCCTTATCGACATGGCTGGGGGTATATTGCCCGGTGTTCTTGATGGTTTCTTGGCGAGCCTGGATAAGAAGCAAAGAAGTGCTATCGATAGAGTCATGCCTGTGGGTGAAGGGAAGAAGATGTATCTCCAACTGGTGGGCACCCCTACTCCACCAATAGTGATTGGAATGGCTCAGCCCTTGAAAATAAGCACTATGTCTGAGAAAGAGGTTAGACAGCAACGGATAAGAGGGATAAGGTTGAATATCGGCGACATCCAGCTATTGGCTGAGGGCCGAACCCGAGGTAAGATGCTGAAACTTCTTTGGCGTCTCAAAGGACAGACGTTCACGATACTGGGCATATTGTGGATGTTCGCGCCTTTGCTCCGATTGGGACGCTCTGGATTAAAAGACATGGGCAACAAACTGACCTCTCAATTGAAGCCGCTGCTCGGACTCCTCGCTCCCCCAAAAGAGGAGACAACATAGCGTATCTCTGAACTCGTGAAGCGGATGCGCCAGCAGTTTAGGGGCCGGGGCACAGTGCTGGGTGCATGGTTGCTGAATTTGCCTTATTTTTTTCTTTATATCGTGGGTGTATGACCCGAAGACCTTGAACAGGGCGGTTTTCTGGCGCACTTGCTGAAGTGCCTCGGTGATCTGGGGGTCTTCACGATGCCCCTCGAGGTCAACAAGAAGATGTATTTGCCCAAACTCTCCTTGGAGGGACGGGATTCCAGCTTTGACAGGTTGATATTCCGCCTTAGAGCCCATCTGGGTAAAACGATGCCAGTTAACAAGAGTCCATTTGGTGCAATCCTAATGATCTCATCTACTCTGAACCTGTCCGAGGAGCTGTCATCGCAGGTAGTTGACAGAGAGGGCTTTCTCTGCTAGCCTGCCATCGAAACGCCCCAGAGAGCGCGAAGGAGGTATCATAAATGCAAGCGTATTGCATGAAGTGCCGGGCGAAGAGGGAGATCAAGTACCCAAGACCCATAACCTTGAAGAACGGCAGGCCGGCCACACAGGGCGTGTGCCCCACTTGCGGCACTAAGGTATTCCGCATAGGCAAGGGGTAACCCCTCCTGTCAATCAGGCCCAGTGCAAAGCATAAAAAAGGGGAGCGAGGATTTCGAACCCTCGCTCCCCACAAATGGCAACAAAAAAAGGCAAAAGAATACCCTTTCAGGGCATCTTTTGCCTGAATAAACCTCGCCTATTTGCCTTGCCCCGCTTCCTTCAGCCTGGCTGAAAGAGGCAAGAGCCAATAGCGGTCCCCGCGGCGCCCAAACGTTGTGATATACGGGCGGTTGCCTGAAATGAATTCACCCCCAAGCTTTTTCTTTGAGGCACATCACAGATTTCTCGCAATTTTGACTTTCCTGGGATTGCACCTTTTAGCGTGTTGTGCAGCCGTATCTTTTTCCAAAAACCCTCCCCTACTTGCCAAAAACAAAAGGGGGTAGTGTTGAGGCTTTTTCAGGTGGGCCGAAAAATAACCAACTTTTGAATGCAACCAAGTATAGCCGCGATGTTGCAATAGTCATCGTGGAGGTTTAAACTATTACTGTAACCCTCTCGTCATACCAGTAAATGGGGAAGAGTGGACGGACGTGAGAAAAAATAGGGTTGTCAGAGTCATTGCGGTTGTCCTTGCTTGCTCCGTGCTTCTGTCAACGTTTGGGGCCTTCCCAAGCATTGTTACAGCCGCGAGCAAATTCAATATAGGCGACAATGTCGAGGTCACTACCAACCTTAATGTGCGTACCGGACCAGGCACAGGCTACCCCGAAATTACAGACCCTGATTATCCCGGCTATGCCCCAACAGGAACCAAAGGAACAATTCTCGGGATTGTTGGATTGACAACGTCGTAGTATCCGACGCTAAGTCGGATATCGATAGAGTATTTCCCCTGTATGAACTGACTTTTCCTTGCCGCACTTGGCACCTAATTAACGTACTGTGCATGGTGCAAATCGCGTGACGAAACTCCGCCCAGAATTATCCCCCTGTGTCCTTTGGTTCGGTGGCGGATCGACGTTTTAGTGCGGACTAGATTTGGCGAGCTGGCGAAAAATTCGCTAGTGCTGCTCTGGGAGGGTTTGACTGGCAGAAGCAACTGGTTTATCATCAGAGCCAAGAGCGAATGACGGATGACGATTGCCTCATCGCGAGTTGAAATGGGAAATTCTGGTCTCTATAATCCAGATAGGGAGGCACAAACATGGAAGGATGGACCGAAGAGGAGATTAGGAACAGGGATCTAATGGCACCATGCGGGTTATATTGCGGTCTATGCGGAGTTTATATTGCAACGAGGGACGGAAATGAAAAATTCAGGGCGATTATGGGGAACCTCTATGGAACAAAACCCGAAGAAACAGAATGTTTAGGGTGTATGCAGCCTGATCCACCGAAGAAGCTCTGTAGTTTTTGTAACATGTGTCCAATAAGGGAGTGTGTGAAATCAAAAGGATACTACTCCTGCCATCAATGTGAAGGATGGCCATGCAGTATGATAGAAGATTTCCCTATCACAACTGGCGCAAGAGTAATGAAAAGAACGATTCCTATATGGCGAGCCAAAGTAGCTGAGCATGGTGATGAAAAGGGCAGCGTAGAATGGGCACGGGCGGAATGTGAACGCTATCACTGTTCTTCATGTGGCAAACCGCTCTTCAGAGGAGCACAACGTTGCAGAGCCTGCAAAAAACCTGTAGCCGATGAACTGGATGGAACCTTTGAAAGCCTTCCTGGATGGAACCCTTGGAAGGAATTGTTAGAGCCATGATTGACAATGAGATGCAGCTAACCACATGATGGAAAGGAGAACAAGGGACTCGCGGCTGAGCATCTGGAATTATTGTGGCTATAGAAATGCCACAATTCTACAGATTGTGGTCCCCTTGAGGTAACAAATACTCAAAAAGTTGGATTATTACACCTGTGATTGTGTATTGCACGCAATGTGGTACAGTTATAGAATAAGCTGTACCAGCGTACAGGAGATGTGTTACTAATGAAAGAGCCCAGGTATCCCAAGTCATGGCAACGAATCATGAAACTGGTATTACTATGGCGAGAGCTCCCGGAGGAGATGAACGATGCATTCTGGGGCGCTCTGCCAGAATCGGATGAAATGAAGTTTGAGGCTTTCATTGCTTCGCGAGACCCCAAGAGGTTTTTGAAGGAGTTGGAGAAACATGTTAAGCACCATGACGGAAACACTGTTCACGGCTGGATTAACAGCTTACCACGTGACGAACTGAGGCGGATACTGGGTAATGTGTTGAGTGACAAAAGGCTGAGCAGGAATTTGTCAAAGATGAAAGTCGAAGACCTACGGTGGTTACTTCTTCTGTCGGCGCTTCCAAAGGAAATGCTTGTTTTGACCGTTTTTTCGGATACTATTGACGACGAGATGCAGTCACTCACTTTTGGCTCAACTACTGAGGGAGAAGATGCGTGCTAGACAAAGTCTATGCTTTTTCTTGCACTCGCATTCCGCTAACAAACTGTTCAGCACCCCCACTGCACTTTTTAGCGAATTGTTCACATGTTGACTAGGTTGACTGCCTAAAACCTCCACCGTTGCCCCCCGTGTTGCGTCAATAGAAAGTGTTACCGAACGGGCATTGTTGCGTCATAAATGGCGGTTACCGAACTCCCGCGAGGTCTGGCTTTAGGCTCCTGGGCAGGGCGTTCTGCCAGAGCCCACAGACGCTCCAGGTTCTCATTGATCTGCCTCAGTAGTGAAACAGGATTCAGACCATGGTACATTGCTGCCAGCTCCTGTTGCTTGGCCTCCGTAAGCACACCAGCCTCCAGTAGCCGTTGATAGGGCGTTCGTGCCGTGCCATACACCTTGTGCACTTTAGCCCCGTGCCTGGTCTTAGTTACCAGCTTCATCCCTGGCTGAAAAAAGTTGACGTAGAGGCGGAGGAGATCATAGACCCGATTCAGCGCCTCTAGAGCGGCTCGGGAGCTGTAGCGGTCGTAGCCTACCAGCCGCCTCACCACTGACCAATTCTTTTGTTCCACGTGACAGCTGTCGTTCTTCTTGTAGGAGCGAGAGCGGGTGAAGGTGATCCCCTCCCGGCGGCAATAGGTATAGAGATGCTGGTTGATGAACTCACTACCATTGTCCGAATCCAGCCCCAGCAGAGGGAAAGGCAAGCGCTGGCGCACCCGGTGTACCGCAGCGCAGACACGCTCCTGGCCTTTTCCCCATACTCCCACACACTCTGACCAGCCACTGGCCACATCCACTGTAGACAGGGTGGTCAAGTAGAAGCCTTGGCTGCTCTCGCCGCAATGGGGCACCAGGTCGACTTCTAGGAAGCCGGGGCGGTCATCCTGCCAGTCAGCAAAGGTTCGAATAGGGATGGAGTTCTTGAGTAAGCTCCCAGACTTGGTGGTGGTAAAGGGGCGACGCCCTCCAAGTCGTCGCCACGGGCGCAACAGCCGGTCGATGGTGGCCGGGCTAATGTCACAAAGTAGGCCTTCAATCTCAGCGGTCATGGTCCTCTCGCCGTGTCTGGTTAGAACCTTGACTAGCTCAGGCAGGAAGGGATGTAAGCGCTTCGAGCACAAGCGGTCGGTGGCTTCCCAGGCCGCCTTCAGCGCCTCAGCTACCTCAGGGCTATAACGCCGAGGATGTCCCTGACGCTTGACCGACCGCGGCAGGTTGCCTCGACGCAGCAAACGGACTGCTGCCTTACGGTGGTAGCCCGTGACCTAGGTGAACTCGTCTAGGATCCGTCCCTTCTCCTTCTTGCCAGCGCCAAGGTAGCGACCTCGCACTGCCTCGGTGTACTCCCGTATGCTGCCTCTTGTCATGCTCCCCTCCATGGGTAACAGTTTTTTTGAGGCAACAATACCATCTTCGGTAACA
>Ga0315296_10004104_pt1 | contig 11993 bp, 9 predicted proteins | sample YL17G14_18_MG_FD_203921 | JGI IMG/M metagenome (GOLD analysis project Ga0315296, IMG submission 203921) | Sediment microbial communities from Yellowstone Lake, YNP, Wyoming, USA - YL17G14_18 | ecosystem: Environmental > Aquatic > Freshwater > Lake > Sediment | place: USA: Wyoming | collected...
ACCCTTAATTGTTCCAAAGGACTTGTATCGGAATGGGCAGTAAAGAATCAGTTGCTTTTCAATCTGCCGGTCGGAATCCATCAGGTCACTACGCCTGCATTCCTGGCCTTTCATCCGCAGGATGGCCCGACAAAGATCTGGATGAGGATTACTCTTTCGGAGAAGCCTTGGAAGGGCGGCGCGACCCCAAGCAAGTTGGGTAACGGCGGGTCTGGACCGCAGGCAGGTTACGACCTCGGTGAGACGGAAGACTACCTTGTTATCCCGGTTATCCCAGAGCCGTCAGACTGCGCGCTGTGTCAGGATTTGAATGGTGATGGGAGAATTAACATGCAGGACCTGACAATCCTCGTGAACCAGTGGATTGCGAAGTGCTTGTAGTATCCCTTTGGAAATATCCGAACAAAAGAAAAAGGCTGTGAGCTTTTTTGCTCACAGCCTTTTTCTTTTGGCTTATCTGCTAATGCTGCAGGCTGAGCTAATAGAACTTATGCCTGACAGGCTGTTTTTTAAGTTCCGCTGCGGTCGGCAGAAGCTGAAATGAATCTATTTTTTCAGCTTTGACAAACCTATTTATCACGTGCTGAATCTGGCCCATACTTCGGCCGTGCATCATAGCAAACAGATTATACGGCCAATTCTCACAAGTCTCTCTCTCGTAACAATGGCTTACCATCCCGAAACGAGCCAATCTTTGGCCAGCCTGGATGATTCTTTCCTGCGGGACCTCGCCAGCAAACAAGACATTAGCAACAAATCCGAGCTTACGATGGTCAACAACAGCCGCTATACGACGAATGACGCCCTTATCAATCAGCTCCTTTATAATTCTCAGAACATCCTGTTTCGCCAGGCCTTCGCCACATAAAAAAGCGAAGGGTTCCTCTACCAACTCCAAATCGTCCTGCAATTTTGACAGTATCAGTTTTTGAACAGAAGACAGAAGACAGAAGACAGAAGACAGATCCTCCCTTAAAGAAAGATTTTTCTGACCTCTGACCTCCGATTTCTGACTTCTGCCATCTACGGCATCAAAGCGGACATCAAGCTTGAAAACTCGCTTGGCAGGTAGGCTGTGAAAATCGATGTCGAAACGTCCCGAAAGATTTGTTAAGGTCACTTCGATCTGTGCGGGCGTTTCTGCCTGCAAGGTAAACCACAAATTGTAGTAATGATTTCTGCGATAATTATGAGAAACATTCTCCAGAGAATTAATAGCCTCAACAACCTCCTGAAGACTCTCCGCTGGAACGTGTGCGGCCACCAAAGTACTTGTCATGCCAAGAGCACGGTAATTTGTCAGGGCGCAAATCCTGCGAACAATCCCCCGGTCTTTTAGCTGGCCTATTTTCTGCAAGACCTGCGTTTCGTCGCTGTTTATAACTTTTGCTATCTCGGCAAAAGGCCGCCAGCATACTGGCAGGCCCTCTTGAAGCACATTGCACAATTGCCTTTGAAATTTTGTCAAGCGTAAACTCAACCCTTGCCTCCTCTGGCTCGATAATCACAAATCGGGTCGGCAGCTAAATAATCGCCGCAGACCGCATAAGCCCTTGCCCGGCAGCCCCCACATAGACTAAGATATTGACAAGTTCCGCACTTGCCCTGGTAAATTGACAGGTCGCGAACGTCTTGCAGAAACTTTGATTTGAGCCAAATCTTTTTGAAATTAAAACCGTTTTCAACTAAATTGCCTGCCGATATATCAAGAAAGCCGCAGGTCTGCACATCCCCACGGTAACTTATAAATCCAAATCCTCTGCCGCCCATACAGCCATTGACACTATCGATTAGCCGTTTCGCTCTGGCCTGTTCGCATACGCGTGCAAACTGCGGCCCACAGGTAACTCGCACCTGAATCGTCGAATCAAGTTTCAAACGAAGCAGCTCATTAAGCAAAACTTCATATCGTATCGGGTCGAGAATTTCATCGGCTATTTCCTCACCCCGGCCGGTCGGCACAAGAATAAATGCATTAAAGCAATAAGCTCCGAGTCTTTTTGCCAATTCAACTATTCCGGTCACTTCGTCCATGTTGATTTTGCAGATAGTGGTATTGATCTGAAAACGCATATCCGCCCGGCGAGCAATTTCGGCGGCTCGAATTACCGCATCGAAAGCACCTTCTGCCTGCCTGAATTTATCGTGGCTTTCAGCCGAGCTGCCATCCAATGAGAACGATAAAGCCGATATGCCTGCTTTTTTTAATTTGGCAATCGATTCCTCGTTAATTAAGTATCCACAGGTAGCCATCACCATCCGAAGTTTTCTGCCGCGTCCGTATCGGATAAGCTCATAGATGTCACTTCGTTCCATTGGCTCGCCGCCGGTCAGAATTATTACGCACTTGTTGAACTTAGCCACCGAGGAAAGTATTTTTTTGCACTGCTTAGTGGTCAGTTCTTCATCGCCGTTGGCGCCGGCGTTTGCCCGACAGTGCAGGCAGTTAAACCGACATCGGCGAGTGACTTCAAACGCTATAAGTCGCGGTTTTATGACTTTATTCTTCATAATTGCAAAGTATTTAGCCCCGCAATTTATTGCGGGGTTCTCAAATATCCATTACCGCAACTTGTTGGATTTTAACATTCAGCGCTACAAGTAGTTCAAACGTTTAAGATAATTATTTCTTGTTATCTTTCTGCAACTTTCGAGCAAGCATATTATTGTGGAGGCTACCTATAATCAGACCAACTGAATACAGGAATTGGGACCTTGGATTTGTCTCGCCCGAATTTTTGCTAAATGATAACTCCTTACACCAATCGCAAACCGGACTACTTGAGAAAGATGTCACATCGGGATGATGCGCAAAGTGGTTTCTGATCTTTCTGATGTAATCCAAATCTTGTTTCATCTGAGCATCAATAAATCCAAATGCGTACGCACAGTCTATACAGGCTGACAACGATGATAGAGGACCGTAGTTCTCAAAGAGGTCTTGAACATGAGAATCATTTATCATGAACGACATCATAAACTGCTTAAGGCAGACCTCTAAAAAGCTCGCAAGAACTATTGCAGCGGAACGCTCGGACTCTTCGTGGAAATGCTTAACAAGCTCATTATATTTTGCGAGGTCAAGATAACCTTGTGTCATAGCTATTCTCCATCATTTGCTCGGCATAATGTGTGGACACTTTTCAATTACTGTCCTCTTTCCTCTTCAGATGTCTAACAATCTCTTTCGCAAAATATGTAATAATTATATCAGCACCGGCGCGCTTGATGGAATAGAGCATTTCCAGCATTGCGGCGTCTTTGTCCAAAAGCCCGGCCTGCGCAGCAGATTGCACCATCATATATTCGCCGCTGACATTATACGCTGCTATCGGGCAATCGAAACGCTGCTTTGCTCGATATATAACATCAAGATAAGCAAGGGCAGGCTTAACCATCACAATATCAGCACCTTCTTCAATATCAAGTGCGATTTCAGCCATCGCCTGGTCACTGTTTGCCGGGTCCATCTGATAACTTTTGCGGTCACCGAATGACGGCGCCGATTCAGCAGCATCTCTGAACGGGCCATAAAAAGCAGAGGCGTATTTCGCAGCATAAGACATAATGGCGACATCATGGAAACCATTTTCTTCCAGAGCTTCACGAATGTACCTTACTCGCCCATCCATCATATCCGAAGGAGCAACAATATCAGCACCAGCCTGTGCGTGTGACAATGCAACCTTGGCCAATAGCTCACAGGTTGCATCATTATCAACCTTGCCGTTCCCTCGACTACGCTCGGGACAAGCTTTTATCACGCCGCAATGGCCGTGCGATGTGTATCCGCAAAGGCAAACATCAGTAATAACCAGAAGCTGTGGCACAGCCTTTTTGATTTCGCCAACAGCACGCTGGACAACGCCATCTTCAGCCCAGGCTTCTGAGCCAATATCATCTTTTTTCTCCGGCAGGCCAAAAAGAAGCACCGCAGGTATCCCTAAAGCAGCAACTTCAGCAGCTTCAGCAGCAATTGTGTCCGGCGAAAAGTGAAAACAGTCGGCCAACGACTTAATCGGCTTTTTAAGGCCCTTACCCTCTCTGACAAAAAGCGGATAAACAAGGTTATCTACACTCAAAGAAGTTTCGCGCACAAGTCTACGCATAGATTCGCTACTTCGCAGTCTTGCCATCCTGATTTTTGGAAAAACCATAATATACTCCTTCGGAGAAATCCGAATATCGAAATCCGAAATTCGAAACAAACTTGTCCTGAGCGGAGTCGAAGGATTCGAAATTCAAATTTTCAAATGACTAAAACAAAGTTTTGAATTTTGTATTTTGGTCATTTGAATTTGTTTCGTGCTTCGATATTCGTATTTCGAATTTCTATTCCGTTATTTCTTCATTCGTTAGATAACAGGCCGGTTCATTTAGCCAATGTTTATCGTCGGCTTGTCTGCCTAAAAATCTGTAGTTACCTTTACACAAATCAAACCACCTGCACCGCAGACACCTTGCATCAGCAAAATGCGATTTGTTTCGCAGCTTGCTAAGCACCGGGTCAGCCAAATTTTCCCAGATTTGTTTGAAGGTCTTATCTTTGATGTTGCCGAGTGAATAATTCCGCCAAAACTGGTCGGGATACACATTGCCATCCCAGCCGACGCAACCAATTTTTTCACCGACTTTGTTGCCGCTATTGGTAAGCAAAAGCTTTTTTGCTGTTTTGTAACGTGGATTATTATCATTTCTCATCTTCGTCAAAAGATATGGGCCATCAGCGTGGTTATCTACGGTAAGTACTTCATCGATAAGACCTTCCGAGACAAAATCGCGTGTTCTTTCTATAATTATATCAAGGACCTGCCGGGTTTGCTGGGGCATCGGAGTTTGATTACCCAGTTGCCTTGCTCTACCGGCTCTAATCAGATGATAAAAGCAAATCCTTCGGATGCCGTTTGAAGCTGCGATATCAAAAACAGCAGGGACTTGCCCAGCGTTTGCCTTTGTTATAGTAAAACGCAATCCTGTTTTTATACCAGCCTTTTGGCAATTTTCGATCCCTGCTACCGCCGCCTTGAAACAGCCGGGGACCTGCCTGAACTTATCGTGGAATGCTTCTGTCCCATCGATTGAAATGCCGACATAACTTACGCCAACGTCGGCCAATTGCTCGGCGACTGCCACATCAATTAAAGTTCCGTTGCTCGATATGACGGTTCGCAGCCCCAAGCGTTTTGCTTCAGCCAAAAGCTCAAATAAATCACGGCGTAATAACGACTCACCACCACTAAACAACAAAACGGGGCAATTAACCTCGGCAAGCTGTACAAACAATTGCTTAGCCTGGTTTGTTGTCAGCTCATCGCTGCATTGATTTGTTTTTGATGAGCTATAGCAATGCAGGCAATACAAATTGCACCGTGAGGTACAATTAAAAACAACAACAGGACCTATACTGTTTTCGGCTGAGTATCTTAAATAGTCGGATTCACTGGCCAGACCACAATATAACTTTGAGATATTTATCATTTGTAAGTTTGCTCAACCGCATTAAGTAAACCATCGACTGTATGCTCAGATGCTTCAACATCGACTCTGACGCCGAGACTTTTTAATTGCTCAGAAGTCACCGGCCCAATCGATGCGACTTTTGCATTACTTGAGTTTACTGTGTCAGCCTGGATTTGTTCAAAAAACGCCCTGACAGAAGAAGAGCTTGCAAAGACAAGCCAATCAATCTCGCCGGCGGAAATTTTTTCTACCAGCCATTTGCATTTGCCTTTCGCAGTGACGATGCGATAGATAGGGACATTCTCAACTTCAGCACCGGCTTTTTCCAGCCAGCTAAAAAGTTCTTCTGAAGCAATCTTCGAACGCAAAAGTAAAACTTTTTTGCTGTGTAAATTCGCAAAACTGCTTAACTGTTTGCCAAGTTCTTTGCTGGTAAAAACGCTCGGCACAAAATCCGCTTTTATTCCATATTCGCCTAATTTGTCGGCGGTTTCGCTACCTATCGCAGCAATCCTCGCCGAACCAAAAACTCTGGTGTCTTTTCCCAGACTTAGCAAGCAATCAAAGAAAATCATCACCCCATTTGAACTGGTAAAGATTATCCAGTCGTATTTCGCCAGATTAGCAAGCACCCGTATAAAGCGGTTAGTGTTCGTTAACGGCTTGATCTTTATCGCTGTGAACTCGATTGGATTGCCGCCCCGGCTAATGATTTTATCCGCAAATTCGGCGTTGCCGCGGGCGTCCCGCGTTATGACAATATTCTTGCCAAACAACGGCTTTTTCATAAACCAGTCCAGCCTTGCGTCACTATCTGCGACAGCACCAATAATGACAATCGCCGGCGGCTCAACTTTGTTTCTTTTGCACTTTTGGCTTATCAGCCGAAGCGAAGCCCGCACAACCCTTTGCGTTGGAAAAGTTGCATCGGCAATTACCGCAGCGGGCGTGTTTTCATCCATGCCGTTTTCGATTAGTTGCTTAGCGATAAAGTCGAGATTGCCCAAGGCCATATAAAAGACGATGGTGCCGCGGAATTTGGCAAGCCATTGCCAGTCGATCATTGTCTGTCGTCCGTCCTCTGTCCTCTGTTTTCCCTCCGCCTCCTGGCCGGTGACAAAGACCACCTGCGAGCTATATTCTCTATCGGTAAGGATAATGCCGGCATATTCAGCCGCGGCTGCAGCAGCGGTGACACCGGGCACTATTTCAAAATCGATCCCTGCGTCAGTAAGTATGGCAATTTCTTCGGCGCACCTGCCGAAGATACCTGGGTCGCCGCCCTTTAGCCGCACCACGATTTTTCTGCTGCAAACCTTTTCGAGTAGGAGCTTATTGATTTGGTCCTGTGAGACAGAATTTATGCCTATTCGTTTGGGCACGTGGATAATTTCAGCGTCTTTTCGGGCAAATTTAAGTAAAGCCGGGTTGGCTAATTTATCATAGATTATGCAATCAGCTTTTTGTAGAATCTCCGCCCCGCGGACGGTAATTAAATCTGCCCGCCCCGGCCCCGCCCCAACGAGATATACAAAACCTTTAACCACAGATTTTAACCACGGATCTCACAGATTACACTGATTTCAAAAAACCAAAGATTTTACAAATTTTCACAGCCACAGAGATCACAGAGAACACAGAGATAAATAGACACGGATTTCACAGATTAACACAGATTTTTATATTTAGCCCGCCAATTTATTGGCGGGTTACTTATTTGATAAATGGTATGCACTCGTCTCGGCGAAGGCCAAGCCGTAGCAGGACAGCATACCCTACAAATTACAAACAACAACGAACAATGAACCATGAACAACGAACTACTTTCTTACAATACCAAAAACGCAGTGAAAACGCTATTGATTTTGTTTTGTGCCCGAACACCGCAAATTTCACCACTACCTATTTCATCAAGCTTCATGAAATCGTCTTGTCTATACACATGATCAGGTTATAATTAGAGCACAGTAGAAAAATGAGGTTCAGCATTTAGGAAGGTCTGATGATATGAGTAGTCAAAAATCAAAGTCTATGAAGCGTAAAGGTGTGCTGAAACGAGCGGTTGATATTGGGCGATTGGTAGCAGAAGAAGACCCAAATTTAAGAAGTTACTACGTAGGTAGAGAGGTTTATCTTGATAGGGCTTTGAACATCGATGACCCTATAATTTTTTACATGGGTCCAAAAGGTATTGGGAAATCTGCTGTTCTTCAAATGATCAGGTTGGAGAAAGAACATGATATAAAGCGAATAATTAATATATCACCAGATGATCTTGCATTTTCCGCACTAGTTAATCTCCATCCTGAAAGCCCAATATTAGCAGATGTAACAAAAGGACAATGGTTGTTTAAGAGTCTTTGGGATTATATACTTTTAATGGAACTTTGGGAAAGAGAAAATTCTGGAACACAAGATATCCTGAAAAATTTCATGAGACTTTTTCGAAGTAAGGATGAAAGGAGAATTCGAAAGCTTTTTAATATAACTATTACCGATAAGGGAAATCCTCTAACATTGACCGATAGAATTATACAACTGATCAAAGAGGTAGAGATAAGTGCCAAGACTGAGTCAGTTGAGGTCTCAGGAAAAGTCAAAATAGAGCATGATGTGTCTAGTCAGTTCCAATTGTTATCAGAGATTAATCACGCTGTGAAGACACTTCCAGTCATCCTCAGAAACGAATACTATGTTCTAATAGATGATCTTGACCTTTACTGGGAGAATGAACCTAATCAAAACGCATTCATTGCAGCGTTGTTTCTTTCCCTTCGTCGATTATCCCGACGACCTGTAAAGTTCATAGTTTCGATACGTGAGGATATATACAGATGTTTGCCCTTGACTGACAAAGATAAATCGAGGGATAGACTTCAACTCATGGAGTGGGACTTGAATTCTGTACGGGAGATGCTCGAGAAAAGAATTCTTTTTGCACTAAAGTGCAAACCAATTGACATTTGGGGGAATGTCTTCCCCATAAACAGTTTTGACATGATTGCAAAACACTCCACAAAAAAGCCAAGAGAATTAATCAGGCTTGTGGATCTGTGTTTAAATCGAGCCGTGATGAATGGTCACAAAAGAGTATTCGAGGACGACATTAGTGAGGCGCTCATAGAATATTCAATTGAAAGGCTTGGAGACCTGGTCAGTGAGTATAGGTTCATATATCCAAACTTGGATGTGGTTCTTCAGAAGTTTTACGGAAAGCAGATAACATTGCAATCGAGCTAGCTGTTGAAGCTCTTGACCACGGTAATATGGGAATGCCTTGGCAGTGGGCCGGTAGTTTCGATGGACGAGTTAAAGATTTCGCGCGTCTTCTAATAGATATGGGTTTTCTCCTAACAAAAGCTAATCGAACCACTCTGCCTGAACCTTATAATCCAGATCGAATGGGTCCGATTAGTTCCAATATGTGGTTTGCAGTACATCCAATGTATGCTCCTGGCTTACACCTTCTGGGCATTTGATTTCTCAGGCGGAAACTCTAAGACAAGATATGTGGGTAGGATTGATCCTTGATCAATCGGTAGTGGAAAAAATTATTGTTCAACGGATTAAGAAATCGAGAGCATGTTTATACATTAAGGTTATCCAGAATTTCTCTACCCCCGGCTTCGAGAAGTTCACCTGCAAGTTTAACTGCTATGTGGTTTGCCTCCGTGGCAGGGCCGGTGAACTCTCGCTTAATAAAATTTTTCCCTTCCAAATCAGCTATAAATGCGTAAATCTTTATTTTCTCTCCCTCAATTTCTGCAAAGGCACCTACCGGCGCGTGACAGCCACATTGTAGTTTCGCCAAAACCTCTCTCTCGGCTAAAGCGGTCGTCCGAGCTATCCGGTCATCTATCGCAGAAATAATCTCAGTTGTCGCAGCATCATCGGCTCTTGTCTGAGCAGCCAAAGCGCCCTGGGCCGGGGCTGGGATAAACTTCCTCGGATCAAAACAAAATGAGATTTTATCCGATAAGCCGAGCCTTTCTACGCCGGCTCGCGCCAAAATAATCGCATCAAATTTACCCTCTTCGAGCTTTTTTATACGAGTCGTGACATTGCCGCGAATCGGGGCAGGCTGAAGGTCGGCTCGCAAACGCTTCAATTGTGCTACCCTTCGTAAACTGGAAGTACCAATTTTAGCTGCATGCGGAAGCTCTTTTATCGAAGTAATTTTTTCAACAGAAATTAAGCAATCCTCAGCAAATTGCCTGTTGCAGACCGCTGCGATGGTAAGTCCCTCACGCGGCCGGGTAGGCACATCTTTTAGGCTGTGAACGGCGAAGTCGGCTTGGCCGGCAAGCAAGAAATCCTCTAACTGAGAGGTAAAAAAGCCGGTCTCTTTGAGATTCCATAAAGCGGTGCGTCTGTCGCGGTCGCCTTTGGTAGTGACCTTTTTTATTTCGATTTGTAAATCCGGATAAACTTTCTTCAAAGCGCCGATTACAACCTCAGTTTGAGCAATAGCGAGCGCCCCGCCACGGGTCGCGACAGTAAGAACCTTCATATAATCTGAACGACCCCCCGATAAATCGGGGGGCTAAACACTTTTATCATTCTTCCTGCAAAAGGAACATTTTATTTATCAGGTCAATGGCCTGAAGTTGTTCGGTGCTCAACTCCTCATCGCCACTGTTTTTGATGAAACTAATTGGGCCATGTAATACCTTCTTAACCAGCGATTCGGCGAAAGACCTCAGCTTATCGCTGTTCTCCTGCCCAAAATCCTTTGCGTATCGCCTGGCTTCGCTATGAGCCAGCTCAACACCTTTGTGCATAAGTTGTGAAACTGCCGGCACTACATTTAGCGAGTCATACCATTTCATAAATTTATCCGTAAATTCTGCCACAATTGCCTGGGCTTTGGGAATTTCACTGCTGCGCTTTTCCTTGTTACCTCTTACCTGCTCATCTAAATCGTCGATATTGACAAGCGTGATACATTCAAACCGACCGATATTCGGCTCTATGTCCCTCGGCACAGCAATATCTATTATTAGCAGGGGTTTTTCTCTGCCAGCCAAGACATCTTTAACCGCGTCGTATGTCACTACCGGCTCAACGGCACCAGTAGAACTAATCAGCAAATCAACCTCATCTAATTTTTCCGCTATTTCACCCAGACCGATTACTTGACCTGTTTTAAGCCGGTCCCGCATAGCTTTTGCTTTTTGCTTATTGCGGTTTGCTACGATCAAACGCGGCAGCCGCGATTTGAGCAGATACCTTGCCACTAATTCAGCGTTTTCACCAGCACCTATCACCATAACGGCACTGGCAGGCAGATCGATTTTCGCCTTGGCTAATTCTACGGCAGCCAAACCGATCGAAACTGCGCCGCAATTAATATTGGTCATGGTCCGCACGGCCTTGCCCACGCGAAAGGCATGGTGAAAAAGTCGGTGAAATATCAATTTGCTCGTCCGGCAATCAGTAGACTCCTTGTAAGCGGCTTTCACTTGAGACAATATCTGATTCTCACCGAGCATTTGCGAATTAAGACCGGCAGAGACCTCAAAAAGATGCCGAACGACATCAATACCTGCGCTGCCGGTGCTGAATTTTTTCCAGGTATCAACCGCACCGGGCTGTACTTTCCCAATAAGCTCTGTCAAAAACCTGCTGCAATCGAAATCTTTTTTGGCGTAAAGATAAAACTCAAGCCGATTGCAGGTCTGCAGAATCACCGCCTCGCTGATAGCCTGCTCAGCGTGCATCTGTTTTAGCATTAAACGGCGCTGCTGGGGCGTGAAAGCAACCTTTTCACGGACCTGTACGGGGCAATTATGATAAGTTACGTTATTCAGAATAAGCCTCATAACGAAGATGATTATAATTACCTCAAATATCCTTGTAAATAGCCTTTCTTTTGTCATAATCGTCCTTGAAAGGAGAACCGATGAACAATTTTAGACGGGCTGTGAAGTGGACTGCTCTGACGCTGATTATACTATTGATTTTCCTGTCTATCTACGGGGCCTTTATCGGTGCCCAGCAAGCAAAAACCTTTTTTAACTCCCTGCCCTTGGCCGTTTATTGGACAGCGTTCACGCTGCTATTGATAACAGGCATTGCAGTATTTCGTCGATTGGTTCGCGTGCCTGGCCTTTTATTGATGCACCTCGGCTGCATCTTCATTCTTGCAGGCTCTATATGGGCTTCACAAGCCGGGCATAAACTGCACAGAAGGCTCTTTGGAATCGACAAAATTCCAGCAGGCCAAATGCAAATCTACGAGGGCTACTCGGAGAATCGCGTTCTATTGGAAAATGGCGAGCCGATAAAGGAACTGCCTTTCCACATTCGGCTTAAAAATTTCCGAATAGAATATTACAAGCCGGAGTATCTGCTAATCCAAACCCGGCAGGACAAAAGCTGGAAAATCCCTGTCGAAATCGGTAGAGAAAATTTACTGGATGACATCGGCACAGTAAAAATCCGCAGGGCATTTAAAAACTTCAAACTCAAAATTGAAGATGACAAGTATGTCCCTTATGACGACCAAGAGCCCGGGGCAAATGCCGCACTTG
>Ga0315296_10004105_pt1 | contig 11991 bp, 3 predicted proteins | sample YL17G14_18_MG_FD_203921 | JGI IMG/M metagenome (GOLD analysis project Ga0315296, IMG submission 203921) | Sediment microbial communities from Yellowstone Lake, YNP, Wyoming, USA - YL17G14_18 | ecosystem: Environmental > Aquatic > Freshwater > Lake > Sediment | place: USA: Wyoming | collected...
GTCTACAGAGATAAATTTTATCTTCAAACCGATTCCACAGGTAAAACTTTGCAAGTGATTAAATCCTGCTCTCAAATCTACCCTCCTTAAAGTAGAAGCAGGCTTCTCCCAGGGAGAAACTTCTACCCCAGCCGAAAAGTATGCCTTCTCACCAACCAGTTTATTGACATCTGCAGTCAGAGTGAGACGGTTAGAGAACGCACTCAATGCCAGACCAGCTTTCAAATTTATCTTATACACATCGGGCTCCTCTATCAGAGTCACCTTTGGCTGTAGGACATTTTGCAGAACCAACCCGATGTTCAATTCATCTAAGGGCTCATAAAGTATCCCCAAATCCACTCCCTGGCTATTCCCTGAATAGCTCATCACTCGCTGATGAATCAGTTTCAAACTTGCTCCCAGCGAGATACGTCTATGGATTCTATTTGCATAAGAAATGATTACCGCATTTTTAAGTATCAACTTATTCCTGCCAATCACACTTCCCACCTCATCGACTTCATCATATCCTCCCGAATGGACGAGGACATCGGAGATACCGAGATTCCCCAACTCTCCCAGGGGATGCACGTAGGAAAGAAAGTTATAATTTGTCTGTCCAAAGAATGGAGCATACATAGAAAGGAACTGGTGTTCATCAATCTGTGTCAAGGCTCCTGGATTCCAGTAAGGAGCACTGGCATCATCTGCTAGAGCCACATATGCTCCTCCCATTGCCAGAGACCTCGCTCCTGCCCCATACTGTAAATAATCATTGGCCAGTCCGTAGTAATTATCTGCCCTGGCGAGTTGCCAGTGCATCGCCAAAATTAATACCAAGACGAGAAAAACGCTCCGATGAATCGGAGCTACTCCAAATAGTCTAACAATTTTCTTCTCCATTTTATCTCCCCTTATCGGGCGACCGCAAGGGTCGCCCCTACGCGACCTTTATTTAGCAACACCAATCTTCCTTAATATCTGCCTCTTTTCTTTCTCAATCCAGATGCGGCAGATATAACCTCCATTTCCCACCACTTGTCCACAGAGGTTCCTTCCATCCCATGGTTCACTATTCACTTTACTACCACCTTTTTCTTCTGCCCGATAACTCTTACGCCAGACTTCCTGGCCGAAGAGGTCATAAATTGTAATGGTTACATTGGAAGGCTCCTTCAGATTATATTCTATGTAAGTATTCTGTTTACCTGCTCTGAATGGATTGGGACGATTGATAACTCCATCAGCGCTTTCGCTAAAGAAAGAGACATAAATTATCTTACTCTTATTTATCTCTTCTTTATGTCCATACTTATCTATTCCATAGTACTCTATAGTATGAGCCCCTGGAGAAAGAGTAAATGGTCTAACATAGGTCTCCCAGTTAGAATCATTGTCTCTATAAAGTATGGTCTCTGCTACAATATCGGATGTGGAGAGAATACTTATAACTGTGGTAGCTCTCAAATATAGCGCACCATTCGTTTCATTATACACACCGTCCAATTTCATTACTGTCTTTGGCGCACCAATAACTTCAATGTCTGCAGTGCGGTCAAGTGCAGCTGGAGGGACGTATGTTTTGGCATCAGAAGCCTCAATATAGATATCATGAGCGATGTTATAACTGTTAAGAATAGTTATCTCTCCTCCCTCCAAATAAAGCGTTTTTACCTTCAAATCTCCCTCAGCGGGCGTACCAGCTGGAGAAGAACAGGCAACCAATTTTACCTGTCTTGAATATTCTTTAGGAGTGACCAGGTTTCCTACACCCGTATCAACCAGTTTAACGGTAAGAGGAAATCCTTTACCAGCCTCAACCTTTCCTGGAGCCTCTATCTCATAGCGTAGTCCCACTGGCTTGATATCTATGGGCTCAGTATATGCTGCAGGACGACCAAAGCTATCAGTTACCTTAAAGCGAATCTTTCCCACTGTATCATAGTTCACCAATACTTGTTGATCTCCGTTGTCGAGAACCAACGACCCTCCCATTTTTGTCCATTTTCCTGGAGCATCTTTGCAGTCTACTGTACAGGCAGTCAAGTCAAACCAGTTGTTCGCCCCGGTTTTAGGCAGACGCGTCTCAGGATCAATAAGTTCAACAGTCAATACAAATGAGTCGACTGTTTTGGCACCCAAAACAGCACTCGTAATCCGGTAAGTAGCTACTTCCATAGGGATGTTAACAGATTGGGGTTGTAAGCCAGTTGGACTTTTAGCTTCTGCCTTGAGAGTGAAAGAGGAACCCGCTTGATGGATAGTAACATTGATAAAAGTCGCCACACCGTTATTAAACGACGATTCTGCCGGATCGGAGCTGAAAGAACCCTCAGAAGAGAGATAAACAATGCCTCCATTAAATTTATCAACACGATTCCAGTACTGGTCTACTGCGTAAACCAGGACTGCAAAATCGATTTCGATTCCTTGAACCTGAATGTTGCTACTATCCTTGCCAGTCTCAATATAGGCCATCTCGCCCGGCCTCGGTTGCTCGCCTGGAGCTAAAATCTGTAGCTTCTTCAATTCGCCTGGTAGAATCAAGAAAGGATCGCTCTGTTTAGTCTCTGCCGGGGTTTGGTAAATTGCGGCATCGGAGGCTTTTATAGAAATCGTTTCTGCCTTTGTGTACCACTGGTTAGTAATCTTGCATATCCCTTTAGATAAACCCACATTAGTGACATAAAGCCGCCCTCCAGCGCCTCCTGCGGAAACAGCAACCAGACTCACTTCCCTGTCCCTGGTAGGCACTACATTTCCTGTCCCAATATCTATCAGGCTTACAGTCATCCCAAATTTTCCGCCTGCTATAGCTGCAGTAGGCACATCTATTTTATACCTCAGCCCCGTCTCACGAACATCTATGGCAGAGCTGAACATAGGTCCTCTGCCAAAATCATCACTCACTGCTATAGAGATTGGTTCGACTATAGGATAGCTTTGGTCAAAAGTGCGAACTCCATTGATTAAATTAATCCCTTTTTGTCCCAGACCTTGTGGGTCAGTGGCAGAAGAGTGGTCTGCCGCTAAGCAGGGAACCATCTTGAACCAGTTATTGGCATCTGTTACAACCTTATTACTCTCATCCACAAGTTTAACTGTCATGGAGAATACATTTGGCGAACCGACTCCAGCTATACAGAAGGTGGGCACTTCCACAACATATTTATGGCCTCTCTCCACGTAAATCCGCACTGTGTGCTCTTGAGGGGGAGCGGGCTTACGATCATAGGCTTTAACATTTATATTTTCACCATTACCATCAAGCCATATTCTAAAACTTGTTACACCACTTGCAAAGGGCTTAGGCGAATATCTATCTTCCAGACCCGGATCTTCAACAGAAGTTAAATCAATGCTTTCCCCATTTGTAGGTACCACATTCCAGTATTGGTCAACTGCTCTGACCATAAGGTCAAAACTCACCCCGGCTACCTGAGGTTGAATTGTCCCTGTTTTTCCCAGGTCGCTCCCGGGGTCTGTAATTTCACCAGGGGCAACTATCTGTAATTTAACGAAATCTCCTGGATTTACATCAATCTTACTGGTATCACTGATGCCAGTTATTCGATCTATAGCAAGCAGTATCTGTCCAGTTGCTGCTGTCTTAAGCGTTGTCCAGAAAATAGCCTTGCCATCACCGAGTAAAGCACTTCCAGGTTCCACACTAAAGTAATGGTTGGTAGTAATCTTTACGTTAGGTACAGGAGCAGGACTATAAACCCGATTCCAGTATGTGTCCACAGCATAAACTATGGTTTGTATGGCAGGATTACCCACCTTGTATAGCAAAGGAATACCGCTCTTTCCCTGTGCTACTATGTTACCGGGCTCGTGACTTTGTCCGGGAAGGATAAGAACAAGTTTGGCGTAAGGTCCCGGAGTTACATTGAACGAGTTACTTACCCCCGTTTTGCCGCTTGCTTTGCAAGTAAGTGTTACATTATCCTGTGCCTTATAAATAATCACATTAATTATAGACTGTCCATTAGTAAATGGTGCACTTGTAGGAGTATATGTGTTTGCTCCAGTGTTTGATTCCAAAGTGGCACTTGAATTGAAGCTTTCTACTGTATTATTATATTTGTCCTGAGCAGTTATTGTGACATTATAAATGGTAGTGCCGGCAGTTAGACTCCCTGAACTGGTATTGAAAGCAAAGTGATCAAGTGAACCGTGGATTACACGGATATTGACTTGACCGTTTTTACTTACGTCACTCACTTTTACCCATTGCGGGTTAGCCAGAGTAATTAAAATATTGCTTGAGAAATCCTTTATTCTGGCTCCCATACTTAGAGAGGTACCCTGAACTTGCCCTCCAAAACGAACATTCGCATTGGTGTCCCCTGAGGTAAAGGTAATATTAGAAGGGAATCCGCTACTTATTGGATTCCAATAAGCATCGGTGGCAGCCACTGTTAAAGTAAAGGAAGTCCCAGCAACTTGTGTAATGAGAGAACCACTCTTTCCATTCGCCGCGGATGTGCCTGGATCGAGCCTCTCACCAGGGGCAACGAGCACTATATTCTGGTAGCTTCCAAGACGAATCGTAATTTGGCTACTTGTGCCGCTTAAACCCGAACTGGTAACGGTTACTGTCTGCGGTTCGTCAGTTCGCGTTGTCGGTTCATAAGCCGTCCTGAATTTTACCAAACATCGGCCATAACCGTCCTCTAATGTAAGCGAACTCGGAGCCTCGATGTACCCGGTAGTGGAGGCAAAAGTTACCTTTATGTTATTAGAAGTGGGATTCCACCAGCTATCGCAAGCATAAATTGTAGCTGTGGTCACTTGACCTGCATAGATTGAATTAGGTGAGCCAGACTTTCCACTCCCAAGACCTGGGGTGTGAGTCTCTCCCTCAAGAAGGACTAAAAGTTTACTAAGTGCCCCGACTTTAACATCAAATTCGTTGCTCCAGTTTATATGCGTCCCATCCGTGACCGAAAGTTGAAACTTATTTCCTGCACGAGTCACCTGGACTGAGGGATTTGCTACTCCATTGGTAAACTTAACACTCTTAGGAGTCACATAATCGGGACCGTAATTTGTACCTAAGGTTGCGTTTTGATTGTAATTTGCCACATTATTAAATTCATCATAGGCTGTGATTCTTATAGTGAAGGACTCAGTAGTCTTTTGGGGACTGGGAACAGTGTCAAACTGAAATCTAAAAGTATCTGCTGGTTGAACTGGAATCATACTGACACTCTTCTTGCTACCCTCAGTTACTTCAATCTTTTGCTTATCCACAGATACCTTCTTGAGAGTGAGAGAAAAGGTTTTTGGATTTCTGTCCATAACTGTTTCAGGTGGGGATGGAAGGATGGCTTCAGGGTCACTGGAAGTAAATTCAACCGTAACTGCCGGATTAACTTGGACTGGATTCCAGTATTGATCAACTGTATACACCTTCACATCAAAAGGCTTACCTACGGTCTGAGTGATTGGCAAAGACTCTTTTCCACCACCACCCAATGTCCCCGGTTCATACTCCTCCCCAGGAGCAATCAATAGAATACTCTGATAAGAAGCTGGATTTATAGAAAAGTATCCGCTTACTCCTTTAGCATAGTAAGGAGGTTCCCCATGCATAACTGTATTCTCACATTTTATCTTGACATTGCGAGTGTCCGGGTGGGAGCCATAAATTGTGGCTGAAACTGTGGCTTTCCCATTGGTGAAGGAGGTTCCAGAAATGGTCTGAGGAAACATCGTTGGTTCGGAATAGTCTTCCGGCCACATAATTGCCCAGATAGCCACATCATTATTGAATGTCTTTGCTAAGTTTCCGTCCTCATTAAGTGCGCGAATTTCAATGTCGAAAGGAACACCTGCAGTTCTATTCCCTGAGAGCTCTACAAGACTTATCTGGAAATGGTCCACATATTTATGGACATACAAATTGATAGACCCCGGCTCTATCCCCAAAATATTCTTTTCCAGAACCCTAATTGTCCGCTTACCTACAGTCTTCAATATGAAAGTGTCGGGTCTCTCAGCTTGCCACAAACGAGGATTAGAGTCATTGAATTCCGCAAGCGACACAAACTTACCTAAATTATTTTTTATTTCAGCTTCCGGGTCGGAACACTCGTAATAAATATAGGCACGCTTCGCAGAATCCCAGTCAGGGTCTGATTCCGTAAGTTTGTTTCCACTACCATCACAGGCTGTAACTCTAATCTGGAACTCAACACCCTTTGTTACATCAGTGCTTCCCTCAATTTTTAAGCTCTCATAGTTGGCGTATAGGAAGGAAGGGACAACCACTAATAGGACACAACTTAACAACAATAACTTTTTGTAGAATTTATCCATCTTCTCTGGTTACCTCCGTTTCTTGTCAAGTTCTGATTTAAGTATACTCTAAGCATGTTATGTTTGGGTTAAGGAAATGTTAATTTTTTGTTAATTTTTTAAGGGTTTAAAAATTTACAAAATTTTTACAATTTTCTTACAAATTTGTAACATCGATGATGTATAATCATATCGAAAGGAAAATAGGGATTCAGAATAAGCCTTGCCTGTTGGGCTCAAAAAAGAGAAAAACGGGGAGAAGTTCCGTTCAACAGGCGCTTCTCCCTTTTTATTTCTTGTAACATTGGTCGGTCGCCCTTTAGGGTGACGGCACCATAAATGGTGCCCGACCAATTGGCACTATAAAGAGTGCCCGACCAATCGGCACCATAAATGGTGCCCGACCAAACGGCACTATAAAGAGTGCCCGACCAGAAATTATGCGAAAAGGAAAAAAGATGTATAAATTTTTCAGAGTTATTACCTTAATTATATTGCTCCTGGCCGGCTTTGCCGTGGGGGCGTGGGGCGCAAAAATTGTCCAATTGGAGGAGATAAGGGTGGAAGAGCTGGCTGGAAAGACAAGAGTGGTTTTGATTAATAGCGGCCCGGTGGGCTACAATTGCTTCCTTCTGGACTCACCTCCCAGGCTAATAATAAATTTTGTTGAGGATAATATCTATAGCAGGCAAAATGAAAAAATGGTGGTAAATAAGGGCCTGGTGGAGGAGATTCGTTGTGGGTATAAAGAGAGAGGAAAGGAAACTACTCCCTACCTCGATTACATTGTGTTGAAGCTCAGTCAACCTTCCTCGTTCCAGGCAGAGAGAGAAGAGAACTCTGTGATTTTAGATTTAAAACCCATCCTTTCAGAGGCCCGACCTCGTAATAATAATGTAGAAGCTAAATCTCTAAACTCAATAAAGGGAAAAACAGAAAGGATAGGAAACCTCGAAGATTGCTTAAAAATGGCTATATCTAACTCTAAAACTCTTGAGATTGCCAACGAGGAGATCAGGCTTGCTGAACTAAAGGTTCGCGAGGCAGCCCGGGGTCTCTATCCTTCCCTTGCAGGCAAGCTGGACAGGACTGACGGCAACATAAAGTCATTAGAGCCCGGAGGGGTTGATGCGGGATTTAGAGAGACAGAGTTTGGCTTACAGATTGGGCAGTCACTCTATCAGGGAGGGAAACTAAAATCTACTCTCAGCCAGGCAAATGTGAAGTTGGAAATGGCCAGAAAGAAATATGAGAAGACAGAGCAGGACCTGATTTTCGATGTGAAAAAGGCTTACTATAACCTGGTGAGTTGCCAGGCAAATGTTGAGGAACAGGAGAAGCTCCTAAGTGAGGCACAATCAGTTTTGGAGGAGGTTAGAAAGAAACATAGATTGAATTTGGTAACCAATGAGGAATTTCTAAATGTTCAATCTCAATATAATCAAGTCTATTACCAGAAGATTTCTCAAGAGAAGGACCAGGCTCTGGGTCTATTAACTCTCCAGCAGTTACTCAATCTCGAACAGCCCGTTTCTGTGGAAGTTGATACTCATCTCGATTTTCAAGAATTGGGCATCTCCCTGGACAATTGCCTCGAACTGGCAGGGAAACACAGGCCAGACGTGGCCATAAGCAGACTTTCTCTGAAATTCGCTGAGCTGGGAAAGAAGATTGTCAGAGGCGACCAGAGGTTCAAAATTGACCTGAGCGGATTTTATGGTAGAGGTGGCGGTGCCTATAAGACGGAGAAGCTGAAGATTTCTGACTCCTGGTATGCAGGGATTAGGGTTAGCAAAGCTTTAGGAGGGAGCACGATAAGTTCCGGCTATACATCTGACCAGACCAATCCAAAATTGGGACAGTCGACGAGAACCGAGTCGAACACGGGCTCTGTTACCATTTCCTTCCTGGATAATTTAAAAAATATTTCGCAAGAGAAAGAAGCCGCTATTGAGTACGAAAAGGCTGTCAACGAAGCCGAAGAGACAGAAAAGAAAATGGAATCCGAGGTAAGGGAAGCCTATTTTAATTACGAAAAGTCTCTAATCCAGCTTGAAGCTATCTCTAAAGAGATAGAATTCCGCAAGGAACAGGAGAGAATTACCAGAGAGAAAGGCAAACTGAATCTTGTTGCCAATTCCGAGGTTTTAGGAGCGAAAGTAAACTTGACCAGCGCTCGCACTTCATACAATGAGGCGCTTGGCTATTACCATATAGCTCTGGCGAGTTTAAATAAGGCGATGGGAATAGAGAAGTATAAGTGAGGTAAAATGATGACTTATGAATGGATTAAGAGAAACAAGCTCATTTTCATAGTTTTGGTTCTCGTAGGAGCAGGACTTCTAATGGTAGTGACATCCAGGCTCGGCAAACATCTGTTCAGCAAAGGAAAGTTTCCCTCCTCGATAAAAGAACTCCAGAAGAAAGGCGAGAAGGAGACTCAATTAGGGGAGGAAGAGGTTCCGGTCAATGTCTTTAGGGTAGCCAGGGGAACATTCCAGGATACTCTCTCTGCAATGGGGACCGTAAAAGGTGGTTCTGAGATTGAGCTTAGATTCCAGGTTCAGGGGATGATTGAATCCTTCAATTTTCGTGAAGGTGATAAGGTAAGAAAAGGAGAAATTATAGCCCGCCTGGACCAGAGTGATGCCCTGCTGAAATTGAAACAGGCACAGATTGAATTGGAAGAGTACGAAAAGCTCTATTCAATTGGAGCCATAGTAGAGTCGAAATTGGAACAGGCCAGGTTAGCTGCTAGACTCGCCTCCTCAGAATTTGAGAAGACCTATCTCCGGGCCCACAAGGATGGAATAATCGGTGATAAGAATGTTGAGGTTGGAGAGTTCATTACTCCCAACGTGAAGGTAGCTACTCTTGTTAACCTGGAAAATGTTGTTGTGGAACTGGGAATTATCGAAAAAGAGATAGACCGGGTTTTCTTAGGACAGAAGGTCACAGTTAATGTTGACACATATCCAGGAATAGATTTCACTGGTAGGGTAGGTAACATCTCACCTTTAATAGCAGGAAAGAGCAAGACATTGACAGTTAAGGCTAACCTGGATAATCCCGGCGGGTTACTGTTGCCGGGGATGTTTGCCCGTGTCAAAATCTCCATATTTGAAAAAGAGAACGCCCTTATTATTCCCAGCGATAGTTTAGACAAATCGACCGGAGAGTTCAGGGTCTTTGTGGTGGGAAATGACAATGTTGCTTACGGTCAAAGCGTAGAGGTAACATATCTCTCTTCAGATTACGCACAGATCGCTAGTGGCTTGAACGAGGGCGAATTGGTAGTTGTAGAAAAGCCTGAGAGTTTGACTGACGGGAAAAAGGTAAGAATAATCGAGGTAAAAGAATACGGCAAACCCGAAGAAGAAGTATCTACGGTTAGTGAAGAAGGTGAACAATAAATGAGACTATCTGGTTTTTCTGTTCGTAGACCAGTAACAACAATAATGATTTTTTTGGCAGTGACACTTTTCGGTTTTATTTCCTGGAAAAGGTTACCCCAGGAACTATTTCCTGCCATAGCCTATCCTCAAATGACTGTAGTCACCCTCTATGGAAATGCAGCCCCTGAGGAGATGGAAACCCTAATCACCAAACCAATTGAGGAAGCTATTGGAACAGTTAAAAACCTGAAGAGGATAAAATCGATTTCCCGGGAAGGCGTATCAATGGTTACTACTGAATTCGACTGGGGAACGAATATGGGATTTGCCCATCTGGAGTTAAGGGAGAAAATAGACCCGGTAAAGGAATTGTTGCCCCTGGAATCAGAAGACCCCACTATAATGCCTGTGAATCCCTTCTCCCGTCCGATTATGATTTTGAGTATCACAGGCAACAAGACACCCCAGGAACTCTTAAAAATTACTCGGCGAATCAAAGACAAAATCGAGAAAGTTACAGGGGTCGCCTCGGCAACGATAAGTGGAGGGAAAGAGAGGGAAATATTAGTTGAGGTTGACCAGGGAAGACTTCAAGCTTCTAAAATATCTATTCTATCTCTTGTAGAGGCGTTGAAAAACTCAAATCTAAACTATCCAGCAGGAACAACCAAAGGTAAACTTTATGAGTATCTCATCAGAACTATGGGCGAATTCAAAACTGTACCTGAGATAAAGGATACGGTAGTGGAAGTGGATACTCTCAATTCACGAAAACAACCTCGAGAAGTAAGCCAGGAAGAGGAAGAATCGAAGCTCGACAAAGATAAGCGCCTCATTCTCCTTTCAAATTTAGCCACTGTGAAAGATACACTTAAGGAGGATAAAAGTTTCTCCCGCTACAATGGCAGGGATAATATCTCTTTAGCTATCCAAAAGCAAGCCGAAGCTAACACTATTCAGACTGTAGAAAGGATTCGCACGACTATAGAAGAGTTAAAGCTTTCGTTGCCTACAGCAATCAATTTGGATGTTATATACGATGAGTCTATCTTTATTAAGAAATCCATTAAGGGAGTCAGGGATGCTGCTCTTATGGGAGGCGTGCTGGCTTTCTTAGTCCTTTACCTATTTTTAAGGAGTGCATGGGTTTCCACCATTATCTGTACATCGATTCCCATCTCCATTATGGCTACTTTCAGTTTAATGTATTTCAAGGGAATCTCCATTAACATGATGTCTTTAGGGGGACTGGCTTTGGGGGTAGGAATGTTAGTGGATAACGCCATTGTTGTAATTGAGAACATATTCCGCCACCACCAACTGGGGCTCCCCCGGAAAGAAGCTGCGGTTAAAGGTGCGGAAGAAGTAAATGAAGCCATCACCGGCTCAACGCTAACTACCATAGCAGTTTTCCTACCTATGTTATTTGTTGTAGGAATAGCAGGACAGCTCTTCAAGGATTTGCTCTTTACTATAACCTTCTCTTTGATAGCATCCCTGTTAGTGGCTGTAACTTTGGTCCCTCTCCTGGCAGCAGGCCGAAAAGCTACTCAAACAATAGGCAAAAATCCCTCGGATTGTAAATCGCAGCCTGGTTCTTCTAATTTCTACTCGGCTAACCCAAAGAAGAATAAGATTATGGATATCTACTCCAGATTGCTTTCCAGTTGCCTGACGCACAGAACTCTTACCACAACAGTTATCCTGGTTCTATTTGCCCTTAGTCTCCTCTTCCTTTTCACTACTAATCGAGAATTCATGCCCAAAATAGACCAGGGTGAATTCATTATAAAGGTGAACATGCCCACAGGCACGGCGCTTGAGGCCACCGATTCCGTGACAAGAAAGATAGAAGAATTACTGCGCGAGATTCCAGAAGTTAAAGACATTACAGCCACTGTGGGCTCCTCTTCAGAAAATGTCCTGGAAGTCATGGGTTCCCATCAGGCCCAGGTGGTAGTAAAACTGTGGAGGGGAGAATTGCCAAAAACTACAAAAGATAGTTCAAAATCGAAAACTCGGAAGGCCCATTCGACCGCTGAGTTATTTCAGCAACTTAAATCTTGGAAATGGAAAATCGGGAAGGCTCATTCGAGTGCTGAGGTCATCCAGGATTTAAAATTGATGCTCAGAGACGAGAAGACGGTTGCCATGGCTGAGATTGAATATATTCTGGAGGAGAGCGCCATCAAGTCTACCCTGGAAGTTGCTGCACCAGTAGTACTGGAAATAAAGGGGCCAAGACTGGATGTGCTTAAGAAAATTTCCGAGGAAGTAACTAAAGAAATCGAATCTATTACCGGACTCT
>Ga0315296_10004106_pt1 | contig 11989 bp, 10 predicted proteins | sample YL17G14_18_MG_FD_203921 | JGI IMG/M metagenome (GOLD analysis project Ga0315296, IMG submission 203921) | Sediment microbial communities from Yellowstone Lake, YNP, Wyoming, USA - YL17G14_18 | ecosystem: Environmental > Aquatic > Freshwater > Lake > Sediment | place: USA: Wyoming | collected...
TCTTCAGCCCGTGAATCCGGCGTTTAACGGCTCCCTCGTGGGCATTCTTTGGAATGGTGTCTTCGGTGGTCTAGTCGCAGGCATTACGCTGGTAGTACCCTATGTGATGCCATTTTACATCATGCTGGCGATGATCGAAGACTCCGGAATTCTCACAAGGGTTGCGTTTATGATGGACACTGCGATGCACAAAATAGGATTGCATGGGAAGGCTTTGATCCCGTTGATCTTAGGTTACGGATGCAACGTTCCTGCCATTCGTGCGTGCAGAATCATGGAAACAAAGCGTGAGAGATTGTTGGCAGCCTTCGCAATCACTTTTGCTCCGTGCGCGGCGAGAACAATTCTAATTCTTGGACTAGTAGCAGCTTTCGTAGGTCTCGGATGGGCCCTTGCTCTTTACGCAATAGATATTGCAATCATCTTTGCATTAGGCAGAATAGCCTTGAAAGTTGTTCCAGGACAATCAACAGGTCTTATCATGGAAATGCATTCGTTCAAGGTCCCATCCTTGTCTGTGGTAAGTAAACAAACATGGACACGGACCAAGTCGCTGATATACATAGTCTTTCCGACATACATCGCTGGAAGCGCGCTCGTCCAAGTCTTGTACGCAGTCGGCGTTCTCAAGCCAATTAGTGACGCTTTGTCTCCGCTTACAGTTGCATGGCTTGGGCTTCCTGCGAACGCAGGAATACTTCTGATCCTCGGAGTCGTGAGAAAGGAGTTCATACTGCTGGCGTCAGTGGCTGTCTTTGGCTCGACAAACCTTGCTCTTTTTCTGACACCTGTTCAGCTGATAACCCTCGCCCTGATCGGCATCTTGTACATTCCTTGTCTCTCAACAATTGCAGTTTTAGCCAAGGAATTCGGCTGGAAAACTGCCGCTACAATATCGGCAGCCAATTTTGTCATTGCGCTAGTTGTGGGCGGAATAGCATACAGATTGCTTTCTCTTGTGTTGTGACACACTATACATTAATGAAGTCCTATTGGCGTGTGGTACCCAGGTGCAATTTAGCGCGCTTTTGTCTTGCGTAGGCAAGAACCAACCAGGGCAGAAAACTCGGCTCGATGTTTTTTGTTCATAGAGGGAGTGATGAGTTCACTGCTGCCGCACTTCTGGCAAACGCCATATATATCGAGACGTTGTCCTGTCGCGACGAATTTTGTTGTAATGGCAACCCTCTCGACTACTTCTCGTGCGGTGAGATCGTCTAAATCCCTGATGTTGCCACATCGCAGGCAAACCAAGTTTATGTGAGGTCTCATGTAGGAATCGAATCTTGCCTGGCTCTGAGGAAAGTTCAGTTCTTGGATCAGATCCAGTTCTTCCAGAACCTGAATGGTCTTGTAAACTGTCGCAAGGCTCACTGTTGGATGAACCTTCTTAACTTCATCGTAGATTCTCTGTGCGGTCGGATGATCTCGATTTTGGAGTGCAAATCGACAGATCGCTATCCTTTGTGGAGTAGCCTTGTATCCTTTCTTGCGGAGAGCCTCGATTACTGCTGCGTCGGATTTTTGAAGGTCGTTCATACTGGTTATTACATAATAACAATTCTTAAATAAACCTTGGGATTAAGAACATAATGTCATGAAGAAGGAGATGTTAAGAGTTATGAAAGAAAAACACCTCACTACAAATCAAGGAGTCCGAGTCACTGATAACCAGAATTCACTAACGGTCGGTGAGCGTGGGCCTGTCTTGCTGCAGGATGTGCATCTTATCGAGAAGCTCGCACACTTCGACCGTGAGCGCATCCCTGAGCGTGTGGTTCACGCTAAAGGTGCCGGTGCGCATGGCTACTTCCAAGTATACGAGAGCATGGCAAAATACACCTGCGCAAAATTCCTTCAAGATCCAAAGAAAAAGACGCCTGTCTTCGTCCGTTTCTCCACAGTGGTTGGCGCACGAGGATCTGCCGATACAGCTCGCGATCCCAGAGGCTTTGCCGTTAAGTTCTACACCGAAGACGGGAACTACGATCTAGTAGGAAACAATCTGCCAGTCTTCTTCATCCGAGACGCCATCAAGTTCCCTGACATGGTGCATGCCTTCAAGCCTGCCCCTGACACAAATATCCCCACAAGCTCGTCAGCAAACAGTCGCTTCTGGGATTTCATCTCCCTCACTCCCGAATCCACCCACATGATAACTTGGCTCTTCTCCGACAGAGGAACGGTCAAGAGCTACAGGAAAATGGAAGGATTTGGCGTCAACACTTACAAGTGGGTAAACGCCAAGGGCAAGGCCGTATACGTCAAGTACCATTGGAAGCCAAAGGCAGGAATAGAGACTGTTGACCGCCATGAGGCCACGCGCCTAGCTGGCGAAGATCCCGACATTGCCACCCGCGACTTGCACGAGACCATCGCCTCAGGAAAGACAGCAGAATATGAATTGTATGTCCAGATTATGGAGATAGATGATGAGGTGAAACAGGACTTCGACCCATTGGATGCCACAAAGACCTGGCCCGAAGATAAGTTCCCGCTTATTCCAGTGGGCAAGATGGTGCTTGACCGCAATCCTGAAAACTACTTTGCTGAAACAGAGCAAGCGGCCTTCTGCCCAGCCTCTATTGTTCCAGGAATCGAGTTCTCCGCTGACAAGCTCCTGCAGGGCAGGGTCTTCTCATACGCGGACACGCAGCGGCATCGGCTCGGCGCCAATTACCTGCAACTTCCAATCAATCGGCCGCAGGTTCCTGTCAACAACAACCAGCGCGATGGTGCTATGCAGTATGCGTCCTATGGTGGCGGAACAGTCAACTACGAGCCCAACACTTTGGCAGGCGGGATGCCACATGAAGCACCAGCCACGCCTACTGAGGATTACCATATCACGGGGAAAGTAGTGCGTCAGAAGATCAGCTTGACTAACGACTTCCGGCAGGCAGGCGAGCGCTACCGTTCCCTCGGCAAGGTAGATCAGGACCATTTGGTTGATAACATCATTGATTCTATCGGAAAGGCAAACAAACAGATTCAACAACGAATGGTCGCAAACCTCACTAAAGCTGACGCCGAGTTCGGCAAGCGCGTCGCAAAAGGACTGAAACTCTAACTACTAACCAAAGGATTGAACAGCTATTCTGGCTTGGCATTGGGTGTGAATCTAAGACAAGTGCGAAGAATAGCGCGCGATAAGACTTCCCCCCAAACCAAACTCCATACCAATCTTAGGAATCCTCAGCAGCCCGCGTTTCGATTTAGCGTGCGCTTCTGAGGGAGTGAAATTGCACGTGCTAGGCTGTTTACAGTTGATTTCTATTCAGGTCTAGGCTTTATATTCTCTACAGTCTGTAAAGCCAGTGAAAGTAAGAGCAGTAAAATGAAGGAGAAGGCTACGATGACCACTCTGTACATTAACGGGATGTTTGAGAACAGAAGCACATACGAGCCTATCACTAAAAAAGCAATATAAACTACGCTCATGGTCTTTGACATTCTTGCTGCCATCTTACTCACCCACTTGCTTGATCAGATGAGATATCATAAATCAACTTAATTTACATCTCTGGGGAACTTAAAAAGCTGACGAACTGCGAGAAGAAGCGTGAGCGCTCGAGATATTAACTGTGCTCGTTTTTACGGCAGTTTGTTCGGGAAAAACGTTAGCGCGCGTGCTACTGCTCTCAACGTGAAAAGTTTGTGAAGTAGCGGAATCAAGAATAAAAGTTTGATATGTGCTTATGTGCAATCGCACTGGAGATATCTCGGGATGAAATGAAGAATGTTAAGTGCACAGTTGGAGGTTGAGGAATGAAGAAGACGCTTCCGTTTATCGCGTTGTTCATTGCTACGATAATCTATGGTTTCACCAATATTCTGCTCAGGTTTGCTGGAAGTGAGCACTATTTTTCAGTTGTGTTTTTTGTTCTTCTTTTTTCCGCGATAATGTTTTTGCCAGTTCTGAAATTCAGCAATGGATTAAGTGAAGTAAAATCCCTGAAAGAGGTACGATTGATAGTGCCCTTGGGATTTTTTGTCGCTGCAACATGGTTTCTTATCTATTTTGCAATAATGAATACGTCAATAGCCAATGCTGTGCTTGGGTACATGACTACTCCAATTTTTGTGATAGTTTTGTCGCCATTCCTCTTGAAAGAACACATCAACAAACCTATCATGGCGGCTCTCGTCTTGGCACTCATAGGCGTATTGCTGATTTTCGATCCTCGGAATCTAATTCGATCTATCGCTCCTGTTGGAATAATCAGCGGCATACTCGCAGGTTTTGCTTCCGCTATGGTGGAGATCATCGGAAGAAAATTGAAAGACAAATACAGCCCATTTTCTTTGACTTTCCTAGGAACCTCTGTGGGAATGCTGGTGATGTTCCCATTCTTCTTGCTGAGCGGTTCAGCCATACCCGACACGAGTTCAATCGTGATTGTTCTGCTACTGGGTTTAGGAGGAGTCAGCGGAGGGACATTGCTTTACTATGGATTAAGACACATACTCGCACAGAGCACGTCAATAGTTCTACTCCTAGAACCATTCATATCAATAGTAGCCGCATTCATAATATTCCTTGAAATCCCCTCTCCATTGACCATTCTTGGAGCAAGCCTGCTGGTGACCGCCGACGTCATCATAGTCAAAAAACAACCCTAACACACAATACACAATGCCTCCAAAAACGATGCCAGAACCATGTTGCGGAAACAATTTCGCAAAAAAGAATACTTCAACAATGCCCGCAAAAGACCACGCTGCAAGTACTATCCGCAACAAAAACCTAAGGGGGAGGGAGTAAGCCATTTTTGACTGATTTTCACTCAAAAACCATGTTGAGTAGTCCATACTGTAGGCCTACACTTCAGATCCGTTATGGCACAGGCGAGACCCATCCGCATTGCTGAAAGACAAAGAAACCCATGAAAGAAAGCAAGTTTTTAATCCTTGATAGTTGTTCTAGCCGTGAAGGTGTTCCCGTTTGAACGCTGCTGTAGACGTGAATTCAGTCGTCAAAGTATTCGGCAACATACGCGCCTTAGACGGTTTGAATTTCACCGTAGACACCGGAGAGATTTTCGGTCTCATCGGTCCCAACGGCGCCGGAAAAACAACTGCCTTACGCATAATCGCAACTTTGCTGTTGCCAACATCAGGCACAGTCAAAATCTTCGATTTAGACGTTTTCAGACAAGCCGCAGAAGTGCGCAAGATAATCTCTTACCTTCCCGAAGAAGCAGGCCCCTATCCCAACCTGTCCGGACATGAATACCTAGAGTTCATGGCACGGTTCACCGCAAAAGGCAGAGATGAAGCCCACCAAATGGTAAACGTAGCAGCAGAAATCTGCGGTCTAGGCGATCGTCTGAAAGACAAAGCCAAAACCTATAGCAAAGGAATGAAACGCCGCCTACTCGTCGCCAGAGCCTTGATGACCAAACCTAAACTAGCGGTTCTAGACGAGCCTACAAGCGGCCTAGACGTATTACAGTCATATCACGTTAGAGAAATAATCAAACGCTACGCGAGGGAGCGCGGCGTAACAATCGTTCTTTCCAGTCACAACATGCTTGAAGTTGAACACTTGTGCGAGCGTGTTGCTCTGCTCAACAAGGGCAAAATTGTCGCTGAAGGCAAACCGCAGGAATTGAAGGAAAAGTTTGGAAGTCCAAACCTGGAAGAAGTTTTTGCAAAGGTGGTTGGTTTTGCTTAAAGGTTTTGGAACTCTCCTTCTGAAAGAACTTAAAGAACTGATCAGAGACCCGAAAATACTGTTAGGTTTCGTGATTGTCCCGTTAATCATGTTTCCAGTGCTTGGCTACGTCATGAATCTTTCAATGCAGACAGCCCAACAAAGCGCTTCCAACGCCGCGGTGCTTGTGCTGAACCGTGATTCAGGAAGCAATTCCACTGAATTCATTACTTTTCTCAATTCTTCAATGAAAGCCATCATTGTCAATGTTCCAACGGTGGACGACGCAGTTGCTCTTATGTCAAATTACAGCGCAACCGGCATAATAGAAATCCCAGCAGACTTCAGCCAAAACGTCACCGCAAGAATCCCCGTAGACGTGAAATTCTACACTGCCTTTTCTGGTTCCGGATTGTTTGAAGGCATAGGCTCCTCCATCGTTGATCAGCTGGTTGAGCATTTCAACAGAAACGTGGCTCCAAACCTGCTGGTTCCAGAACAATCCGTCATTGTCAAAGGCAAAATCGTTGAAAACATGGATCCACGCATGCTTTCAAGCCTTGTGCTTTCACAAGCATTTGCACTGCCTATCACCATGATTATCTTGTTGACCTACTCCATGCAGATAGCAGCAACCTCCGTAGCCATGGAGAAAGAAGAGAAAACACTAGAAACACTGCTGACTCTGCCCATAGACCGCTTCGCCATTCTCGCCGGAAAGCTTTCAGGATCAATCATCGTTGCAGGCGTAGGCGCAATAGCCTACATGTTCGGGTTCAACTACTACATAGGTTCTTTCACGTCATCCTTTGCAGCAGGACCGTCCGTTGATTTGGTCTCCCTAGGGTTGGTTCCTTCGCTTTTCGGCTACTTACTTCTAGGAGTATCTCTTTTCGTCACCTTACTTTCGGCTTTGGCGCTAGCAGTCATTCTTTCTGCATTCGCACAAGACGTGAGAAGCGCACAATCCCTGGTAAGTTACGTTTATCCGTTTCTGTTTGTCCCAGCACTCGCTTTGATGTACCTCGACATCAACGTGTTACCTTTTTGGCTCAGGGCCGTCTTCTATGCAATTCCTTTCAGCCAACCTATCATAGCCTCCAAAGCGGTCACGATGGGAGACTATTTGACCGCTGGCTTGGGCATAATCTACGTTACAGCTTTCACCCTCGTAATCATGTATGCGGCTTCGCGACTGTTTGCAACAGAGAAAATTCTGACTGTAAAACTGAGATTCAGAGGACTGAGGAAGAGTCAAACAGCGTCTGCTGAATAGTCGCCGAAGATGCTGGTTTTTGAGGGCAAATGGAAAAGTCTTTAGTATCGTAAGGGCTATTTAGGCTTGGGGATGTGTTGTTTGGTTTCCCTTAGAGCTTTGGCGCCTTCCCTAACGCGGATCACCGTAGCGGCTTCTGTTGGAGCAGCATTGCATATTGGTCAAGGCAACTGTGACTTGATAGACGAGAAGGCTGTCCAATTTTCAAGGGCTATTCTGGCTCAGACAGATGTGGAGGGCGAAGTGATTGCGTGTGAAGGACCCAAGGACAATGCGCCTGCTTTCTTACGCAGGGAGAAGGTTGGAACCGGGAAGGGTCCGAAGGTCGAGTTTGTGGTTGATCCTGTTGACGGTACGACTGCCGCTTCCAAAGGCAGGAAAGACGCTATTTCTGCTCTTGCATGTGCACCTTCTGGCTGTTTTCAGGTACTTCCAGACGACGGGTACTACTTCAAAGTGGCCACTGATCACCATTCAATAGGAAAAATCTCCCTTGACATGTCCGTGGAGGAGATCGTGCGAACTGTTGCCCGTGAAAAGGAGTTGCCTCTCGAGAACTTCACTGTCATAATGCTGGAAAGAGACAGACATATGGATATTCTCAAGCTTCTGAGAAGGATGGGTGTGAGAATAATTCTGATTCCTGACGGTGACATTGCGGGTGCAGTTGTGACCTGCAGGTCTGGTTCAGGTGTTGACCTTCTTTTGGGTGCAGGAGCTGGTCCTGAAGCAACGATAGCTGCAACCGCCATGAAGTGTCTAGGCGGTACGATGCTTGTCAAGGTTTGGAGAGACGAAAAAGATGATTCAAAACGGATGGATAGGCTTGCGTTAGAAGGCGTTGATGTTGATAAGACATATTGTGAAGACGAGTTGGCAAAGGGCAGGGAACTGGCATTCGTGGCTTCAGGCGTGACAAAAGGCGAACTGCTGGACGGTGTGCGTTTCATTCCCGACGGAGCGATCGTCAATTCCATTTGCATGCGCTTGCCGAGTGGAACCGTTGAAAAATCTGAAACCACTTTGCGATTCAAGGGGCACCCGGTTTACAAACAGTTTCTCCCATGATGACTTAGAGACAGAAGGGTGAAAAAATGACGGAAGAGACAACTACTCTGCCTTGTGGATGTAAATATCAGGACAAGAGGTACATGGTTATTCGCGTTTTCGAATGTGAGTATCACAAACAAAGGCGGACGAGAAAGCGACCGTATAGGCCTAAGGCTGAATGTGTAAGACCTTAAAAACCGAGGAACTTTGGAGAAGGCGTGAGCACGAAATACGTGCCACTGCAGTGTCAAAGAGAGTTATGAGGTTTCATCAGCAACCAATTGCTGTCATCACAGCCGGATGTTCTAATCCCTGCTCTTCTCATCATCTGAAACAGATGTGTTCTGGGGAGAAAGCGTTAGCTACGTGTTTCGTGATTTTGGTGAGGCACATTTTAACGTGTTGGAATTTCAAATAAAACCTTTTCCGTTCAAAGACTTCTAGTACGACGCGTAGAAAGAGGAAAGGATGAATCAATGCATATGTTTTGGTTGTCTTGTTGACAAGGTGGTAGACTTAGTACGGTCTAGCGCGCTGGTTTTCGATAGCCCTCTGTCGATTTAGCGCATTAGATTTCAAACATGAATTCTGTGCCGACGTGGCAATCGTGGACTATTTGTGATCCAAATCGACCTCTTAGTTGCTCAATTGCCCTTTTCCCGATGCAATGGTTGAGATATAGTTCTGGAGTTCCATAGATATTCTGCAGGGCATCTCCTACATGTTCAATATCTTCTTTCGAGTATTCTAACATGTGGGTGCCACCGATTATTGCCTTGATTTTTTGGTTGAAGAGCTGCGTGGCTCTTGCACATGTATTCAGTACTCCAGCATGACAACAACCGGTTATTATGATTAATCCGTCTCTTGTTGGAAGAATTAGGGACAAATCATCAATCACTGGATCCCATTTCCATTGCCCGCCAACCCTGTGAAATGCGTTCTTTGCTATTCCAGGCTTCTCTGGTCGTTGCGCAACGGGAATCTCTCCTGTTGTGGCTAGGTTTGGGAGGACTTCCACGGAATCTTTGAACAAATGCAAATCCATTTTCCCCGTAAGGTCTCTACTGAATTTCGGGAATCCCATTGAGAAGCGAAGAAACAGTTTCTTTGCTAATTTAGGTTCGAAAGCATTTGGATGCGCGACAATTTGAACGGGTTTTGTAACGGTTCTCGCTTCGAGGAACGCCTGCAATCCGCCTGTGTGATCCCTGTGACCATGCGAAAGTACCACTTTGTCTATTTTATCAGCTTTAATTCCTAGTGTGTCCATGTTGTGCGTCAGCATGCTGCCTTTCCAACCAACGTCAAAGAGAACTTCTTTTTCATCCGTCGTGATGTCGAAGGATTATCCGTGTCCACTTTTGAGGCCCTTTTCAGGTAAGACCTCATTATTATAGACATTTGTGATTTTGACATCCATGATTATCACCCAAACGCGTTGGAAAATCAATCTTAGATTCGTTTTTCTTAATATTTAAACCGCGTGGCGGGAAAAATCTAGAAAATTCTGCTTTTTTCTCCCGCTGTGAAAATTGGAATTTTAGAAACTAATTCCTTCACTTTAATTGATGATAGTGTAAATAAGAGGTGTGGTTGAACAGTGATCTCGCAACAGAGAGGTCCCAAAGAACCAAGGTTTTTTTGAAGAGACAAGTTCGTGAGCGCGCGGAGCTCACCAAGAATGGAATGCGCACAACGATTGAGACTACTTCGCTAAGCGTTTCTCCTTGTGCTTTTTTCTTTTCTCTTCTCTTTCCTTTTTAGTCATTGGCTTCTTCTTAGCGCTTCCCATGCTCAATGCAATCACCGCATCCAAATAGTCAGAATGTGGAATTAAGTCTTTGCGCACTTAGAGAACTGAGAGGTTAGAAAGAGTTACTCTCGTGTGCACGCAGTGCACGTTGCTTGAGTTTCTCTGAGTGAATCTTGTCAAGATATGCTAACAAGCGGTCAAATCTTTCTTCTGGAAAGAGCACATTTTGCTTATTGCAAAGTGTTCTGGCTTCGATGACGAGAAGACTTGTGGCCGCTCTTATCGCGCTTGCTATGCTCTCGAAAGAATAGTTGCAAAGTGTTTTCTGAAGGGAATTGTTCTGCTCAGCCTCTATGAGGAATTCCAGCCGTCGATACTCTTCATCTACATCAGTTCTTGTCATTAGACCGATCAAACTGACCATTATCTTCCGAAGAAACTCAAGCTGACGAATTGACGACCAGTATTCTCCCCTGCCAAGCATATTGATTGCGTGAAGCAAGTTGTAGGCTGCAAAGTCCAGGTTCTCAGTCAACTGCTTCGTTACATCGATCTCGGGCTTCACAACGCGCTTTGAGAGATCCTCCTCAAGATCACCGTTTTTATCAATAAGGATTTTGTAGGGGCCAAATGTTTTCAATTGCTCTGAAGTGCAATAGCACAGATCAACCTCGACACAATTTTCAAGAATCACTCCGTAGAGTTGACAATTAGGCCATTGAACTTCAAAAGTACTCAGTACTCGTCCGACTTTGGCTGCAAAAGATGTTCGCTCAGCGAAGACTTGTTCATAATTCTCTTTTTCAACGACGATGTAGGCATCAATATCGGAGTATTTGTCGTTTTTTCCAGTAGCCACTGAGCCGACTACCCATAGCCCGCCTATTCGATCGTCCTCTATGACCAGCCGTTTGATCCTTTCAATTATTCTCTCTTGTTCATACAAGGCATCCTTCATAACCGGTCTCACTCCATCGTTTCGTTCCGTATCATCTGAATTGTGAGACACCAAACATATAACATTGAACTTGCGCTCACATGCTCTCGGGTGCGGGTGCAAATGTCTCAGAAACGAAATGCTGTGGTATGTCTAGACAAAGAACTAATTGAAAAGTCGCGTGAATTGGGGATAAATCTTTCAAAGCCTTTCGAAAGCCACTTAAAACACTTGTTAACTCAATTCTCAACAGTCTATACACAAAATAACTTCAACTCAACTGATACGGATTCGTCGTGGTGGGGCTGCCCGGATTTGAACCGGGGTCTAGAGAGCCCAAGTCTCCAAGCCTAGACCAAACTAGCCGACAGCCCCGTATGAGAGAGTCTGGAGTCCCTAACGATGATATTGTATCAATCATAAAAACCTTAAGCAGCGCCTACTGATCTCTTGACAGGGTCCGCTCAACCCTCTGATCGAATCACCGCCAATAATGGTTAGTTTCCAGAAAACTGAGCAATTCTTTGAGTTCATGTGCAGGACTTGCAGTCAGTTTTATTCACAACTCGCGACTCCAGTTCTGTCAATCCTGGGTATTGCGTGTTTGCTTGGACAAGCTTGCCTGACACAACAGATGCCAACGTACACAACAGAAGAATTACGCCAAGTACAGATTTTCTTAACATCGTCCTCGAGGTACTGAATTCGTTTTAACATTTATGCTTGGCGAAATAGAATCATGCAAAGACGCAGTCTAACCTATTGAAGAATAGTCTATCGGTACTTCTTGGTGCCGCACTGAAGAATCTTCGGACACACAAGGCAGTCGTCCGGTACAGTCATGTCGTATGATATGGCATCCACAAAGCCAGAGTAGTGGGCGCATTTTGCAGGGGAATCAAAAACCTTGCCGTATTCGATTGCTTTCACATTTACAACCTTGAGATTTTCGACTTGTATGTCTATTTTTGACATGCAATGTGGGCACGCGTAAAACGTTTTTCTAGGCGTTGTGGAAGGGTCTGTGAGGATGGTTGGCCTTTCGAACGATTTGCGACATCCATTGTAAGGGCATTTTAGCTTTGGCCCGCCATGGAGATGTAATGAGGACATATTCATTTCTTCACAGACCTCTGCTACATATCGTTAATATTAATATTTAATAAATCTTGCTGTGTACATGTCCAACAGAAATACACATAAGAAGATCTGAGGAGCCTCGGCCGGGCTTTGAACCCGGGGCCTGCGGTTTACGAGACCGCCGCTCTACCGAGCTGAGCTACCGAGGCACGTGCGTTTACTAGTGAGGGGAAC
>Ga0315296_10004107_pt1 | contig 11989 bp, 16 predicted proteins | sample YL17G14_18_MG_FD_203921 | JGI IMG/M metagenome (GOLD analysis project Ga0315296, IMG submission 203921) | Sediment microbial communities from Yellowstone Lake, YNP, Wyoming, USA - YL17G14_18 | ecosystem: Environmental > Aquatic > Freshwater > Lake > Sediment | place: USA: Wyoming | collected...
CCTTAAACTCCAAATGTGACACCTAGCACATTTTAGCAATAGGTAAATAATTCTTTTTGCTCTCAATGCCTACATTGTCCAACAATTAATTGAGAATATTAATCTCGCTTTCAAGAACCTTTTAAATAAAACACAAGCTAAACAGATACCGAAACCTAATGTATAAGCATATTTTGGCGAACTTGGGCTTCTTGCTCCAAATTGCCGGCCTATTGACCGTTTTACCAATACTTGTCGGATTATACCTCAATGAGATTCAAACTTTGGCTCCACTCTTTCTAACATGCATATCCTTCTTAGTTTCTGGTTTTCTTATGAATGCCCTATGCGAAAGAAAAGACCTTGACTTCAAATCCTCTTGCGTCTTAATCCTACTGGCTTTCCTAGTGATACCTCTGATAGGTGCAATACCATACGTTTACAATGACCCTTTCAACAGCCCAAACCCAGCAGAGAGGCTAACAAATGCCTACTTTGAAAGCATCTCAGGTTTTACAACAACAGGCTTCAGCTTCGTATCAAATACTGACACCTTGCCAAGATCACTCCTAATATACCGTAGCATAACAGAGCTGATGGGCGGAGTCGGCATAGTCTTCCTACTCCTCGCCTTCTTCCACTCAAGAAAATCCTTGAATCATCTGGGCAACGCTTTAGGCATAGAAAGAATCGGAGACAACTTGAAAAGAATATTCATCTCAGTCTTTCTAATATACGGCATTTACATAGTCGCTTTCACAGTAATCTTCTATTTATTAGGAGTACAAGACATCATCAAAACAGGCACTTTCGCTATCGATACAATCACAGGTGGATACGCGCCCACAGTTGACCAATTTCAACAATATATGTCAATTCCAATGAGGATAGGGATAATAGCTCTGATGTTTGTAGGCTCCGTCAACTTCAGCTTCAATTACCGCCTATTCACCCTGAAACTGAAGAAGGCGCTTTCAAAAGAAGTTCTCTTATACCTGCTTATCATCGCAATAGCGACTGTTCTGATTTTCTTTCTCACTGGAAGAGGAGCTTTAACCTCACTTTTTCATGTTGTAAGCATGTCATCGTCAACAGGATACGACTACATTAACATTCCAACGCTTAATGACACTGCCAAATCCATATTCATCCTACTTATGATTTTAGGTGGATGTAGCTTCTCAATGGCTGGAGGAATCAGAATCTACAGAATCATCTCATTCTTCAAGTCAATTAAACAAAGCGTCAAAGGCATCCTAGTTAAGGAGAAAGTGATCAAAGAAGAAACCAAAAAGGCGGAAGAAAATAATGTTGAACAGTTCTCCATTTTAGTCGCAATTGTTCTCTTTATCGCTACTCTAATCGTTTTCTCCATTATTTTCTCGACCATAGGTGTGTCATTTACAGATGCCATCTTTGAAGTTGGCTCTGCCCTCACAACAAACGGAATTTCGATGGGCGCAACAACCGTTTTCATGCCAATAGCCTACAAATGGCTACTAATCATATCAATGATAATTGGAAGAATCGAAATCATCCCTATCCTAATCGCATTAAGCCAATACAAGAAAACAGAATAGTCAGCGTAATTCTTTTTATTTACTAGTAGCCTACACAGATAAACTTCAGAAAAGGGGAATAGCAGAAATGAATGAAACAACTGAAACAACTTTGAAAATTTCTAAAATCAAAAATGGCACAGTAATTGACCACATCACCGGAGGTCATGCTTTAGATGTAGTGAAAATTTTGGAAATAACAGGTCACACCGGCGGAGTCGTTTCCATAGCCATGAACGTTCCAAGCAAAAGACATGGCACAAAGGACATTGTGAAAATTGAGGGAAGAGAACTAAACCCCAGAGAAGTTGACAAAATAGCCTTGCTAGCACCTCATGCAACAATCAATATTATCCGCAACTATGAAGTTATAGAAAAGAAAGTTGTTAAGTTGCCTGAAGTCATAAGAGGCACAGTTAAATGCTCAAACCCAGCATGCATATCAAACAGTAACGAACCCGTCCAACCTACCTTCTACGTGGAACGTAAGGAGCCGCTTATGTTGAAATGCCATTACTGTGGCAACATAATGGAAAAACCAGACGTACTAAAACAATTCTAACCCTTTCACTTCTGCGACAACAGCAAAATAGCCTGAGCTAAATCCCCATTGGTCTGTTCAAGCGCTGCCTTCGCCTGCTCTACACTTACTTTTGCCTGTTGCGCCACCAACTGCACATCTTCCTCAGGAATAGCAGCCTTCTTCTCAACCGTAACTGCTTTTTCGATGATTTTTTCTCCAGTGATTTGAAAAATCTTCTGCCCTTGCATCTCTAGTATTGCAACTGAAGGATTTTCTATTACAATTTCCTTAGAACTCGTTCTGATTATGACTTCTTGAGCGTCGGGCACTTCACCCATGTTTAAGCCCATACGCTGCATCATTCGTCTTGCTTCTCTCGGATTTACTCTTCGCTTCAACTTGACTCTTTCCTCTCATTTACATATTATTTTATGTTCTTTCTTTTAACTTTCTTCTGCCACTCCTCTTCTAACTTTGACCGCTACGCCTTTTTTAAACGCTGTCATCTCTTTTCCTGTCAAAATTGCTTTTCCAACAGCCAAGACTTCGCCTTCCTCATTTATGACTATTACTTCTTCCATTGGACGAATCTCCTCATCAGCGTCGACTACATGCTTAGCAAAAACACTTCTGCCCTCAGCAATAAAAGCGGATACATCATCTTGTACTTTAACCCAATAGCGCAAAGACTTAACGCCTTCAACTATTCTTTTTGCTCCAAAAATTGTTAATGAAAAGAAGCCGTCACGAGGTCGTAAAGTAACCAGCCTTTTGCCATCCAAGTATACGTGTCTCACTCTTCCAGTTCTCTTAGAATAAAAGATATCTATATTATCTGGAAAGAGTATGTTTCCAACGCCTTTTCCAAACTGATAATCCGCTATGCAACGAATTTTCCATAAATCTCCAGTCTTGTTGGGCATGTTTTCACCTTTAGGCATTCGACAACTGTAAGCAATACTGTCTAAATTATTCACACTACTATTTGATAATTATTTACATGCGAGATTTCTGAGTGACGTGAAGCTGAGAGTATTTGCCGGCTGGCATTAGATTCTAAGATGGGAAACTTGGAAGAAGAGATGCCAGCTAACAGTTTTGACGTGTCCTCAACATTTGGCGTCTCCTTTGGTAACTTAATTTTGATAGTTGTTGTTGACACGCTAGGTTCTGTAACAACAACTTCTAGCCCAAGGCGCACAGCTTTTTTGGTTATTGCCTGCTGACAACGCTTCGCAGTGACAACATATAGTGATTTATTTGCCTCGATAGGTTTCTTATGCATGCATGCAAGAAAGAATATCAATAGATGATAGATAAATTGTACTGCACTCGCGATTTCGTAGGTTGTTAGCATCTTGAAAGTCTTGAAACATAGAGGGAATTACCTAGAAGGGAAAGCTCGAAAATTCTTACTATTGACTATTCTTTGTATAGTCACGTTTGCATTGTGCCTATGTACCTACACGTATAATGCGTATCGTCAATCTATGGTTCCAATGGTTGTGAGCTTGATCGCACTGTTGCTTTCGCTTACGCTCTTGACAAGCGGACTAGCGTGTTTTCGACATTACTTGAGCTATAAACGCGGTATCGAAGGAGAAAAACAAGTGATCAACACTCTCGCGACCCTAGACGATCAGTACTATTTGATAAATGATGTCAAGTTTCCCAATGACATCGGTAATATTGACCATGTTGTTTTGGGACCGAATGGAATATTCGCGGTGGAGACCAAGAACTTCAGTGGGGAGATACTGTGCAATGGCGATGCATGGTCAAGACTACATAGATCACGAAGGCGTTATGATTTAGGCAATCCAAGTGGGCAAGCTAGGTACAACGCAAAGATAGTTAGAAAACTCATTGGGGCCTTGCCGAGTTTGAAGGAATCAAAGATTTGGGTTGACCCAATAGTGGTCTTTACAGACCCAAACGTAAACTTGGATATCAAGAACACCGAAACGACGATATTGAAAATCAGTGGATTGGTCGATTATATCTTAAAACACGATAAATATCATTTTTCTCCCCAGAAACTAGAGCTAATGAGTAAAGAAATCCTAAAACTCTTGCCATAACACCACCAGATAAAAAATCTATGCACGTCGTCATCTACGCTGTTTACGTTGGTTGTTGTTGTTAAGGAAGGAAGGAGGTAAAGTCTTATCCCGAACCCAACATACCTCTTTTTAAGTTTCTGCGGAAAATTTTTGCGCGTTATATAAATCTGCAATTGTTTAAACAAAATGAAGTTCTATACTAATCCAATGTGGTCTACTACGTGGAAGATTATAACTAGATAGAATGTTAGGGTAATGCTGATATGAACGAATCTGTTTCGATGAGGCGGGTACACTTTTTGATGATACTTGTGAAGCTGTTTCGATGAAGCGGGTACATTTCTTGTTTCCAGTGTGTGAAACTTGTGGATAAAACCTGTGGATACAAGCAAAAGCACTGCAACATATTGTATGATTCCAGTTCCCAATTCCGGAAAAAATTCTGGTGGTCTGCTAATCTGCTGAGCGAAGTGAAGCGATACAAACATAAAGGCAAAAAGGTTTCCAAAGATATGGACTCCAACCATTGAGTTAAGTCTTTTTGGGTACCGCCTCTTTAGGATGTAAAATGTTGGCGTGGCAAATACGAAGAAGAATGTTCCTATCCAACCTAACCAATGACCAAAATAGTAAGGGCCCATCATAAAATTCATTTTAATCCATTTAAGATAAGTCGCAACCACAAGAAAGACAGTAACCAGAATTATTGCTGATGCTGACAGAAAAGAGAGATTCTTCAGGAATTTCAAATTTTTAGCCCCAATTTCGTAGATTATCATAGAAAGAATTTTTTTACGATATATCCTTTGCCTTAGGGCGGACGCTAGGAAGGAAGGTAAAGTTTTATCCAACCAACCAACACGAAACGACGGATGGAAGGTGGAGAGGTGATGTTGGTAAACAATGTAGGTCTGAAGGCTTATACCTACGTTGTTCTAGTGCAGGCAAAGCATGGAGAAAGCATGCATGCATGCATAGAAGATTTACATACGCTATTTTCCAGTCAGAAACAAGAAAGGCGACTACCTCGGCTGCCTCGAAGCAAGCCAAGACATCACAGAAATACAGAAAATGAAGGGCGAAAGAAGACTGCTTGACGACATCACAAAGATATGAGAAAACATCATTAGACTAACTGCTCTTTGCCTTTCGATGAAAAAGACGAATTGCTTTTATTCTTTTACCCATTTGTGCCCTATTCCACAAGGGACGGGTTACGAAAACAAACGTCTTTGAAACATAGCCGTATAAGACAAAAGGAGCATACATCCCTGACACTATCCCTAAAAGCGAATAAGTTGCCTGCCACGGATAGACCCTAATTACCTGCAAATAAGCGCTAAATTGGGTCGTAGCCGGAGTCAATGACCCGCCAATAAGAAGGAGAAATAAGCCTTCCAAGATATATTGGCAAACTCCTAACCTTGGATTCACATCAATCAGGGCTTTTTCAATAACACTTGCAATGGCTAGGAAGCCTGTTCCCGCAAGAAGAGTACCTACCAACGCCTTGGTAAACGGCATCCATAACAAGGGTTTTGCAGGAAACTGAATACTACTAGCAAAGGATATCGAGAAAATAAATAGAGTTAGGCAAATCGTGAGTCGCTGTTCAAGCTTCTCAGGTTTAATCAAAGGCATACTCCCGAGAAGAGAAAAGCATATTATAATAATTAGGCCGAATTGCATAGGCTCATAATATCCTCTATCCAAGCCAAATTTCACATTCAGTTTTACAAATTCGCCATCTAACACTATGCTATCAAATAATTGTGGCCTCCGAGATTGCCCTAGTAATCCTGCTTCCTCAAAGTCAACGTTCACATAAGTATTGTTTTCATTGATGAGACCAAAATGTGGTAGACTAAAGGTAAGATTCACCATGTAAACATCATATGGATAAAAGTCAGTGATACCAAACAATCTGAAACTAGCCGAGACATTCCCGTCATAAATGAACGTGTTTCCGCCACCTCCGCTTTGAAAAAGACGAAACTTGGCTTGTCCACCATCAACTTGAGTAGTTTGATTGTTTTCAACTCGATAGAAAACGTTTGCAGCCTCAACCTCGATATGCGAATAGTTGTAGGGAAGAGACTCGATGCGTGCTTTAATCTGTGTATTAATGGAGCGTGTTGTCCAATCTACATCTCCAAACGCAACCCAAAATATAAAAGGAAATCCCCCTTCCTTTACTGGCGCCAGGTCGGAATGTGAACATAAAATCAGATTGGATGATAAAGCAATTAACAATGCAAATGCGAAGACAAAAACTAGCTCTAACTTCAATCTCATAATTGATGATAATTGACACTAGAGGTTCTTAACAGTTTTCAATACCATATGAACGTAGAGTTCACTCTGCTGCCAGAATCTGCATGCATGCATCTCTTGAGGGAATGGTTGAGATGTAATCTCAGTGATGGATGATTAACAGTAAGTCATCCTCATTTTTCTCATCGTCATCGTTGGTTGGTTGGATAAAATTTTAATGCCCCCCTGCTACGCTACCCAATCCTGTTACTCAAGTGGTGAAAAAGAACCTGTGGCTAACGCCACGCAGGAGTGGGGGCATGTGGTAAAGTTTTATCTTTTTTTTTCAAAACGAGTTCATTACTGAACTTAGGTGGCAGGAAAGAATCTGCGCTGCTAGCGCAGCGCCTGTTAAGTGCGACAGCAGCAGTCATATTGAAGGCATACTTCAATAAGGCACTACTTCAAAAGGGGTAAAATCGAAAAAAATTATACCTAATCCAAGGCTAATGATTGTTCTCAAAAGCAGCGTTAAGTGCGGTGTGGGATAAAACTTTACCCCCCATACACACAATTGTTTCAGCGTGCTTTCGCCCTTACTCTAGGCTCTAGTAAAGTCCAAAGCCACTCGACAAACTCTCCTAAATTCTTCGTTTGAATATAAACTTCTCCTGGTCCTACTATGTTTGTGACTAGTCCTTCTCCACCAAGGATCGTTTCTTTTAGTCCGCCAAACTTTGTGACTTTGTAGTTGCATGTGCTGCTGAAAGCCACCAGGTGAAAGTTATCAACAATCATTGATTGATCAGGTTTGAGGACGTGTTTGTCTATAGCACCAAAAGTGTTTATAAACAGCATTCCGTCGCCTGTAACCTTTATCATGAACAAGCCTTGCCCGAACAATCCTCTTGTGAAGCCTTCCCACTTAACGTCCAAATCCACGTTTTCCGTGGAAGCTATGTAAGCAGCTTTCTGTATGACATACCCTTGATTTGGCTTAATCTCCAGTTTTTCGATGTCGCCTACTGGTGCAGAAACGAATCCGACTTCTCCAGTGCTATCCCCTCCAGTGTACTCATTCACCCAGAAGGATTGGCGTCCAAAAATTGCCAGCCCCAAAGTTCCTAGGAGACTTGTTTCTCTTTTTCGTGTGCGGACTTCAATTTTTGGATCCATGTACGTCATTGCACCTGATTCGGCAACTATTTTCTCGTTTGGTTCTAGATTTACTACAAGCATTGAATAAGACGGCTTATACTTTATTTCATACTTCATCAAATTCCCTCTTTCTAAATCTTACACTTTTGTTCTTTATATTCTGTTCCTGTGCATAGAACGGTATCCAAATCAGGTATACAGGTATATGCCGTCCATTAACCGTTGACCGTCGCTCATCGTTGGTTGGTTGGATAAAACTTTACCCCCCAACCCAACCCAACCATAAACGAATAGATACAACCAATCATATACATATACATATATAAATAGAAAGAAGGGCACACGCGCAAGCACACACGCACACACGCGCATGCAAGACGTAATGTCCAAAAAAAGGTACGCATCTTTATTTTAAAACCTCGATGCTACACTAATGTTTTGTTATCCGTTTATACTTTAACGATAGTCTTTTCAGATTTTCAAGTTGATTTTCGACAACTGAGTATTCGGCATAAATTGGTTTGATTCTCTCATTGATCCTTGCCCAGTTTTCTTGAAGTTTTTGGGTGTTAAATTTCTTGATGATAGGATGATGGACTTTTTCGTAAATAACGGGTTGCTTCATTCTCTTTGCTATTCTACCCAGTGTTCCTATCTCTTTTTTCAACTTCATTCTGTGTCTCAGAAGATTCGCTACAAGCGGATGTTTATCATCTGGCAGAAAATAGTAGGGGTATGGTAGTCTTAATTTTTCATCTTTTTTTGGGATTTTGATCCTTCCTCTTTCTGCATGCATACCATGGGTACTAGGAATATGGTTAAAAACCCAATACCTGCCTTTCTGTCCCCTAGATACCTTCTAAAACCATCAAAATTAAGCTTATCCTTCGCTATCCTAATTATGCATGCAAGGCGGAAGAACAACTGGAGAGAACGACGAAAGAGGGAGATAGTTAAAGACGAACAAGATGGTGCAGAGGCATCAGCAAGATTGTGCAAAGATTTAAATACTAAACACCAAATAAGGTTTAACGAGTAATATGTCACCAGACGAGCAAACAGAGATTTTGATCGTTTTGCGCAACGTAGAGGACAAGCTACAGGAAATTCTGCGTATTCTTAGAATGACAAGCAAGGAGACTATTGAAGCCGCTCAAGACAGAGTTCTATCAAGTTCTCAATTAAGGAAGAGAATCTTTGAACTGTGCGATGGTAACCTTTCGGTCAGTGCCATAGCAAAGACTTTGGGAAAAAAAATCCAGCAAATAAGCAACAATATCGCAGAACTCCAAGATGCTGGACTTGTCAAAGAAGTTAGACGTGGCAAAGAGAAAAGATATCAAAGAACGAGGTAATTTAATGGAAGCCAAGCAATTCGACCAACTGATGCAAAAACTCGACAGATTAATCCGAACAGTCGCTCTTTCCAACATGAGAGACCTCACTTCAATAGAAAAGATAGCCTTGTTAAATCGGGCTGGATTTAGCCCCAAGGAGATTGCTGAAATAATCGGCACAACGCAAAACGTCGTCAATGTCAGGCTTTCAGAAATGCGGAAAAGGGAGGCGAAGAGATGATTAAGAAGAGAGAAATCAATAATGAGGAAGCTATAAAGAATCTTCTAATTGTGAATCTTCTTAAGGATGGCGTAGATCCCAAAATCATTGAGGCAGCAACAGGCATACCAGAAATGACGATAAGAGGCAAGTTTCCGATGAAACAGATCAAGAAGGCGGAGGAGGAAAAGTGAATAAGATGCCGAAGGAAGAACCCATATCCGCTGACCCTATAACGAAGAGGCTTGATGCCTTAATCAGACTTCTTGTGGAAATGAACAAACCCAAAGGCAAGGAAGAATTCAATGAAGCAGTTGCTGCACGCCTGCTTAAGTCTGTTGATTTGACACCCACTGAAATTGCCAAAATATTAGGAAAGAAATCCAGAACAGATATTGCTCATTATCTTTACGACAAGATAACTCAACCTAAGACAAAGGAGAAACAAAGCAACGTCCAAGAGAAGCCAATCAACGAAATAGCAAATGAGAACCCAGAATGACATTCTAAGGAGAGGTGATGCCAATGAGCCAAGAAAAACCCAAAAAGAAGAGGGATGAACTGAAAGAGTTGCAATCTATTAGGAATCTTCTGATTGTGCAATTATTGAAAAGTGGAGCTACTTCTGAAGAAATCGATTTGGCGACTGGAATGGGTGCAGGCAACATCCGAAATATGTTTGCTGGAGTGAAGAAGAAGGGTAAAACACAGGATGGCAATTGATACAACAGACATAAGGTCAAACGCTCAGAAACAAATAGCACATGCAGTCGAGGTTCTGGGAAGGTCGAAAGATAGGCGTCTTGTTTTCGAAGAGATTTACAGAGGAAAAAGAGCAACTAAGACAGTCGACGAAATCGCAGAAAGGATAGGCGTCAACAGGAAGCGAATTCTTGAAGAGGGACTTGTTCTTTACAAAAGCAGAATAATAGGTAGAACCAAGGTCGATGGGAGACTTGCCTTTATAAAAGATGACTTCTACTCCCAGCACAAAGCGAAAATTTTGCACCTCGTAACCGATAAGCGTGCAAGAGAGAGATTTGGGTCAAGCACAAGTAAAGAAAAAGTGACAGTCATCAGCGTGCCAGTCGCTCGCAAATCAATTGATGTGAAGCAACTAACAGTTGATGACATAGATTCTTTTCAACAAGTCAAGTCAGTGAAATTGGCACCGGATACGAAAGCAGCACCTATTTTAGAAGAAAATTTCCAGAAAGGGCTTCAAAAGATACTGGGTGAGCAGGGAGAATTCACGGATTGGGGCGGTGAAGGAGACGATTTGTTTTCGACACGATTACTACTTAATGGAAAAAGAACAGCCGTAGCATTCGGACTAAAGGGAAGAGGCACGAAAGGCAAACTAACACCAAAGAAGCTTGGCAGACAGGGAGATCAAATTCAAAGATTATTCAGAGCTCCAGCGGATGTATTTCTTATTCAATATTGGGATCAAATTCAAGAAAGCGTAGTAGAACAGATGAGGCTAATCGCCATTGCGAGATCTTCGCTCGATGGCAGACGAATATACTATGGTGTTATTGATGGACAAGACACATTGAGAATTCTTGAAGCATATAGAGAATGCTTTGAGGGCTGATTTCACTTATTGCAGAGGGATTAACTTTTTCTTCCTTTCCCTTTTCAGAATCAGAAAACACAACACGAACCACTTCTCGATGAAAAGAGATTGAAAAGCGATGGTAAACAACGGTTAGTCCGCACGCACGCACAAAAAGGAAAAATAGAGACACCTGCCAACAACAAGTATAGAACTTGGAGGTAGAGATTTGAAACCAATTACCTTAGAAGAATTGTTTTCAAACAAAGTTTTCAAAATTCCAGACTATCAACGCGGGTATTCATGGGAACCGGAACAGATAAAAGATTTGATAGATGATCTTGAGCTAACAACCAATAGAAAGCATTTCACTGGGACTATAGTCTGGAAAAATACGAACGAACAAGTTCAAGGGTTTGGAGAGAATTACCGCAAATGTGAAATTGTTGATGGACAGCAGAGGATTACCTCTTTAATCATCTTCCTGAATGAAATAATAAAAGAGTTGCAGAAAATCATTAACAGTGATGAATCAAGGAAAACGGCAGAAAATCTGACTGAAGCTTACATAAAGAAGGAAGGGAAACAAGGTTCTATATACAAGTTGGAACTTGATGAAGGAAATAATGTCTATTTTAGAGATAAAATACTTGGTTCAGATTCTGCTGAGGCAAAAACAAAGGCCCATTTTCTTCTTGAAAAAGCCAAGACAACATTTAGAGAATATCTTGTTCAAAAACGAAATTTGGAAAAAGAATATCATAATTTTCTGCAAGAATTGATTACCAAAATAACAACCCTTCTTGGTTTCACAGTTTATGAAGTTGAGGATGACTCTGAGGTGGGAGTAATATTTGAAGTGCTTAATGACCGAGGAAAACCACTGACAAAACTTGATATTGTCAAGAATTTTCTGATCTATGAAATTGACAAAATATCAGTGGACAAAGAAGCAAAAAGACAATTAACGGAAAGAATAAACTATGGATGGAAGCAAATTCTCGAAAATTTGGCAACAGCAGGTTGGATGGATGCAGAAGACGAAAACCAATTTCTAAGGATCAATTTTGTGCTTAATTTTTATTCGAAATTATCAAAACGCAAGGAAGGTGATAGAACAATAAGCGTAAGTTCTCAACTAGCTGACGTACATAAACTTGTAAAAAATCATTTCAAGGATCTGGAAAAGCAGGACAGGGATAAATGCTATTGGGAACTAGAAGCATATATCAATTCTTTAACCAGAATGTCTACCAAGTTTAGAGATTTGCTCAAACCATTTGAAGAAAATGCTTTTCAAGAAGTTTCGGATGACAAGAAGCAAGACATAGAATCAGTT
>Ga0315296_10004108_pt1 | contig 11988 bp, 13 predicted proteins | sample YL17G14_18_MG_FD_203921 | JGI IMG/M metagenome (GOLD analysis project Ga0315296, IMG submission 203921) | Sediment microbial communities from Yellowstone Lake, YNP, Wyoming, USA - YL17G14_18 | ecosystem: Environmental > Aquatic > Freshwater > Lake > Sediment | place: USA: Wyoming | collected...
AACCAGTTTTTTCCCTAAATCCAGCGCCCGTTTATTGACTTCCACAGGAATGGTCTTGCCAACAATTGTACCCATTGTGGCCCAGACAGAGCCGACTGGCCTGATTCCGGTAATCATCAAAAAATGTTTAAGATAATCGGTAATGGGCTTTTCATCTCCACCCCCTGAAGTCACTACCGAAGCCCCGTATTTTCCCTCAAAGGCCATACAGTGAATCACTCCACAGCACCGATCCATAAAGGCCTTCATCTGGGCACTGACACTGAAAATATAATTTGGGCTTGCCAGTACAAGGCCATCTGATTTGAGTATCTTTTGCTTAATGGATTCAAAATCATCCTTTTGAGGACATCGTCCCTTCTTATGACAGGTGTTGCAACCCTTGCAAGGAAGAACAGTGCCTCCCGGAAGAAGAACGATCTCTGTTTCAGCGCCCTGACTTTCAGCCCCATCCAAAACAACTCTCAGCAATCTTGCCGTGTTCCCTTTGATCCCATGGGGGCTTCCTACTATACTTATAATTTTCATTCTCTATTACTCCAGTTTATGTTACCAAATCAGGATTTTTAAACGTAAATTGGGATGGTTCAAATTTCTTAAAATTTGATATCTTCCGCGTTGTGTATTAATGTTCCGGTATTTCTTTGACCTTTTTCCAAGTCCTGTCCGGATCAAAAATTTTCATTGCCTTTGCTATACTCTCTGTATTCTTACCGAGATTCTTTTCATAAATAATCCCTTCTTGATTTACAATAAAGGTCATGATACCCGAGTTCTTATAATGTGCGGGATAAGCCACAAGAGCAAATCCAAGGATCATCTTTCCTTTATCCACATAGTCATATGCACCTCCTGTAGCGTGTTTTCCCTGTCCCTTCAGTATCTTGTAATAATACCCGTGGTAAGGCGAAAAGGTAATACCCTCAGGTTTCTCAGCATATCCTTCCTTTGCTGCCTGTGCAACGAGTGGACCCAGGGGGCTCATTTCTTCACCTTCTTTTGCCTCCCAGTAGAGTCCATCGCGTTTTCCCTTTGTGCTGATAAATTTTTGGGCGAATTCCACTACCCCGTCACCTTTACAATCCCTGCTCGCATATTCACGCTGTGCATCAACATGGGCATGAAGAACCTCAATAACATTCAACTCGTTTCTGCCTATTCTCCGATTCAGTATCTCTTCCTTTGCCGCCTTTGTGTCGAAAACCCAGACATTGATTTTCTTTACAATCGGTATCGGCAAAGGCCAGTCATTTGAACCTACGTGAAGGACCATTTTATCGGCAGATTCCTTCTCAAGTTTGTTCTTCTCGTCATAGGCTTTGAGGAACTTTTCACGCCCTACCTTATCTTCTACCTCATCGCCAGAAAAGATTAATTCTTTGCTTCCGTGACCCAAAATGTCCAACATTCCTTTTTTATCATCTGCCTTGACAGCAACGACGAGAGCCTTCACCGCTTCTTCAGGTGAGGCAAAACTCCTCTGACGAATGCTTTTGGCAATCGAGGGTGAATAGGCTCCGCTCAAAAGTATGATAGCAGTGATGATGCAAGCCAGCGCGGTGAGACAGTAGGGATCACTTTTATTATTTTTATACCATTTACATATATTCATTTCTCCTCCCTTACGCATCTATAATCCTTTTTATGCTTTGGTTAAATATATCGAATTGATGATTACTGTTAGATTACCTCCGGACTCCGCCACCGTGTCCACTGCTGCGGACTCCGCCACCGCTGCGGACTCCACCACCGCTGCGGACTCCACCACCGCTCTGGCGGCTTGTAACCCCACGTTCGCTTGCCTTGCGCTCAAATTTCCCGTTATCGATGCCGCTGAAGGCATTGTCCCGGATTGAGGGTCTCTGGACTCTTTCGCGTTCGATACTTCCACCAGTTGTACCCGGACCTCCCCGCCTTCCAATGGTGCCTCGTTCAATGGTGCCTCGCAGAGATTCCCTGGTCTGCCTGTCAAGACCTCGGCCGGCATAACCGCGAGCCTCTGGACTTACCCCGGATATGCGTGAGGGCGGCTGTCCGAAACGCTGACTCGTTGCTCTGTCTCTGTAGGCAACTCCTTTTCTATGACCCGGGTCAAACCTCCAGACATGTCTGTCGATATCCCGCCTATCAAACCTGTGGAACCGACTTGTTTTGTTTATGTCTATATTGACGTGATGGTGATGCCAATCAAACCAGCTCCATGAGGATATACCAAGACCCACAAAAATACCAAACCCAAAGCCAATAAATCCGCTGGCTATAAACGGACCAGGTGGATAATACCAATAATATGGAGGATATGCAGGGTACCACCACGGGCCATACACATAGAGTGGGTCGTATATTGGTACATAAATGACCTCCGGGTTTACTGGCTCTATCCTGATAACCTCCTTCTCAACAATAATTTTCTGTTCTTCTGTTGTCTTAAGATTTCCCTGTTCCTGAGCTTTCTTTCGCAATTCCTGTATGGTATCCATAACATCATCCTGCTGACTCAGAAAGGCGCCTCCCAATTTTGTCGTCTGATCCAGCTTCTGGCTCATTGCATAGAGAACCTCTGGAAAATGACAGAGTGATTTCACACTTGGATCCCAGTTCTTTTCTTGCAGTGCTCTGTCAAGTTCATCGCCTTTAAGGTTTTTGTATTTTCTTAGCCACCGTTCAGCCTCGACTACTTCAATCGGATATGTCGATGCCATCAGTATCTGGGCTATAAGTGAATCAGGATACAAGGCGATCGGTGCAAGCATCTGTGCCAGCTCTTCTTTATTAAATTTAACAGGTTGTTCTATTTGTCCGAAATCCTGAGCCATTATTCCTGGTGGTATCATGAGCATAACAATGATCACCCATGATAATCCTTTTATGTAAATTTTCATGCCCTTCATAGTACCTCCTTTTTTTTATTTTATTATATATTCGCCTTTTCGTGCAAGCTCTACGAATTATATGAGTGGGTTATTTCTTCTCGGTGAGCTCAAGATAGATGACTTCAATAAGGCTCGGCCAGCGCATGCCTTGGTCTTCAATATTAAATATCTTTTTGACTTGTTCGAGGGTTTTTCCTTCTTTCACCATGGCCTGAATTTTGATCTGCTTTTCTTCGATGCTTTGAATCAGGTTCTGAATGTCTTTCTTCGTAGCTTGGTCGCCGTGGCCGTGGACAAATATCTCAGCATCAAGGTTCATGATGGCCTTCAAGACTTTGACCAGGCCGAAGGAGGTTCCGTTTTTATGGCGATGGATGAGCATGTCTCGGTTGATAAAAATGAGGTCACCGATAAAAGCTACTTTTTCATCGGGAAAATAGACGACTGCATCACCATCCGTGTGCGCAGGGCCGAAATAAAGGAGATTGATTCGCATATCTCTCAGGACGCCGCCAGGATAGAGGCTGAGCTTATCGGAGAAAGTGATGTTTAGAAGATAGGCCCTTTCCTGTGCTGATTGAAAGGCCTTGTCCATGTGGGCGCGGGTATTCTCGTGGGAAATGATAGTTATTCCCTGTGGGAAACCTACCAGGCCGTTGACATGGTCGCGGTCGCTGTGGGTGAGAGCAATGTATCTGATGGGATGAGGAGTCAACTTCTTGATTTCCTCAATCATCTGTTTGGCTGCATCCTCGGTCATCTTGGCATCGATGACCAGGACTTCTTTTTCATCGATGAAAAAGCCGGTGTTGGCACCCATCCCGCCTTTGATCTGATAGATGTTTCCCTTGACTTTCTGAAAAGAGATGGGCGGGACTTCCTGCTTCGGCGGCTGTGCCTGCTGCGAAGTCTGTTGCTGAGCTGAAATCGAGTGAACAAGACCCAAGAAAAGAAGACAGAAAATAACAGAGGCAAAAAAGCGCTTCATGGAGAGTTCCCTCCTTAAATTGGATATACTTTCCTATTGATTACTAACTTTAATCTAACCACTTTAGAAGAAGCTGTCAACATTCCTTTAAAGAAGGAACAATCGCTATTTACTCTTTCCACTTCTGTTCTGCTAAGACCACGGAGGTTTCGATTTGACGCTCAGGAATTGACCAGTATTTCTTTAATAATCGGTCTTTTTCTTCCGAAGAAACCAACTTGAAACCATGTTTTTCATAAAAACGAATCGCCCAAACAGCATCTGCCCTGGTGCCGATTATAATTGGCTTGGTAGTCTGTGTACGCCCTCATCTATCTCATGACGAAGTTCGTCCTTAGACATGTAAGGTTCTTTCCAACGATCTGCGGGAATTATTCCTTTGTAAGCTTGAGCAGCGTCATTGATAATTTCATAGATTATATCAAAATCACTGTAACTACATTGACGAATCATAACTTTACCAGATATTTTTCAAAATCCTTTACTTTTGGCTTTTTACCCTTTCCTTGCTCAATTACATGTCCTTCTTCTTTTAGAAGGTTGGATTGTGCTTCCACACCTCCAGGGTATTTTTCATTCAGTTCGCCACTGGATTTTAAGGTCCTCCAGTATGGAGTAAAGCCTCTCTTCCTTTCTGATGCTGCTTCTGCTGCTGCATGAGCAGCGATCCAGGTGAAAATCCCTGTAGTTATCGGACAACAGATTGTGGCACCGTGTTTTCGAGCGAGTATTTCACGAATTTGATTTATAGTGATAAGCTTGCCTTTAGGAACCTCTTTCATAATTTTGTCTACGTCCTTTGGTGCCGGAATAACCATCGCGCCTGTTCCCCATCTCTTACTCTGTTTATCTGTGATTGTGATAACTTTTGGCAGACCTTTACTATCTGCTAATTTCTGCTGCCAGGATTTGCGTTTAGGTTTACTGTTCATATCTCGCTCCATTTCATTTAGGTTTTGCCCCACCTTTCATAAAACACGATCTCATTGAGTGGTTTCCGTCCAGGGCCCTCTTTCTTTTCCTCCTTACCTGCGGATACTCCTTCTTGTCTTGATAACCTCAAGAACATCCATTGTTGATTCCTCCTTTTTCTTTAAAATAATCCTATCTGACTATCCTTTTTGTCTTTTTTATTCTATCAGGAATAAACCTATTTTCTCTGAACTCTTCGTGAATTTCTTGAAGAAAGGGAGAAGGTTTTTGAGAAAGTCTTTGTCCATATAAAAACCTATTGAATCTCTTATATAATAGATGAACGCTACGATGGCTATTATTTAAAGGGAGATTAAAGCTCATTGGAAAAGCTCAGGAAAAAACTGATATTCTCAGTAAGTTTGATAGTTCTTGTTATCGCTTTTGGAACGTTAGGTTATATGACTATAGAAGGATGGAATTTCCTTGATTCCATCTATATGACGGTGATAACGCTCACCACTGTGGGATATCGGGAAATCAGGGATCTTTCTCCCAGTGGAATATGGTTTACCATTATCCTTATAATAGGCGGAGTGGGCACAGTGCTCTATACACTCGGTATTGGTGCAAAACTTATTTTAGAAGGAGAATTAGTAGAAGTATTTGGGAGGAAGAGATTGGAAAAGAAGATCAAAGAACTAAAAGACCACTATATTATTTGTGGTTATGGCAGGATGGGAAGGATAATATGCAGGGAACTAAAAAGTAAAGCTATAAGATTTATTGCAATTGAAAGAAATCCAGACATATTAAGGGAAGAAGAGGATGTTCTTATTTTCGAAGGGAATGCAACAAAGGATGAAGTATTGAAAAAGGTGGGCATTGAAAAGGCAAGGGGGCTGGTATCAGTTCTGCCTACCGATGCTGAGAATCTTTATGTCGTATTAAGTGCAAGAGGAATGAATCCGGATCTTTTAATAGTGGCAAGGGCAGGGGAGGAAGGTTCTGAACAGAAACTGCTCAGGGCAGGTGCTGACAGGGTTGTATCGCCCTATCATATTGGCGGACTAAGAATAGCACATACCTTATTAAAGCCTACCGTTGTAGATTTTATCGAATTTGCCACAAAGAGTGGTAACATCGATCTCCAGATGGAAGAAATAGCCATTCAGGAGGGTTCCAAACTTGTAGGACTCACATTAGATGAGTGTGGTTTTGGAAAAGAATTAGGGGTAATAATCGTAGCTATTAAGAGAACAACTGGTGAAATGAAATTCAATCCTACATTTCGCAGTATGGTAAAGGTCGGTGATACTTTAATAGCCATTGGTGAGACAGTAAAACTGAAAATGCTGGAAGATATGGCGATGGCTGAAAAATAGTAGTAATATCGTTAAGGTAATAACTCAGGTAGTATCATCCACTGCAAGGACCAGTCTTTATTATTATCTCTTTTAAGGCAAACAATACCACCCATCTTGAATGTAACAATATTTTCCTCAATGTCACCACAGAGAAGTAAGGATGCGAGCTTCCCAAGGTGTGGAAGGTGGCCGACGAGCATAACAGGGGTTGTTTTAAACGTTAACCTTTCTGCCCATAACTCAGAATTATCTAAAGGTGCTAAACCATCTGTTTCTGTAATGCCTTTTGCTATCTTTAAGATAGCAGTTAGAATCTCTGCAGTTTGACGCGCCCTTAATTTACCACTATGGAAAATTTCATCAACCTCTATGTTTAATATAGATATATGGGATGCAACCCTTTTAATATCTTCTATACCTTTTGAAGAGAGTGGTCTTGAAGGATCTTCTTCTTCACTTTTTGCCTCTGCATGTTGTACAAGATAGAGGAACATCCTTTTCCTCACTCGTTTTATTTGTTAATGATGGGAATCCATAAAAATTATAGAAGTTTCTTGTTGAGTTTGTCAATAAGACCCTGAGAAAGACTTAAAAGGCTACTTAAAGTAAAAATATAAAGCATTCTAACTAAATCACGCTTGAGAACTTTATAGAATAAATGTATGGTTAAAAATAAAGGGAACGGCTGTTGGATATTCCATTGACTGTAACACCGATAAGGTTTTAGGAGACAATCGAGTCTTTCAAGAACCCGGCGAAGTTCCGAAAGTTTTCTTGTGATACCGCTTTTAAGATGTCCATCATCGAAATGACGCCAAGAAGTTGATCTTTATCTCCAATAACAGCAACACGGGCAAAGTTCAAGTTCGCAAGCAAACGAGCAACATACTCAATATCCATATCAGGACTGACAGACACGACAGGCTTCGACATGATTTGATTTACTTTGACTTTTTTCGGGTCAAGACCCTTTCCGATAACTCTATGAATGATGTCTCGTATTGCTATCATTCCATAGGCATCGTTCTCATTACGTTTCTCTACAATAAGGCCTCGCACGCCAGTCTCTACCATCATCTTGACTGCCTCGTACACTGTGGCAATGCCCTTAATGGTGATTGCTGGTTTTTTCATAACGTCTTTAGCCTTCGGCATATTTCCATCTCCCTTCTTTAATAAGATAAGTTTGCTTTACTATGACACTTTAGTCAAGATAAAAATTGGCAAAAAGAAAGGGCTGATCTTTATAAAAACATTTACTGAAGTCTACCGTTTGAGTATTATAATACGGTAACCGTATGCCGACTAAAGGAACTATAACAAATTGTCTGTCTTGATAATCAAGAATATAATCACAGAAGGTCCCGGGACAATAGAGGATTTTCTGAAGAGGGAAAATATACCGTTCAGTATCGTAGAACTGAGTACAGGAGAGATACCTCCTCCGTTAGAAGGAGTTGATACCCTTGTGGTTATGGGTGGTCCCATGGGTGTATATGAGATGGATAAATACCCCTATCTTATGATTGGATCACGCATAATCAGGGAGGCTATAAACCGGGATTTGAGGGTGCTTGGTATATGTCTTGGTGCACAGATTATTGCGTATTGCCTTGGTGCAGAGGTTTTTCGTAGTCCTGAGGAGGAAATAGGGTGGAGGAGTATAGAACTCACAGGAGATGGGTTAAAAGACCCCCTCATAAGGAAACTTGCAATTCATCCACAGGTAGGAGATTTCTGGAGGAAATTTGGAGTCTTCCAATGGCATGGTGATACCTTTGACCTTCCGTTCGATACGTTATTGTTAGCAAGGTCTGAACTCTACAAACATCAAGCATTCAGATACAAGGATAATGTCTACGGATTTCAGTTTCATATAGAGGTGACAAAAGTCATGCTTCTTGAATGGTTCAAGGACAGCTCGGAGATGCCCATGATTATGAGAGAAACAGAGAAGATATATGAAGAATACGCAGGAAGGGCAACAAATTTTTATAATGCATTTTTCAGAAAGAAGTAGTATTGTGGTAGAATCTATTATATCGAATTAAGTCATAGTGTAGATATATAAAGTAAAGATTTAAAACATTAAGATCGGAGGGTTAAAATGCCAAAATCAAAAGCGAAAAAAGATTTGGAAAAACCAAGAGACAAAAAGGATGTAATTGAGCTTGTACAAAAGCACGATGTGAGATTTGTAAGGTTATGGTTTGCTGATATTCATGGCCAGCTCAAGAGTTTTGCGATACCAATTGATGAACTTAAAGTTGCATTTAATGAGGGTATGGGCTTTGATGGTTCGTCTATCAAGGGCTTTGCAAGGATTGATGAGAGTGACATGATCGCAAGACCTGACCCTGCTACGTTTGCTCTTCTTCCATGGAGGCCTAAGGAGAAGGCAGTGGCAAGGATGTTCTGTGACATATATGAACCGGATGGCACACCGTATAAAGGAGACCCGCGATATATCCTTAAGGTGAATCTTGAGAAAGCAAAAAAGAAGGGATTTACCTTTTACCTTGGTCCAGAACTTGAATATTTCTATTTTAAATCTGATAAAAGTACAGAGACCCTTGATGAAGGTGGTTATTTTGATTATCCCATGGATGCTGCTGAAGACCTTCGCCGTGACACCATTCTCGCTCTTGAAACTATGGGAATAGAGGTAGAATATTCACATCACGAGGTAGCCCATTCCCAGCACGAGATAGATTTAAGATACAAAGATGCCCTGACAATGGCAGATATAGTGATGACTCACAGAATAATTGTGAAGGAAGTAGCCAAGCAATATAATGTCTATGCTACCTTTATGCCAAAGCCCATATTCGGACAGAATGGAAGTGGTATGCATACACACCAATCTCTCTTTAAGGGTGACAAAAATGCCTTTTTTGACCCGAAGGACAAATATTATCTATCAGATACAGCCAAGAAATATATTGCAGGCCTTCTTACCCATATCAAAGAGATTACCCTCGTCATGAACCAGTGGGTAAACTCTTATAAGAGGCTTGTCCCTGGCTATGAAGCACCTGTGTATATCTGCTGGGCGAGGAGGAATAGGTCTACCCTTGTGAGGGTTCCCCTTTATAAGCCGGGTAAGGAGAAGGCTACACGAATAGAGCTTCGCTCGCCAGACCCTTCCTGTAATCCTTATCTTGCCTTTGCCTGCATGCTTCAGGCAGGACTAAAAGGCATTGAGAAAAATTATCAGCTTCCTGAACCAGTTGAGATGGATGTGTATCACCTTTCTGATGAGGAAAGGATGAAATATAACATAGACTGCCTTCCCGGAAGTCTAAACAGGGCTATAGAATATGCAGAAAATAGTGAACTCCTGAGGGAGACACTCGGTGACCATATATTCGAACAATTTATAACTAGTAAAAAGGTAGAATGGGATGATTACCGAATAAGGATTCATCCTTACGAGATAGAGCGGTATCTGCCTACTCTTTAAATTCGGATTATTCAAAACCGCTCAAATACCATGCCCTGCCCGTCATATTTTGAATTTATAAATAATGTCGGTTAATGCTCTAATGAGGCAGGTTCTATATGTACAATGATATCCACAACTGAGGGGAACTCTTTTTTTATTTCTGTTTCTATTCTGTCAGCAAGCTCATGAGCCTTTTCAGTTGTGAGTCCTCTATCTACAAGGGCATGAAGGTCAAGGTATACGGAATGTACTGAACCCCTTGTCCGTATATCATGGCATCCCTTTACACCTTCTATACTGTTCACCACAAACTCAATTGCAGAGTTATCCATACAAACGGTATCAACAAGGATGTCCGATGCTTCTTTGAGGATTTTGTAGCCAATCCGTGCGATAAAAAAGGTAATGATGACTCCTACAATGGCATCTGAGAGGTGATAACCCATTTTTGTAAAGATGAGGCTTATTATGACAGCGGTCGATACGAGTATGTCACTTTTTGTATGCATTGCATCTGCTATTAAAAATTCGCTGCCGAACTGTCTTCCCTTTTTAGATTCATAAAGCATTACAAAAATGTTGACTCCCATTGTAAGGAACATCACAATAAAACTTGTTTCTGTAACAATTGTTTTATGATCTTCAAAAATGGATAGATAGACCTTCCTCAATATCTGAAAACAAGTCGCAAAAATCATAATAGCAATGATTATTGTGAAGAGAGTTTCATATTTTTTATGTCCGTATGGATGTTTCTCATCAGGCGGGTGTGAGGCTATCCATATTGCGATTAGCCCGACTATATTTGATACACCGTCAAAGAAGGAGTGGAATCCGTCGGACGTGATCGCAATAGAATTGGTGATATAGCCATAGAGAACTTTTGCAAGGGCAACACCGAAGTTTAAGATTAATGTAAGGATAAGAACATTTCTTACATTTTTAGAATAATCTTTTTTTAAAGTATCACTTCCCATTTACTTTTGAACTCAGAAAAATTACCTTCAATTATAGATTCTCTCATATTTCTGAAAAAATTAAAATAGAAGTAAAGATTGTGTATCGTATTCAACCTCATTGAGAGAATTTCCTTTGAAAGAAAGATGTGTCTCAGATATCCCCTTGAATAATTTCTGCATGTGTAACACTCGCAATCAGGATCAAGAGGCCCTCTATCTGACTTGAATTCTTCCCTCTTGATACTTATCTTCCCTCTGCTTGTAAACAACGTTCCATTTCTTGCATTTCTTGTAGGCATCACACAGTCAAACATATCAAATCCTGCTTCAACTCCGATAAGCACATCTTTAAGGTCTCCTATCCCCATGAGATATCTTGGTTTATCAACAGGGAGAAGAGATGCGGTGAAATTTATCATCTCGTGCATTTCCTCTTTTGATTCACCAACACTGAGCCCACCCACCGCGTAGCCATCAAATTGAATAGTGATAATCTCTTCTATACTTCTTTTACGCAGGTCTTTAAAGGTGCTTCCCTGGGTAATCCCGAACAGTGCCTGCCCGGGCTTCTGCAGTTTCTTACATTGAGTTGCCCATTGTGTTGTCAATTCAAGGGATTTGAGTGCATATTCGTAAGTTGAAGGATAGGGGGTGCAGTCATCGAATGTCATTGCTATGTCTGAACCGAGTAAGGACTGGATCTCCATTGCCTTTTCAGGTCCTATGAAATGCAATGAACCATCAAGATGTGATCTGAAATGTACACCGTTCTTGTCTATCTTTCTCAAAGCAGAGAGACTGAAGACCTGAAAACCTCCACTGTCTGAAAGTATGGTTCGATCCCAGTTCATAAACTGATGAATGCCTCCGAGTGATGACACAATTTCATGTCCTGGCCTCAGGTAAAGATGATATGTGTTGCATAATAGTATCTCAGCCCCCATTTCTTTCAACTCATCAGGAGATACAGCCTTAACAGTGCCTTGTGTCCCAACCGCGATAAAGGCAGGAGTATTTATTACGCCTCTAAATGTTTTGCAGAGACATGCACGTGCGTTTTTGTCTGTTTTGATAAGAGTAAATAGTACGTTATCTTTCAATCTTGAGTAAAAATCCTATTTTAAAATTTATATGTTAGTATCAGTTTACATCATCAGTGGTCTTGGAATCGGCCTCATGGAGCTTTACCGGAGGCGGATTGTATCCAATGACCGAACCTGCTCGTACACGCACGAGATAAGGCGAGAGTGTCGTGCCTGGGAGCGTGCGCACGTTATCTTCAATCTTGATCGGTCCAATACCTGTCCCTGCACCGATTGAGGTCGGATGTCAATAGTGGACACCAATCCTTTCATGCTGCAAGTTTCCTGGCATAGAATTGCTGCTCATAGACAGCAGGTGATAAATATCCAAGTCTTGCCTGTCGTCTCTGCCGGTTGTAGAA
>Ga0315296_10004111_pt1 | contig 11987 bp, 11 predicted proteins | sample YL17G14_18_MG_FD_203921 | JGI IMG/M metagenome (GOLD analysis project Ga0315296, IMG submission 203921) | Sediment microbial communities from Yellowstone Lake, YNP, Wyoming, USA - YL17G14_18 | ecosystem: Environmental > Aquatic > Freshwater > Lake > Sediment | place: USA: Wyoming | collected...
TCTTTTGGGGGGACATGTAGATCTTAGTTCTGTCCCTTATGCGATGGCAAAGCCACACATTCAGGCAGGCACAGTGAGGGCACTGGTTGTCTTCGGGAAGAGACGTGTAAAAGAGATTCCTGATGTCCCCACAGCCGTGGATCTTGGATATGAGGAGGCGCCACTTGCCTTTGCAGGGGCTGGCTGTTCAGCTAAAGTTTCCAAGGATCGAATAGAAAAAATCTCTTTGGCTTTTGAAAAGGCGATGAAAGATCCCAAGGTATTAGCTCAGCTCGAAAAGGCTGGGTTAGAACCTGTCTACATGGATCCTGAAGAGTTCAAAAAACATATTCTTGAGGGGTTTTCAAAAGTAAATAAGATCAAAGACAAGCTTAAGGAATAGCTCGCCCTGCCTGCGGCGGAATAAGTGGTGTAAAGAGTCACAATCGAAGCATCGTACCATTGAGGGGAACTTAACTAAATTACCATGAGATTGTGTGAATGAGAAAAATCAATATTTACACAAGCTTATTTCTGATGCTTCTTGGTCTCGCTATTTCCCTCAGTTCAATCAAACTCTCCCTTTACGGTCGTCGTGGCCCAGGTCCTGGATTTATGTGTTTTGGGACAGGAGGTATTCTTTTCCTCCTTTCTTTACATCTGTTTTTGAAAAACCTATTTTTCTCCAAAGGTGAAGCAATAGAGGGGGAAGCTTTTAAAAACAAAAAAGTAAATCTATGGATCTTGGGCTCCTTAATTTTCTATACTTTATTTTTGGAAAGATTGGGTTATGTCTTGGACTTGTTCATCGTTCTCTTATTATTGTTTGCCATTTCTAAAACCATGAAATGGTATGTCATTGTTGGAAGTTCAATTTTGATTGCGGTAGGGAGTTATGTTTTGTTCTCAACGTTTCTCGGAATTGGATTGCCTACGGGGGTACTGAATTTCTTGAAATAATGCGTATTTTATGTGGGAAAGTCTGATTCTTGGTTTTTCACTCTGTCTTCAACCATTTAATCTCTTCCTATGCTTTGTAGGAGTCTTCATTGGGACGCTGATCGGTGTGCTACCTGGGCTGGGACCCGGAGCAACGATTGCTCTTTTATTCCCGGTTACTTTAGGGATGCCTCCGGCATCAGCAATCATCATGTTGGCCGGGATCTTTTACGGAGCTCAATACGGAGGGTCTACAACTTCTATTCTAGTCAATATACCGGGTGAGGCTGCATCCGTGGTGACATGCCTCGATGGTCACCAGATGGCTTTGCAAGGGAGGGCGGGACCGGCTCTGGGAATATCCGCCTTAGGATCTTTTATCGGGGGAACATTTAGTGTCATAGGCCTCATGATATTGGCTGTCCCCCTATCTACTTTTGCACTTAGATTTGGGCCGCCTGAATATTTCGGGCTCATTTGTCTTGGAATGATCTTGGTTGTTTACCTGGCTCAGAAATCGGTTCAAAAGGCTCTGATATCAGCTCTATTAGGAATTTTTTTGAGCCAAATAGGAATAGATCAAGTTTCGTCGGCTCAAAGATTTACTTTCGGTATGGGAGAACTCTTTGATGGAATTAGCATGGTCCCTTTAGTGATGGGCCTTTTTGGATTGGGGGAAGTTTTTCTAAGTCTTGAAGAAAAGATTTCTAAAATATCCGTCATCACCCATGTAAAGAACCTTCTCCCTAACCTCCGAGATTGGAAGGATTCGACATGGCCGGTCGTTCGGGGTTCAATCCTCGGATTTTTCCTCGGTGTCCTTCCAGGAGGGGGCCCAACTATTTCATCATTCGCTTCATATGGGATAGAAAAACGTCTATCAAAAAGACCGGAACGCTTCGGCCACGGAGCCATTGAAGGGGTTGCTGGACCCGAGACAGCTAATAACTCAGCGACCGGGGGATCTTTCATTCCCTTGCTCACATTAGGCATTCCTACAAATGTGGTAATGGCTCTTCTTTTTGCAGCTTTGATGGTTCACGGAATTCAACCCGGTCCCCTGTTAATTAAGCAATACCCGGATGTGTTCTGGGGATTAATAGCAAGCATGTATATCGGAAATATCCTATTAGTTCTTTTGAACCTTCCCCTGATCCCCATTTGGGTTAGATTTTTGAAAATTCCCTATCGAATTCTCTTCCCATTGATTATTATGTTCTGTCTGATTGGAGCTTATAGCGAACGAGGCCTTGCCTTTGATGTTTCTTTAATGGTAGTGTTTGGAGTGGTTGGCTACCTGATGCGAAAGTTTGAGTATGAACCAGCACCTCTTGTTTTAGGGTTTATCCTTGGAGATTTACTCGAAGAATCGCTACGTCGTTCTTTGATTATGGCTGATGGAAACTTTCTCATCTTTTTCAAGCGACCGATTTCCGCTACCTTTCTAGGATTAACCGTACTTCTATTAATCTCAAATTCAATTCCTTTCTTGAAGAAACGTCTGGAAAAGTTAGAAAAGTTGGAAATTACTTAGAGAAATAGTTATAAGCATAACCTTGAAAGTTTTTGAGTTATTATACAATGATCCATGTCCTTTGGATATCTAAGAGCGAGACTATACCTTTTAAAGTATGCCGTTCACGTTCACCGTATACCTACCAGGAATTCGAGGGCGCTGGCTGCATAGATTTTTGCTGTTAGGTAGAGATCCTCGACGGATACCCATTCGTCCTTCTGATGGGGGACCATCCACTTGCCTGCCCCCAGGGTGATGATCGGGATTCCTGCACAGGCCGAAAGAAAGGTTCCATCCGTTGCACCCGGGACACCATCGTAGATGGGTTCTTGTCCGGTAATCGATCGATAGGCTCTCGAAACCGCCTGGACAATCGGTTCATCGCGAGAGGTCTTGGTCCAGGGCCTATCTTCAAACACATGGAACTTCGCCTGAAAGGAAATCCCCTTCGATAAACCCTTTTGGAATTCCTCTCGGATCCCCATTAATGGACCGGATTGAAGACTGGCGCGGATCGATCTTTCTTCCTCTTGGACAATATCCTCCAACTGTTTTTTCAGGGCTTCATGGGACTGGCCAGGAATGGTCCGAATGTCCAATAATGCTCTGCACTGTTGGGGGATCACGTTGAGCTGAGGTTCCCCTTTCACAGGAGCCTGAAGTACAGTGGGTGTGATGCTCGGAAATCCCAAAAAGGTGTCCCTTCCCAATCTTCCAATCTCTTCCTCCTCTAACTGTCTGATCTTTTCTAAGATTGACACCATCGGAGGAATGGGATTGAACCCGGCTAAGGGCATGGCTCCATGACTCATCTTTCCGCTTGTGATCAGTTCTGCCCTGAGGGCTCCTTTCTGGGTGATGCAGAGATGATTATCTACAGGCTCGCAGATAATGGCAGAACTGACGCCATTAGCCCACCCCTGACGGATAAAATGTTTTACTCCACTCATCATCCCTTCCTCATCGACCAGTATGCCCAGAAGGATCTTCCCGTTAAAAGGGATGCCCGATTGACTGATTGCCTGGACAGCCTTTACAGCAGCCGCTAAATTTCCTTTGGTGTCGCAAGCTCCTCTTCCATAGATCCGATTCCCAACTAATCTCCCTTCGTAAGGCCCATATTTCCATTCGGAAGCATCGCCCTCGGTTACAACATCGGTATGGCATTCAAACATCAGACATAGACCTTCCCCCTGTCCCTGAAGCACGCCAATGACGTTGAGAGAACGAGACTCAACTTCTTCAACAACCACATCGAGTCCCATCTCCTCTAAGAGATGAGCAAGGAGAAGGGCTACCTCTTCCTCACCTCCTCCAAGCCCTTGACGCCTGACGCTGGGAATTCGGATAAGGTCCTGAGTGAGCTGGATTAGCTCTGCTTCCTTTATCTCTTTCAATAGGCGGTCGATCTTCAAGGTTTTTCTCCTTCTCCTTAACAACTGTAAGTCCTGCATAGGGCATAGAGCATAGCGCAAAGCGTGTAACTCAGCCATTCATGGCTGACCTTTCAGGGCTGAAGCCCTGAGATACAAAATTCTATGCGCTCTGCGGTTTTATTTTTTATAGTCGTCCTTGGATCCTTGCGATCTTTGGATCGAGCATATCTCTTAATCCATCTCCGAGGAGATTGAATCCCAATACGGCTAAGGCAATGGCACACCCGGGAAAGATCGCCAACCAGGAAGAAGTTCCCATAAAGGTCTGAGCCTCGTTGAGCATCCTGCCCCAACTGGCATGGGGAGGCTGGGTCCCTAACCCCAAATAGCTCAGGCCAGCCTCAGCTAAGATGGCGATGGCGAATTGAACGGTTCCTTGAACGACGAGAGAGGAGAGGATATTAGGGAGAATGTATTTCCAGATGATCCCCGCATCACTTCTTCCAATCGCCTTGGCGGAGATGACATAATCTCGCTCCCATATGGAGAGAGACGTGGCCCGGGTCAACCTCGCAAAGATGGGGATGTTGAAGATCCCAATGGCAATCATACTATTCACAACCCCGGGGCCAAGGATAGAAGTAATGAGAATGGCACTCAGGACAGCGGGAAATCCATAGAGCACATCTGAGATCCTCATCACAGCTTCGTCCACCCACCTTTTATAAAAGGCAGCCAAGGAACCAAGAAGAATCCCGAAACTCATGCCAATGGAGACGGCCACCAGACCGACGAGAATGGAATTGGCCGATCCCTTCATCACTCGACTGAAGATATCTCTTCCATATTGATCGGTTCCCAACCAGTGAGTTCCATTGGGAGACTGAAATCTTTCGGAGAGGTTCATCCGATTAGGATCATAAGGGGTATAACCGAGGCTGAGAAGAGCGGTGAGAAGAATTGTCAGTGTGATGCAAAAACCAATAGCGAAGTTGATGTTTCGAAAGAGGCGGAACGTTTTTCGATTATTCATATCGAATCCGTGGGTCGAGGTACCTATAGGCAATATCGATCATGAAGTTGATGAAAACGATGACCGTGGTGATAAAAAGAACGACCCCTTGGACGACTGGGAGGTCCCTCTGGCCAATCGCTTCAAAGACCAACCTCCCAATCCCTGGTAGATAGAATACATTTTCAATGATAATCGCACCCCCAAGAAGATCACCCGCCTGAAGCCCGATGATCGTGATCACAGGGATGATGGCATTTCGAAAGGCATGCTTATAGACCACGATTCTTTCCGGCATCCCCTTGCTCCTGGCCGTCCGAATATAATCCTCTCCCAAGACCTCAAGCATGGAGGATCGGGTCATTCGGGTAAGAACTGCAGCCCTTACCAGCCCCAGAGAGAGGGCAGGGAGAATAAGGGATTTCATCGCCCTCATTGGAGCCACCAACCAAGGCTGGAATCCTCCTGCAGGGAACCAATGCAGGGTGACGGCAAAGAGGAGAATCAGGAGGATGCCTGCCCAGAAGGCGGGCACGGCTAGACCGATCTGCGAAAAGACCATGATGCCGTAATCTCCCATCCGATTCCGATGCAATGAAGAGTAAGTCCCCATGGGAATCGATAGGAAGACGGCAAAAATCATCGACAGGATGGCAAGAGGGATGGTCACCTGAAGCCTGGAGGTAATTAATGAGCGAATCGGTACATCATAATTAATAGATCGCCCCATGTCTCCCATCGCCAGATTTTTCATATAGCTGAGATATTGAATGACCACAGGTCGATCCAATCCCAGTTGATGCCTTAATTCACGAAGCGTCTCCGGCGTGGCATGAATCCCCAAAATGATCTGGGCGGGGTCACCCGGTATCACCATGAGGACAATGAAGATGGTGATCGAGACAAGGATGAGCGTTAAGAGCAGAACGAAAGTCCGTTTGAGCACATAAGCCGTCATCTCTTTATCTCGGGAGCTTCACCGAAAGAAAGGGCCTGAGGTGATGAATCAGAATCCTCAGACCCTGTTTGTTCGATTCTGTCATTCCCGTGAAAACGGGAATCCAGGTGTAGGTATTACAAAAATATGGATTCCTGCTTCCGCAGGAATGACTAGGGAGAACAGATTTCAGATTTCTCAATCCGCAATTCGCAATCTGCAATCTGCAATTTCTACTTTTGTATCCAGACCTCTGTCACATCGACGGCGGTCATCGGATAATCCTTCCACCAGTTCATGATCTCTTTCTTCATGGTGGGAAGACTGGGCAATACATATAAAAATCCGTTCACGGCATCCTCTGTAATAATCTTCTGGCAGGCAATGTAAAGCTCTTTTCGAATTTTGGGATCCGCTTCCATCTCAGCCTTCTTCAGTGTCTCCTGAAACTTTGAGCTGTCATAGCGGAAGTAGTAGGTTGGCTTCGCATAGATGTTGATATCAAATGGCTCTGCATGGCCGATGACCGTGAGGTCATAATCGCCATTTTTGAAAACCCGATCGATCCACTGTCCCCATTCGGTCAACTCAATCTTCAATCGGATCCCCACCTGAGAGAGCATATCGGCTATGATCTCTCCAGTACGTCGGGCATAGGCATAACGCTCAGGGAGTTTGATAACGGCTTCAAAGCCATCTGCATAACCCGCTTCCTTGAGGAGTTGTTTAGCCCTTTGAGGATCATAGGGATAGACCGAGGTGAGATCGATGTAATAAGGATTACCTGGGTCCATATGGGTCCCGATGGGGACCCCATACCCTGACATCGCCCCTTTGATCAAGGCGCTTCGATCGATGGCATAGGCCATAGCTCTGCGGATTCGGACATCATTAAAAGGTTTTCTCGAATGGTTGGTCGAGAGAATGACCTTGGTCGTTGTGTAACCATTGAGGACCTTGAACTTTGGATCTTTCTCGAGGAGAAGGGCATTTTCCGGACTGACATCGTAGGCAATCGCATCGATGTCACCGGCCTTAAGGCTGGCAATCTGGGCACTCGGATCTCCAATAAATTTGAAGGTGACCTTGTCAAGGTAGGGGATACCTTTCTTATGGTAGTCATCAAATTTGGCCAGAGTAATATGATCACCTCGAACCCATTCCACAAACTTAAATGGACCTGTCCCGATAGGTGCGCTCTTCAACCTGTCTACTGCCTGTTTGTTGACAATAATGGAGTCCCCACGAGCAAGATTGAAGAGGAACATCGAATTGACATTCTTCAGTTTGATCTTCACCGTATGGTTATCCGTCACCTGAACCGAATCAATGTCTTTATAGTATTCTGGATGAGCAGTGGCGGTCTTTGGGTCCATTAATCTCTCAAATGTGAACTTCACATCCTCTGCATCGAAGGGCTTTCCATCGTGGAACTTGACACCTCTCTTTAGGCTGAAGGTATATTCCTTTCCATCTTTTGAAATCTTAAAATCCTTGGCCAACGCTGGTGCAATCTTTCCATTTCGATCAATCTCAACCAGGCCTTCTAATATATTACTGTAAACGACCCGGGGGATGGCTGTGGAGGTGGCGGTGGTAGGGTCCAATCCCGGAGGTTCGACTCCTTGGGCTATAGTTAGATATCCTCCATAGATTGGCTTCTGGGCATAGGCGATCGGGGCAAGAAAGGCTATGGCCAAACACATTAAACTGACAAGCAAAAATCTTTTCATCTCTCCATCCTCCTCAAATCCCCCCAATCGTCCGGCGCCATAGTCTGGCTTTGGACGGCGGCGCCCCCCTTTATTACCTGTCTGCCGACAGGCAGGAAGGGGGGAGAGGGAGGATTAATTTTTTTAAGAGTCTATCCGACTCAGTTCAAATTGTCAAACCCCGTGGGATGCCGAAATTTTCTCAAATGTCCAGTCCATGATCTCTATAGCACGATCAATCTCTTCCTTTTCGATCGTCAGCGGTGGAGTGATACGGATGACGTTTCCATAGAAACCACCTCTCCCAATAAGGAGCCCTGCCTCCTTCGTCCTTTCGAATATCTCTAAGACGAAATCGGATGCAGGTTCTTTCTTTGCCTTAACGATCTCAATACCCTGAATCAGACCCATTCCACGAACCTCACCGATGATTGGGTATTTTTCCTTTAAGCCATCCAATTGGTCTCTTAAATACCAACCCATCTTTTCCGCATTTTGGGCAAGCTTCTTCTTCTCGATCACATCGATCGTAGCGAGGACAGCAGTGGCTGTGACCGGATTTCCACCAAAGGTAGAAAGATGCAACCCTTTGAGGGCATCTCCGACCTCCGGTGTTGCAATGGTAATACCAACAGGAGCGCCGTTGGCTGCTCCCTTTGCCATCACCATGATGTCAGGCTCAACACCCCAGTGTTCGATCCCGAACATCTTTCCTCCTGTTCTTCCCCAACCCGTTTGGACCTCATCGCAGATGAAGAGGCCTCCATAACGCTTAACAATGGAGACAACCTCTTTGAAGTATTCTTTGGGTGGAGTGATGAAACCTCCAACACCCTGGATAGGTTCAGCGATAAAGGCAGAGGGATGGCCAGAGGTCGTTGTCTCGATCAATTCCTTAACATCCCTGGCGCATTCGAGATCACAGGCTGGATATTCCCTTCCAAAGGCACATCGATAACAGTAGGCGTTATGAGCATGCTTAATCCCTGGAACAAGGCTTCCGGCAAGGCGCCAATTCGAGTGGGCAGTGATATTCATTGCTAATAGGGAACTCCCGCTGTAACAATATCGGAGGGCAATGACCTCATGGCTTTTCGTATAAAGTTGTGCCAGGAGAAGTGCCGTTTCGATTGCCTCTGTTCCGCTATTGGTGAAGAAAGATTTTTGTAATTTACCAGGAGTGATTTCTGCCAATTTTTCTGCGAGGGAAATGATCGGGATATTGAGATATAGGGTTGAAGTATGCTGAAGCCTTTTCATCTGTTCATAGGTTTTTGAAGTAATCTCATCATCACAATGGCCCACACTGATCGTGACAATGCCTCCAAAAAAGTCGAGATACTCCTTCCCATCGATATCGTACAAATATTCTCCCTTACCTCGATCTAAGATGAGAGGCTCTTTATAATAATTGGCAACACAGGGAACTAAATATTTTTTATGTTTCTCATAAATTTCCTTCTTTTCCATTCATATCTCCTTCCTGAAAGTTTTCTGGGAGATTATAGCTGATGCTTCATGAATAATAAAGGAGAACACTTCTTTCCCCTATTTCCCTTGATGGAGAAAAACATAATTTTCCCTCCCCCTCGACGGGGGAGGGCCTGCCCTGTGGAGTAGTAAAACATACTCCACAGGGTAAAGGTGGGGGTGAAATCAATTAAAAAGTGGCTAACTCTTCGTTGAGTAAGTCGGTGATAAACATATGTCCAGGAGTATGGGTGATGCAGAGATCAGGTTTGGCCTTCATCACGACGGCCTGAGGGGTCACGCCGCAGGCCCAGAAGACTGGGATTTCTCCTTTCTTTATGGATACCGAATCTCCGAAGTCGGGTTTATCGAGATTCTTAATTCCTATTCTTGAAGGATCACCCATATGGATGGGCGCGCCGTGAACAGAAGCGTAACGGGAGGTGATCTGAACAGCCTGGGTAACTTTATCTGGAGGAATGGGTCTCATCGATACAACCATAGGACCCTGAAAAAGTCCAGCAGGTTTGCAGGAAATATCCGTGATGTACATCGGGACATTCTTATTCTCTTCGATATGACGGATGGGAACCTTTGATCGAAGCAATGCCTCTTCAAAAGAGAAACTGCAACCTAATAGAAAGGTAACGAAGTCAGACTTCCAGAGATTCTTGATCTCTTTGGCAGTGGCCTCTAATTTCCCTTTTCGATAGATATTATAACGTGGGATATCTGTTCGGATATCGGCATCTAATGCCAAAAATTGAGTTCGATACTGCCCCGACTCTAAGACCTCAAGCAGAGGGCAAGGTTTTGGATTCCTCTGACAGAAGAGAAGAAAGTCAAAAGCGTATTTCTTAGGAAGAATGACGAGATTAGCCTGGGCATACCCCATGGCCAGCCCAGCTGTTGGTTTATCCCATTTCCCTTGCCGGGTGAGAATCCGGATCTCTTTTGGGTTGAGTTGATGGATGCCTTTCATGATTCTTTTAATAATCTATTTTTTATATTACCGCAACCTTGCATTATGCTATTTTTATTTAACAGGCGAATCAGAGGATGAGCTCAAACATTTGTTCTGTCACTGTTTTTCCCCATTGGTTACCCTCATGTTCCTCACAAATTCTGAACCCCCATTTCTCATAAAGATGGCGCGCTGCATCGAGCCCCGCAAATGTCCAAAGATATAGTCGGTTGAATTTTGCTCTTCTACAAAATTCGATGGCTTCTTTAATCAATATCTTCCCAATATCTTGGCCCTGGTTCTCCGGCGCCACAATAAACCATCTCAAGTGGCCACCTTTGCTATCGAAATTGACTCCATCGATGGCGATTGACCCTACAATTCTTCCATCTAAACTTGCTACCCAAAATCCATCGTGGGCTTCGTTGAAGCGACACAGAAACTCTGAAAGCTCAGTTGCAACTTTGGATTCGAAGAAGAGATCGAAGCCCCAGTGTTTGTGGTAATACCTCCCATGAAGTTCGGCAATTCGACCGATTGCACCAGGAATATATCCGGATAGTTTTACGCCATTCATACCAGGCCCTCTTCTCTTTCTTCAAGGTACTGGGTCAGCTCCAGCACTTTCTGCTATTGTCTGGAACCCTTCGTCAGGTTTCTATATCGATTTTAGCCTCTATCTAACGAACGGGCTGATCTGCGCGGTTTGCCGCCTCGGCTGCACCGGTTGGATCGATGACCTCTGATTGATGGAGGAATTCGTTTTCCCAGGATCGAAAGACTGTACTCTTTGCCGTCCATTTCTGCAATGTTGGGCAATTTTCCCCACTCTTCAAATCCAACTGACTTGAATAACCGGATGCTCGGTGTGTTGTGGGAAAAGATGTATCCAACGAGAGTTTTGATGCCCAGCACTGGTGTCAATTGTATCGCTTCATTCAGAAGCCTTCGGCCCAGTCCCTTTCCTCTGTGTTCCTCTGCGATGTAGATACTTATTTCCGCAGTGTGATCATATGCTGGTCTGCCGTAAAAGGATTCGAGACTCACCCAGCCAACTACAGTATTATCTATTTCATGGACAAGAAGGGGACGTTTGTTGGGGCTGTGCTTCTGGAACCATTCCATTCTTGACCGGACCGATACTTTCTCCGTATCCGCCGTTGATATTCGAGTTGGGACAGTAGAATTATAGATCTCCACGATCTTCGGTAAGTCTTTTTCAGTCGCATGCCTCATTTTGACTCTCCTTGAGTTTATCTATTGCCATAACAGCAAATTAGTCGATCGGCACAACGGCTATGGGCGGCCCTACCTACTGTAGGCTCTGTCGATGAATTTCTTCTGGCTTCTCAAAGCGAACGAATGCCTATCGATTGCTCGGGACACAGCCAGTATCCCCTCCAAATGATCATATTCATGCTGAAGCAATTCGGATAAATCGCCCTCAAGGTTCATCTCATGGTCGCACCAATCCAGATCGCGGTAACAAATACGGCATGTCTTATGACGTTCAACCTTCACCAATAGATCAGGAAAACACATGCAGTCATCCCATACGACCATCATTTCTTTGCTTCTGTGATTTAGGATCGGATTTATGAAAACCTTTGGTTCGTCGATATACATGTAAATCAGCCTTTTCATAACCCCGATTTGCGGTGCTGCAATGGCTCTCCCTGCCCCATATCTCTTCTTAAAATTCATCAGCGTATCATGAAGATCGTTGACCACTTCACGAAGTCGGTCCAATTCATCCTTATGTACTGGTTCACTGATTTCGTATAGATGTGGGTTGCCAAGAAGTAGAACATCTCTAACAGCCAGGAATAAGCTCCTTAATCTCTTGCTGAATAGATAATATAGGTTATAAAAGATTTATGCTGTATTTTATTACAGAATCTAATCCTAAATCAATTGCTGAGGCGTCTTTGTCAAGAAAAGATAATATTGGAAGAATAAATGTTGCTTGACGAAACATAAAAGCTTTTTTTCTAATCGAAGTTGCCTTTTAACAGAATTAGGTGTAAATTAAGATATATTATTGGTAGGGAGGTGAATTTAGAATGGTCGAAGTCGTTATTA
>Ga0315296_10004112_pt1 | contig 11986 bp, 14 predicted proteins | sample YL17G14_18_MG_FD_203921 | JGI IMG/M metagenome (GOLD analysis project Ga0315296, IMG submission 203921) | Sediment microbial communities from Yellowstone Lake, YNP, Wyoming, USA - YL17G14_18 | ecosystem: Environmental > Aquatic > Freshwater > Lake > Sediment | place: USA: Wyoming | collected...
CGATGGGGGCTAGGAGCAGCGCGGTCGTCTTCATCATCGAAACCGTGGGCCTCAGCCGGTTCCTGAGAGTGTTCTCGAGGTCGCGAAGGTCCTTCAGGTATGACGCGAGGTCCATCGCGAGCATCCCAGCGGCGGCCTCGTCCTTGGCCGCGGCCTCGCGAACTATCCTGAGGCCCTGGGCCGCGTTTCGAGCCCCGAACGATGGTTCTTTGAGGAGCTGCCCGTTCCCGAACTCGCTCGCCGCCAATATCCCCATCACGGATATCTTGCGAGCCGCGTTTGACTCCCCCCGGCCAAGGTCGGCCGCTGCACGGTGTAGGGACGACTCGAAGTTCTCTCCTTCGAGCATTCTCGCGCCTGTCCTGAAGAGAACGTCCTCGAGGTCGTCAGCTGGATGCCTCTGCTGGCCGTCGAATCTCCTGCCGTTCGAGAGAAGCCAGATCGAAATCGGCCCAACCGCGGAGAATAGGAGACATATGGACCTGAACACCGAGTCGTCGAGTGCGTGCCACACGACGGCGGCCAGCGCGCACGCTCCAACCAGAGTGACGATGGTGCCCGCAAGCCGAGGGCCCTTGTTCCTTCTTACCTCTCCCTCCGATTCGAGAGGGTGGCTGGATACGGCGCCCATGGCGATGAGCAATGCGATTGCGGGGAAGAGGAGGTTCATGAGGAACACCATTTGGGAAGTCGATTGTGGTTGAGCCTGGAGCTGGCCGTCGCGGCTGATACCGTCCATCGACCACAGGTCCCAGGAGAGCATGGGCAGGAAGGATCCCACCATAAGGGGGAGGAGTATCCCTAGCCCGAAGATCAGCATGCTCGGAGTCGATAGAGAAAGAGCGTATTCCTCGATCCTCCGTTTCCCACCAGCTATCATCGCCTGGTTCGCGCGGTCCAAGGCCCTCCGTCTTCCGTCGGGCGTCGCCTCGCGCGATGATGTGACCATCGAGTTCAGCGAGGTCTTAAGCTCTTCCCCCAGCGAGGCCCATTTGCCCCCCAGGTCGAGGAGAGCTTCTTCGAAGCTCTCGAACTTGCCCATGATGACCTTCCATGTGCATGCCCTGAGCTCGCCGGAGAACTCGTCCTCGCGGTCTGAGGCGAAAGCTATGGCCTTGGGAATTGATGGCTCGTGTCTGAGGCTCATTATCATTAGGTTGGTTGCTTCAGCCGAGTGCCTGAGCACCCGCTCCGTCCTTCTGGCCGCGAGTCTCGCAGGATAGGAGACGACCAGTTCCTTGGCTAGGATAGGGATGATTGCCGTAGCGGCCGCTGAAGGAAGAAGGTATCTCAAGCCAGTCAACAGGAACAAAGACCCAGACACTCCAATCAGTGCCGTTAGGACCAGGATTCTGAGCATGTTCCCTGCGTTCTCGACCTCCTCAGGCGTTAGCTCTACGTTCGCCAGCCGAAGGTCGGGTCCGATCTTGTCCAGGGTCGTGTCACGGCGCGGCCTTCGCGCGCTCTGGCGACTTCTCGCTGGCACGCGAGCCTTGCTCTTCCTTTGAGCACTTCCCTGGACAGAACCGAGGCGCCCCAACCGTCTGCAGAGCGGAGTGTAGAATCCGTGCTTAGCTGACCCAAGCTCACCGGTTCTTATCGAACCACCCCTTCCATTCCCTGAGACCGGCCTCCGGACCATGTTCGGAGAACAGGTGTTTCGCGAGCAGCTCGTTCGACGTTACTCTGAAACTGTCCGAGCTCGGACCGGCGCCGCTCCGCACCCCGGCGGCCGCGTCGGCGAATGTCTGATCTGCGTAGGCCCTCGCCTTGACTATGTCCATGATCTCCGAAGGCGCGAAGCCCAGGGCGTCAGCTATGCCAGCCACCGTCTTGCACTCTGGCACGAAGGCGTCTGTGGGTTTCGCGCACGAGCATCCAGGCATCGTAGTGAACAAAGGCACGAGCTGGACCTTGGTGCCTGAGCCACGCACCTCTGCCACCTCCACCACGCGCCTCTGCAGCCTCGATCCATCCGGAGATCGAATCAGCCCGATCACCGCTATGATGTCGGTGGAGGAGAACGCGCGCTCGGAGACCCCGAGGTCTTCGACCGCTCTGTCCAAAACTCCTCTCGCCGAGTTGCCGTGAATCGTGCCTAGAACGGCAGAGCCCGCGCTTCCTGCGCGCATGCTCTCGTAGAGCACCTTCGCCTCCTCGCCCCTGACTTCGCCGATCACAATCGCGCTCTCGCCCATCCTGAGACTGACCCTGAGGCTGCTCTCGGCTGAGCTGGAGCTTCTCTCCGGGCTATCGGAGAACCTCAGCGCCTGGATGTCGTATCCAAGATCTTGCATGCGCCTGTAGGGTATCTCTGGCGTGTCCTCGATCAGTATGATCCTCTGGGAGAGGGGGAACTCGAGCATCATCGAGCCGAGCAGCGTCGTCTTGCCTGCGCCTCTACTGCCCGCGATCAGGACTGTCCTCCTTCCTATGACGCACGCCCATAGCAGGCTTGATAGTAGCGGTGACAAGCATCCGTTCGCCACGAGCGCGGACATCGGCCAAACCCCTTCCGAGTGCTTCCTGATGGCGATCGCAGTGCCCTTGTCGCTCAACGGAGGGCCTACGAGGGTCACTCTTGCCCCAATCCTCCTGATGTCGGCTTCAAGCACGGGATGCGCCTCGGAGAAAGGAAGGCCCGTCTCGAACTTGATTCTCGAAACGAACCCCTGGAGGTCGCGCATGCCGATGAACACATTCGTCCGACACTTTTGTCTGACGCGGTCCGCGACATCGGATCTCAGGACCACGTGCACAGGCGTCTGGCTGGACGGCGAGTCGACGTATATGTCCTGCACCCTGGGATCTTCAAGAAGGGTCTCGAGCACGCCGTACCCGGCCGTGTGCTTGCACAGAAGCTCCGATAGATGGTCCGTAGCCCTCTCTAGTTCCTTCGCGCTCTTGCCATTGTTCGTCTTGGCAGCTAGCTTCGCGTAGAGTATGTCCTTGGCCTTGGTCCTGATGTACGGTCGGGCGGTGGCAAGCGATTCGAAATCGAAGTCTTCGGGGACCGAGTCCACGATCTCGTCGATCGCCTCGGAAAGCGCCTGAAGATGGATCGGATTTAGCCGGTACTCGGGGGGATCTATCAGATACATGCCGTTGCTAGAGCCCGCTGGGGAAGCAATCACTACCTCGACGCCCATTACTGAGTACCTGGCGATTGCAGGCAGCTGTTCAGGGTCATTGCTTTCGATCCAGGAGGATGTGAAGCAGGGACGCGTCTCAACCTTCGCCGGACCACTTGCGCGTCCAGCCCCAATCTGTCCGCCCCTTGGAGATAATCTGATTGTCGGAACCACAAGCGATGCGTTCTCCGAAGCGACGATCCTCGGGGATTTCGCGCCGGAAGACATCTTTCATCGGCCCCTTCGCAGAATGCTGACTGAGAACCCCTTGTTTATGCATGCTCGCGCGCTCGCACATGCGCTCGAGAAGGCGATGCTCTCGATGTCCTCGACTATGCGCTCAGGTGCGGAGATGTAACCGGCTGGGTTTTCCATCAGCTTGTGCTTCAAGGCTGCGACGATTTGCTCCGCACTGGCCGTGCATGTCCGACATCGTTTGTCTGACGGTGGTTCGGAGACGACCAGCGCCCTGTTCAATGCGGCCAGCTCGGCAGCTGCCGAGGCCGCGAGTATGACGGCCTCTCCTCGGTATCTCTTGTGTATGAACCTCTTTAGAATTATTGCCTCAGGCTCTGCGCCAACGCTCATCACGTTCACGATGCCTGTGAGACATTTGCTGTTCTGCAGGTCGTGCGCACCTGCGCATTCCGAACAGTCGATCTCGAGCTGGACCCCCTCATCCATTGAGAAAGCGTGTGGACAACTCGTGTCGGGAGCTATCGTAGGTGCGAGCTTCTTCGTTGGCCCCTTGTGTTGCTTCATGATGGCGTGATGACCATCCTATGTTCTTTTGAGGTTCGAGCCGTTGAATGCTACATGTAGTAGTCAGAATCCATCACTTGTCTAGTCCATCATTGGTCATGAAGCGGGATACCTCTGGCGTCGCAGGGTTCTTCGAGGACCTGCCTGTACTTATGTTCGTCCTTGCCGGGACCTTCATGATTGTCGCGTCCGCTGTGTACGCCTCCGAGTCCGTCATGTCTGGAGAGAAGAGCAAGGAACTGGAGTATCTCGCGAACCGGTCCGCAGACCTTGTTGCCTCCGAAGTGCTTGGGGAGCGTTCGGGGATTGTCGTGACCGTTGGGTCGGTATGTTCGACGAGGCTGAGCCAGATTGTCAAGGATTTCCTGGAGACACGCAACTTCTGCATGAGCATCGTGATTGTCCATCCGGAGTTCAAGCTGCTCTGTCAGGTACCTGAGCCAAGCGACGGGCTGCCAAAACACGCCTGCTCCGCGTCCCGCCTGTTCAACGCCCTCACGGACGAGGGTTATGTGGCCATTCTCGTGGTGAGACTTCTTGCATGGTAGTTCCAGAAGCTCACGCGCGGGTCAACTCGCGCTCATGGATGCCGTCGTCTTCTTCGTCATCGCGATGGCGATTTCGAGCATGCTGTTCTACTATGCGAAGGCGGAGGCCGTGCAAACGCCGTCTGGAATGCGCGACGGCCAGTCTGATCCGGAGGCGATTCTGCGGGTGTTCCTGTGCGCTTCTTTGGGGGAAGAGGCCGTGCTTGACCTGGGAAGGGAAATACACGTCTCGGGGAATTCCGAGATAGCCGAGTGCCTGAAGATCGAATTCGATGCACTCGTCCTTGGCGCGGACCCCGGTGGGTTCAATCCGTTGAATGACAGACTCGTCCAGATCCTGGAGGCGATATGTAACCCGGTGCTCGAACCCCATCTGGTCGCAATCCATTTATTTGACAGAGGCTCGGAGAAGATCCTCTCGATCCCGAGCGAGCCTCCGGATTCAGGCACGCGATACGCCAGCTCCGCAGAGCTGCCTGGATACGAGGGGTCGTCGTACCTCCTGATGCTGATACTAGTTCCAGCCCCGCTTCCGGAAATCCTTCCGGTTGGCGCTGGTTATCTTGACCTTGGTCCGTGAGTAAGCCAATCCTCTGCTCACTTCCAGCCACGAGAGGATGAACATGAGAACCAGGAAAACAACGGCCGCGTACAGGTACGCCTTGTCGTCACCGTACACCGATACTAGAACGAGGCCAGGGGTAACGACATAGAGAACGTAGAGCGCGAAGGTCATCCAGCTGTTCGGAATCGGTATCGCGGTCGCGTCCGAAAAACAGACCTGGCACTTGTTCTTGATTTGGTACCAGCTCTTGACCCTGAGCTCCTTGCACCTCGGGCAGTAGAGATACTTCACGGACCAGGGAATGTCCCAGACATATATATCACCGTCCAGCTGACAAGGCCAAAAGCACAAATCATCTTGTTGAGATTCTCCATCGTGAGCCGTTCGAAGAGGCAAGCGGGGGAACAGTACACGAGGGAGGAGATGCTCGTGCTCGCATCTCTGAGAAGGAGTTCTGGGCGGACATGCCGGAACTGTGCGTGGTTCACGCCCCGTAGCAGTCAGCGGGGATGTTTTCCGGACGGAAGTTATCGCAAGTGGCTTTCGCCCGAGGAGTTCATCACGGGATGCGACCAATTCGTTTCGCGGACGAAGAAGGGATGATGGTGCAGGGGCGCGGATTCGAACCGCGGAACCACTGCTGGACAAGGTCCTAAGCCTACACCTCAGTAGGGCACACCGAGGACATATTTCTTTCTAGGGGCGAGGCTCAAACCTCTTTCCCCTTCTCAAATATTCTTGCCGATGAAACTGAGGACCAGCCACAATATGACCACCATCGCAACCACCACTATCAAGGTGATTATAATCTGGGTCATATTGTCGGCAATTGACTTCTTCTCTCTGACAACCGAAACTGGCAACGACTTCCCGCACTTGCCACAGAACACTACGCCAGGGGCGTTCTTGAACCCACATTCAGCGCATTCAACCACCGTTTCCCTCCGTACCCCCATCGAGGTATCTTCCCTATGGGCTTTTCCGAGGCGAATCGCGCTTCTCCCCTATGGCCATACAGCTCCGATGATGACCATTACAGCCCCTATGGCTATTATGATGACTCCTGTTGGACCTGACACGGTAAAGTACTTGGACCGCAGCTTTCCCCCTCCGCGCCACCCTTCGCTCGCTGCACCGAGGCCAGCTAGTATCAGGAGCAATCCAACTACAAGAATTATTGTAACCATTGACCACGAGATTGACTTCCTCCCCTATGGTCTTTTCCGAGAATGCGTCAGTAATCGCTTATCGAGAGGATGCGCCCCTTCTCATCCGCAACGATTCTTGATTTGCGCGAGAAGAGGTCTTTGACTGAATCGGCAAAACCGGCTAGCTTCAGATTTCGGGACCGTATCTGCAACAATCCATTTTTCGGTAGCTCGAATTCCATGTCGTTGATCGCCACGAACTCGACTTTCCAGATGTGGGCTTCGTAGTTGTAGTGGTACTTCTTGTTCTTGATGCGCGCTTTCCCTTGATACTGAGGGTTCTGCAACACAACTACATCGTTGCGGGGCGTTCGTATGAAGTCCACGCCGAGCTTCTCCTTGAGTTCCTCTTCGGTGAACGGCAACATCAGACCGTCGTCAAAAGCACCCGTTGCATACGACTCTTCGCGTTCTCCGTTATCGTATCGAATCGAATCGTCTATCGAATCGTGCGCGCGTACGCGCGCGTGCGTACGAGTCGCTATTTCATTCGAATTCATGTCGATTCCTTCGGTTTGGTCGGGCAGACTGCGGGGACAACGAAGGCAGGCATATCGGTTCTTCCTCGCATGCCCATGCGCTCGGACGATGAGTCTATCCCCTGAGCGCCTTCTGATGTTGCTTCTGGCCATTCTGTGCCTTCCGTTAGCCCTCTGAGTGCGGTTTTTGCGCCCTCTCTGCCGTAAACACCGAACGACAAGCGAACTAGGCTCTTCTCTGCCGATGCAGTCTCCCCGTCTTCGTCGATTTTGCTAAGTCTTATCGCGCGGTCCACCTTCTTTCTGCCAAAATGAAAACCGTTCTTTGATGCTACCTGCCCCATCCAATGCAGGAGAAAGAAATCCGAGAATCCGTAGCCTTCGCTGTCGTTGAGGACGCTCTTGATAACCTTCATCGTCCCGACGACCGAGTTGGTCTTATCAAGGTTGCGCAACATCAATTGTTCGGCGCATTCCGTGTAATGCGGACACAACCAGCGCGCGCGATTGTTAGGTCCTTTGGGACAGCGTCTTGATCCAAGGCACTCGATGTTCGATATGGTCATGCATCCCATCCCCCCTGACATCAAGATAGGCTCCAGTCTCATTCTTCATCATCTTCGCTCTCGTCATCCTCTTCTTCGTCTTCATCCGCTTCATCTTCGGATTCTTCCTTCCCGGATTCCTCTTCCTCAAATTCAACACCACAATGAGGGCAAAACAGTGCGTCCGAAGGAATGTCCGCTCCGCACTCGTCACAGGTGTCGGATTCCTCTTTCTTGGCCCGGCGGTCGGAATCCTCTACTTCTATCGAACCGTTCTCCAAAGCGTCAAGAACATCTCCGAATATCTCATCTTCTAGTCCTTCTTCTTGGATGTAGTCTACCATCATCTCGATTACTTCGCCTCTACTAACGAAAGCGTGTTTCTCGAAGCTCTTGGCGATTCCGTCGATGAAGTCTATTACGCCCTTCTTCAGGGTGATTGTCGTTCTCATTTCCGGGCTTCTCCTGGGCATATCCCTCCTCCTTTTGATGGCGATATTGATATCGCTTCTGCCATCTAGATTGGCGCGGGAGTACATTAATGTTGCTGTACATTTCTGTACATTACCTATATTCTGGGTACTCCTTTGTCAAACGCAAGTCTTCTCGCCTCATTGTTCACATGCAAGTATATCGTCGTCGTCTCGATGTTGGTATGCCCGAGAATGTCTGAGAGATGGAACAGGTCGCATCCGTTCCCTATCATCGCAGTCGCAAACGAATGCCTGAGAACATGAGGGCTCACGCGCTGAGTTATCCCCGCCCTCTTACCGCACTTGCGGACCACATCGCTTATCGCGTGCGGGCTCGGGCGCGTTCCTCTAAGGCTCTTGAACAAGGACGCGCTCGGAACCCTCTCGTCATTGCTGAAGTATCTCTCAACATAAGCCTTGAGCACTCGCTCGCAGTCCTCGCTCATCGGGACCTCTCGATCTCGGCTTAGCTTCGCGCACCGAACGGTTATTGCCCTTCGTCCGAAATTCACATCGCCTATGTTGAGCATGCGCACTTCGTTGAGTCGTGCACCTGTCGTGCAAAACACTGTCAAGAGGGCGAACTCGCGATAGTTGCGTGCGCTCCTAACGAGTTTCCTTAGCTCGTCCTGCGTGAGATACCTCGGCAATCGCTTGCCTTTGGTGGGCTTCTTGAAATGCACTGGTTTGCCGATGTACTGCATGTAGTGCTCGATTGCCTTGAGCATGTTGCGCTTATGGCTCTTGCTCAGGTCCGACTGCAGTAGCTTGAATGCTAGTGCCTCCGCATCCGTCTTCTCTGGAAAGGGCATGTCTTCGCGGACAAGCAAACGGTTCACATACCACGATGTGTTTTTTGCCCAGTTCTCGGATAGCCCCTTCTCGGTCATCAACCATGCTCTAAAGCCTTGGCCATTTGTTAGGCCTATTTCCATGCTACTTTCCATAGCCAGCGTTCTCCAAGGCTCGAACGCTTGCCTTGTGATTCCGTCGTCTCCGCGTGCCCCGCAAAACCGTCTTCCCACGGCGAACCGAGGTAGCCAGATGGTGCAGGGGCGCGGATTCGAACCGCGGAACCACTGCTGGACAAGGTCCTAAGCCTTGCGCCGTTGACCAGGCTTGGCTACCCCTGCGTGGCCGTTTAGCCAGCAGATATCTGGTGACATAATAATCTATTGTGTCGCTGGGTCGGCCCTATTGCGCACCTGTCCCGGCTAGCACGCCCTCAAGATACTCCTTCGCAATCATGTAGGCGGCCTCGCGCTTAGCCGGGAACGAGCGCACGCGGACCCTAACTGAGATGACATCATCATCTCGGCCGAGCCTGATCTCATCCTTGAAGGCTGCCTGCTTGTCGATCCTGACGAAGAGGTTGCAGCTATCATCTATCCTTGAGCTCAGAGAGCTCAAGAGCTCGCCGACGTCGATCCTGCTGAGCTTCGAGAAGAACCTGTCAATTCCGTCCATTCCCTCTACTGCGGCTTCGAGGATGACTATCGGGTTGCCGTGATGTCCTTCGGTTTTCGAGATATTGATCTCACTCTTGCCAACGGCGTTCTCCAAAGCTGACCTCACTCTCTCGAGATCTTCCGTGGCGTGGCAGAACGTCCTTACGTGCAGAACTGCGAAGGGTTTTTTCACGAGCCTGATAGATGCTTGACAAGTATCTAATATCGCGCCGTCTGCCCGTTTCAGACGCGGACGATGTCGTGCGCGGCGGAGAACCGCAAGCTAGTAGGTGGGTGAACATTAATACGTCATACTGCCAATACATCGGACGGTGACCCGTTGATCGAGGTCAGGTTCCACGGAAGGGGGGGCCAGGGCGTGGTCGTCGCTTCCGAACTCCTTGCTAGAGCGGCGTTCAAGATGGGCTTCGAGGTCTCTTCGTTTCCGTTCTTCGGCGTCGAACGCAGGGGCGCCCCGGTAACTGCGTACGCGAGGCTCGACAGCAAGCCGATAAGGATCAAGTCAAGCATCTACGCGCCCGACTACATCGTTGTGCTCGACAATTCCCTTCTCAAGGTCATCGATGTCCTCGAGGGGCTCAAGTCCGGCGGGTCCGTCCTGATCAACTATCCGAACGGGAAGAAGCTGGAAGGGCTTGCCCCGGGTTTCAAGTACTACGTACTTGACGCCACATCGATCGCGGCGGCTCACGGCATCGGCTCTCAGACGGCTCCGATAGTCAACACTGCGATCATGGGGGGGTTTGCGAGGATGTGCCCATCAATCGCGCTGGACCCGATCCTGGAGAGCATACGCGACCTCGCCCCCGCCAAAGAGGAGGAGAATGTCGCTGCCGCTCGCGAGGCGTACGAGCGCACCGTGGAGGCCGTCACATGACCAAGAGTTATCAAGAGCTCCCGCTCACACCAATCTCGGACGCGCCGAGCACCATGAACCTGACGGGGTTCTGGCGCGTGATGAAGCCGGTCGTGGACAAGTCAAAATGCAAGAAGTGCACGATATGCTGGAAGTTCTGCCCTGACGCCTCCATCACGCTCGTCGATGGAGTGCCCGTGATCGACCTCCGCTACTGCAAGGGTTGCGGCATATGCTCGGTCGAGTGTCCCTCGAAGTGCATTGTCATGATCAAGGAGGGGAGCGAGTGAGGACCGTCATGACTGGCAACTACGCTTCCGCCTACGGCGCGAAGTTGTCCAGGGCCGAGGTCATAGCGGCATACCCGATAACTCCACAGACATCGATCGTGGAGAAGCTGGCCGAGTTCGTCACGACGGGCGAGCTGAAGGCCAAGTTCATACCCGTCGAGAGCGAGCACAGCGCGATGGCCGCGTGCATAGCTGCGCAGACAGCTGGCGCGAGGACATATACCGCCACGAGCTCGCACGGCCTGACCCTCATGCACGAAGTCCTGATGTGGGCTTCAGGCGCGCGACTCCCGATAGTGATGACCAATGTCAGCCGGGCGATGGCCCCACCCTGGAACGTTTGGGTGGATCACATGGACTCCGTCGCTCAGAGGGACACTGGCTGGCTGCAGTTCTTCTGCGCGAGCAACCAGGAGGTGCTTGACACCATCATAATGGCCTACAAGGTGTGCGAGAGCAGGGGGGTGATGCTCCCTGCGATGGTCATAGAGGACGCATTCATACTGTCCCACACTACGGAGCCCGTCGATGTCCCCGACCAGGAGCTCGTGGATTCGTTCCTTCCGACCTATGCCCCCGAGTACAAGATCGAGGTGGGAAAGCCGATGGGCTTCGGCTCTCTGGTCAAGCCCGACCAATACATGGAGTTCAGGTACAAGGCGATGCTTGGGATCAAAGAGGCCCACGACAGGTTCCTGAGGGTTGAACAGGAGTTCAAGCACATCTTCGGCAGGGAGCACGGCGGCCTGCTTGAGGAGTACCGGTGCGAGAACGCCGAGATCGTGCTGGTCGCGGCCGGATCCGTCGCATCCACTGCCAAGGACGTGGTCGACTCGATGCGCGACAAGGGTACGAGGGTCGGGCTTGCGCGGATAAGGGCGTTCAGGCCGTTCCCATACGATGAGTTCAAGTCCCTGGGCAGCAAGGTGGATGGCGTTGCGGTGCTGGACAGGAGCTACACGTTCGGCGCCACCGGGGCCATGTTCACAGAGGTCAAGGCCGCGATGGGCTCATGCCACAAGCGGCCCGCGATGAAGAACTACATCGCTGGCCTTGGCGGCAGGGACATCACCCCGAAGGTCCTCGAGAAGGTGTTCGAGGACATCCTGATGCACTGCAAGCGCGGCGAGGAGAGCGAGGTGGAGTGGGTGGACGTTGTGGGCCTTCCGAGGAGGTGGCACTGATGTCTAGGACGACGATTCCAGAGGAGGAGTTCGCGTATCCCGGAAGCACGGGCTGTCCCGGGTGCGGGGCCAACCTCGTGATGCGGTACCTGCTGAAGGGCCTGGGCGGGAGGACCATCGTGTCGATCCCCGCGTGCTGTTGGGCAGTTATGCCGGGCTACTGGCCCAGCAACTGCTTGAAGGTGCCTCTGCTGTACACGGCCTTCGAGGCGACGGGCGCTGCGATATCAGGCCTGCGCGCCGCGCTCGATGTCAAGGGCGTGGAAGATGTGACAGTCGTCGGTTTCGCGGGCGATGGAGGTACCGTGGACATCGGTCTTCAAGCGCTGTCCGGCGCGGCCGAGAGACGCACAGACGCGATCTACGTGATGTATGACAACGAGGCGTACATGAACACGGGGATACAGAGGAGCGGCTCGACTCCGTGGGGCGCGTGGACCACGACGACTCCGGTCGGAAACTCCCACGGTTACAAG
>Ga0315296_10004113_pt1 | contig 11984 bp, 17 predicted proteins | sample YL17G14_18_MG_FD_203921 | JGI IMG/M metagenome (GOLD analysis project Ga0315296, IMG submission 203921) | Sediment microbial communities from Yellowstone Lake, YNP, Wyoming, USA - YL17G14_18 | ecosystem: Environmental > Aquatic > Freshwater > Lake > Sediment | place: USA: Wyoming | collected...
CCTTGCAGGTCCAACGAGCACGGTCACCCAGGGCATCGGCACGTTGCCCACGGATGGAACGCCCGGTTTCGGATCAGGTTCATGCAAGCTCGCGGGCGTAGTGATTCCAGATTGGTTCTGTGGAAAATGGAGCGGGCTTTCGAACTGGATCTGGTTCATCCTCACGATTCTAGGCCTCATACTATTCATCGCAATCCTAGCGTACGCTCTGAAAAAGCAGAGCTCGCCACATGTTGCGTTCTTGAGGGCGTGACCGGAGGACGCTGCTTCGCAGGGACGCTAGGGGCTAAAGGTCGACTCTCGTTTTGGTTCTTCGGGAGCTGCCGCTCGTTTCCAGGAGGCCTCTTAGGAAGTGATGGGGGGCTGGTCCCAGGGATTGGACCTGTAAGACTAAAAAGGATCGCAACGCGTACTTTTCGCGGATTAGGTTGAAATTTGTAAAATATGGTGGAAAGGCTAACGGATATCTTCTTATCTTGACCAACAAAAAACGCTTGGCGGGCAGTATTCCCCAAGCTGACGAAGTACCAGTCGCTGTACTCTACGCCCCGAAGGGTCAAGTTATCGCTGTCTCAGAGCTAGACTTTGAGATTCTGAAAGAACAAGGTCATATCGCGAAGGGTCAGCTAATGGAAGTACCCGAAAAAACGGTTGACGAGACGAAGCCAATTCTCTCGAAGAGAGAAATCGAACAGGCGGCAAAGTCTTGGGTAGTACAAGGCAAGCAAGGAATCGAATTACGGTGGAAGAATCTGACCGTAGACGAAGTAAACGATGAATTTGAAGTAAAAGGAGAAGCACGAGACGAGAATGACGTGCTATACGATTTCACGGTCAGAGTGACAAAGACAGGCGAAATCCGCAAGGAAAAATCGCAAGCTGCAGTACCTTCAAAAAAGAGACTGTTTTGAAGGACAACAATAGTCACACGCCCTAATCGAACAGAAACAAATCGACAAATTGGGCTCTTTTGCGTCTGCGGGACATGCCCCGAACACCAAAGCCGCGTTGCGAGGCGGGACACGGCTGGCTTGGTTGCGACAGGTCGTACAAAGTGAGAAATATGGTCGAGTGTCGTCATTATCTGGAAATCTTGAAGTTGGTTTCTCTAATCAGAATGAAGATATGGACATTGCCAGCCGATGTGTTCAACCTTGGTATCTAAAAGGGAACGAATCGCGCAGATTCTTCTCGACTATGCCGTCTGGAGGTTGCTAGCTAGATATGGTGCTTAGCTATCTGCAATCTACACTAACATTTCAGTTAATTCCGACTTCTTTCACATGGCAAACGGTTCTTACACTTATTGCCGCAGTAGCGATTGGCTACCTTGTCTTTCGGATGATTGATTCATATTGGAAACGTAGAGTAAAACCTACCGATGTGGGAGAGAACGTAAGGAAACCTTCCGCTGCAATACGTGCACAGGATAGAAGCCATGTCACGATGGATGGTGTGTTTATTGAAACCGCAGGAAATGCAGATGGGGTAGCAGCTGAAGATGACGCTGAAGTCGAGATGAAGCATTCTAAGGTGAAGCGCAAGGATTGAAGATTACTTGGCTTCTTTGACCTTGAAGTATTCTCCTAGTACGGATCGTACCGTTTCAGGGATTGAGTCTAGTTTGCGGGCTTTGCGTTCTTGTTCTAATGCTTTGACCAAGAACGGCTCTAAGGTCCAGAAGCGGATTCGAGAAAGGTCTTGATTTGGGTGACAGCTTTGGGGTTAATTGCAACGTGGGTTCCGCTTCCGTATGGAACTCGTTTTGGTTGAATCCATCCATATTTGATGAGTTCTTTGACCGCCGCCATTATGTCTCCGTGTTCACTCGTTGGCTTTCCTTTTGAGATGTTCTCTATGTCGGTGTGTCTGCCTCCGATGTACTGGTTTTGAAGCATTTTTCTTAGGACAAACCGTTGGTTCTCTTGGAGGGAGGCCAAACCTTGTCATTCAGGAGATAATGGCATACGAAGAAAGATAGGTTGATTGTATCATTTTTGCCATAGCATAAATAGTCAAATATAAGTGGGACCGTTTCGAACCACTTGTTCGTGTTATAGATGCCACATCGATTGAGGAGCGAAAGGCCAGCGGAGAAGAATCAAGGACCAATGATTGACCTGTTCGGCGACACTGCCAGAACCCGAATTTGGAATTTTCTTCTCCTCTATGCGACATCGAGCGAGTATAGCAAAAGTGAGATCGCTCGTAACAGCTATGTTTCTTGGAGGAGTTTTAACCGTGTGTGGCCTGACATCACTAAACTCGGAATACTGAATGAAAGAAGGGTCGGACAAAGCAAACTTTACCGCCTCAACACAGACCGCCTAGTTACGCAACTTCTCACAAGGTTGGCTGATGAGACAATGTTCCAAATGCTTGCATCATCCATGCCGATGAGGGAGCCAGCAATAATGCTGATGCCGCGATTAGTTGAGCCGCAAGTTCCCATGACTACCGCCGCCGCTGGGGTCAAGTTCCCAACTGAAATTCCATTTGGTTCTTCGATTCCGACGCCGCTTTGGAGTACACCGATTTGAAACCTCTTCCCCCTTTTCTTAAAGAACATCTCCTTTCAGAATTGGATTTCGTGATAGAACGAGTTCATCAAGAGAGTCTCATCAGGAAAAAGCTCTACTTCTTAAGTGGTCTTTATACCGCTGTCGATAGAGTGATGAGGATTTCACACGAGAGTCAATTAGTTCTCCTACATATGGCTTTGAACATATGCTACAATAATGTGCTAGGGCTTGTTGCGAACAGAGAGCGCGGCGACATCGCCGTAGAAATCCCAGAGGATATTTCAGAAAAACTTGAGGGACTGTTGAAGGAGTTACGCGAGAAGGTTCAAAAGAATGACGATTTGTACGTGACGATAGACAAAATCGTGAGTTTGGCCTACCTAAGTTCAGGTGGAGGTTACTACAACTCACTCTACACGCAATACTTGATGTCTAGGAGCAAACAAAACAAATAGAATGCTTCTATGTCCCGATATTTGACGCCCGAAACCGTGTCCCGAAAAGCAACACGAAAACCGAGAAAACAGGTGTCCCATAGATGCAACAGAGCCACAAATTGAGATTTGAACCCATGAGTCGTCGGTTTCGCTCACAGTTTGCGTGACTCCCAACCTGAAATCAGCCAGAATCTAAAGGCGGGACTCAAATCACATGCATTTCTGAACTACCACGAAACAGCAAAGACCACTGGTTCTGGACGCCAGAGTTGGCTGAGTCTCTTTTTGGAAGTGCTTGAAGCATGATAGTTCTGTATAGTCATGCGTGGGACAGGTTCGAATTGTCAGTTAGGTTGGGGAAGCCCATTTTTCTGGTGTGGGAGCAATCGATGGGTAGCAAACAGCGTTTGGCACAACTCCTTGAGAGAGCTAAGGTTCAAACGAAGTTTCCGCGCGTGAAGGTCGATGTGATTGATGCGCGGTACATTGGGGAACTGAGCGGCCACGGAAGCGGACTCTATGTTCGAGTACCGAAGGAGATCTGCGACTACTTCGGCCTGGTTGCCGGCGATAAGGTGAAGATTGGAATCTTTCAGCGGAAAAGATGGACAGACCTCGAAGAATAGAACTGCTAGTGGACTATTTCGATCTCTGAGGTTTGTTGGCAACATCGTCTAAGAAGACAGCCCAAGAAGAAATAGGGTCACAGATCAACCGGCCCTAGAAAGTAGATCTCGCATCGTGGCCACGTATGCTTCATCGATTCTGTGAATTGTGACTCTCAGTATTGCATCCTTCTCCCTGATGCGATATCCACAGCTCAAGCAGAGCAGGTGCTTCTCAGGCTTCTCAAGTACCTCTCTAACTCGTTCACCGAAAACCAGCAGTAAGAGCGCGTCCACGACCTGGTTGGCTCTAAGCTTCCTACTCTTGAACTCTTTGCGTACAACTATCAGAAACTTCGCGAGTTGATCAAGGCTCTCGAACTGCAAGTCCTTGTCGCTGTCACCGCTGAAACCGAACAACTCCTCTACCCTTTTCTTGAGAGATTCCCGAAGCCGCCCAAGGAGCGGATCCGTGTCCTTGTTTGACGCGAATTTCTGTAACTGGCCCTGAGCTGCTTTCCGTTCGTAGGGTGTAAGGTGGCCACCCACTCGGTCAATCACATATCCGAGGATGACCTTAGAATACGAAGTGCCTAAGCCATGATTGAATGATGAGGCGAGAGCCGGTTGATAGTGTTCAATCTGAGATCCCAAAGGAACAAGATCCCTGACCGCAGCTTCCCCGATGTGGCCGTTTCCCTTTAGCTGGTCAACCTGCTCAGTCAGATAATGAACTGAGTCGACAAGCCACTTCACCGTACCCTCATCAACATACGACATCCTGAAAACGGTCGGCCTCAAAATCGGATGCGATTTTTCTTCCACGCTTACGCTGGCCACTATGTCCTCTCCCACCCATTTTTCCAGTGAGTTACATCCTCGGTTCTGTTAATTCTTCCGCCCAGGGTTTCCTGTGGTGCCCTCTCCGCTTGTGAGATCGATTCGAGTAACTAAGCCAACTCCTATCTGCATTTGCGGAAACCATTCCGTGGCTTCCTTTACGTCTTGTCTTTTCGCCTCCAATGTCTCGTTCAGGTTATTGTGGTCCATAGCGAGCTCGCATGCTTTCGTAATATCGTCTTCTGAGATCTTCATGATGTTTGCTCGAAGTGTTCCCTTCCTCAAGTCTGCTAGGGCTTGGGCTTTGAGCGACTCACTCATGAAATATTCTGAGTACGCGGCTTGAAGAGAATTAGCAACCTCAAAGAGGCGCTTCTTGTCAGGCGTGTCGACGAGGGCAGCCAGTCTTTGCTTAAGATATTCTATGTGTTCGTTAACTTCTTCTATACCCTGCTTGGCGAGTTTCTCTTTCAATAAGTTCTTTCTTCCCGCCGCCTTTTCACGGGTCTGATCGATTGGCGATATGCCAAGGATCGCTGCGAGCTCTGCCTCCAATCTGGAACGAGTCTGCTCTAGTTGAATTATTGGGATGGCTATTCGAGTGGCCTCAACCACCTCTTCCTCGCTGGCGATGTTACGCTCCTCGAGCCAAGAGGCCTTTCCTTCTCTGTAGTCTTGGACGGCTTGGATTCGAATCTGCTCTGGGTCCTGCGCTAGGTTGGGGTAGCTGCTGATCAATGTCTCCGCGAGCTGAAGGGTTCTGACTTCCCTTTCGCTCTTGGTTTTCCGCAGCTTCGCGAGGTCCTTATCAGCGCGCGCAAGCTGCTTCTGCAAGGCCTGCAAGGAACCATCCGCCTCAGTCGACGCACTGCCCACATTCTTACGGGCAAAAGCCTCCATCGCTTCCCCTATGCTGATGCCTCTTGCTTCAGCATACTGACGTACCTGCTCCTTGAGAGCGGCGTCGATTCGATAGTGGATTCTGGAGCGATCTGACAATGACGGGCGTCCCTCGAACGAAAAATGGATGCTGGTGCCAAATTACCCGTCGGTGCCAGGCACCAGGTAGACATAGGGAGAGGGGGAGGGGTTCTCATTTAATATCCCTAATAGGATGGTGAAACTAGCTGCCATAGGATCCTAGTGGTGCACTCGAGACAGGGGTCGCCGCGAGCTCGAATGATTTCTTTTGAATCCATTTAGGCAAAGGAGTCCTGAAATGGTTCCAGTTCAGTGACCTTCAGTGACCATAGGATAATCAATAGTTATCCTATTTTTCTGGTGTCATGCCGGAATTTTTTTGCGAAAAGAACACGACTCATTAGATCGCATAGAGGATCCGGTTGAGATTTGGCTTGAAGGTCTCTTGGTCAAGAATACTCGCGACGCATACCGTCTCTACATCAGGAAACTCATGCGACTCATGAAGTTGAACGGCCATCAACTCATCACCCAGGCGAAGAAAGATTCAGGAATCTTTTGGCTGGAGGCGAAGAGGCAGGGCGCAAAGCTAACTCCCACAGGACGCAACATGGCGCTCAACGCTCTGCGAAGTTTCAGTAGATCAATGGGCATAGTTCTTCCTGCAAGTGGACTCACCAAGCCGCCGAAGAAGCACCTACAGGACCTCGAATGGGACGAGGCCCATAGGATCCTCAAAGCCGCCAAGTCCCCCTACAGCTGGATCTTCACGCTGCAGCTTTACTGTGCTTGGGGAATCAAAGAGTTCTTGACATTCAACACGCCCGAAACCTGGGAGAACATCCGAAACCAGAACGGCAACCTCGAATACTACAAACACGATTTCCCGGAAAGGAAAGGCAACTCCCAAGTCTACTTCTCCCTGGTCCCTAACTGGATCCTCACAGCAATCCAGGAAGCACGCGTACCGCTACCGATCCGAACGGACCGAGGAACTAGGCTTGACATGGGGAATTACGAGAACGCGGAAGCCTACATAGAGAGCGCATTCAGACAGGCACGCAGCAGAGCGCACGTAACAAAATTGGTTGGGCCGCATGATCTGCGGGACACGTTCAAATCGAAAGGCACAACGAGCGGAATAATGTGGGAGGCGAAGGAATTTGCGATGGGCCACACAATCGATCGATTGTACTACGACAAATGCTACTTCAATCTTCAGTGGTTATGGCAGGAACTGAGCAAGCTCCCGTCCATTTTTCCTTTGGATGAGAAATGACGTCGTCAACTCGACAACGACTCCGAAGCCGCGGGTTCGAACCCCGCACTCCGAGGTCTAGCAGCTCAGAGGCCGACACGGAACGCCTGATTGGGAAGGCGAAGGAGAAGTCGAAAACAAGGAGGACCACGACGCGTGAATAGGCTCGTGCCGTTCGGCATCTTTCTCGTGGGAGGTCTGTTAAGCTCAGGGCTCGGGGGAATCGTGTTCGGGTTCAACCTGAATCCCGCCTTCTGGTTCCTAGCGAGCTCCTTCTTTGTGCCCCTAGCAGCTATAGTCGCGTTCTGGTTCAATCGAACCCACACGGATTGGTTCACAAGCGAGAATGCGCCCGTAGATCTCCAGGCCGAAGAACAACCAGCCTCCTAGGAACACGTCCTAGCCGTTCCGGTCCGGGGTTCCTTCCCCATTTTTCTTACGTGGATACATTGGGAAAGTCCAAGTCCTCCCCTGAAATGCGAAAGCTGAAAAGCGTAATCGTGCCCGTCAGCATGCTCATTTTGGCGATCTTCTTCTTCGCTGGCAGCATCCAGCTTGCGGGACCAAACGGTTTCAATATTCAGATTCCGTGGATCGGGAGCATTGGCGGTAGCGGTCAATCGGGCGGAACCACGATCACGCTGCCTAACGGCACACAGATCACGACCAGCATTATTCCCATCAATCAAGTCAGTTTCAAACTGATGCTCGTAGGCACTGATGTGAACGGTCAGAACACTACGATCTTCGAGAAGAGCACTATGCCTGGCCTTGCGTTGTTAGGGCCGAACGCCAAAGTTCTGAAGACCATTGACCTTCTGGGAATCGTGGCTGTGAAGTCGAGCACGTTCTTCTCGACGGGTGCGCAAGCCCACTTCATCATCAACTATTCGTCCACTGTCGGGGATACGGGGAAAGTGAAGTGGCGAGTCATCGACATAACCCTCCCCATGACGAGCAATGGCACGCTGGCTTTGGCTGCGCTTCCTCCCCTCAGAATGCTGGATCAGGAGATTTTCTCAAGCCACAAGGTCTGCCCAGATCCTGTAAGTGGATGCCATGATGTCCCTGATCAGCCTCTCTCTCAGGGTCAGCAACGCCGCGTAGACTGGGTCGTGAACGCGCATGTTACGATCACCGCGCCCGGCTTCCAGCCGCTCACCCTCATGGGTTCAAGCGGGGCCGTAGGCGAGTTCAATTTTGATGGCTCATTTAGCGGTGGATGCACGGATTGCGGAGGAACTGGAACCGGAGGAACTGGAACTGGAGGAACTGGAACTGGAGGAAACCAGCCACCAACAATTGGAGGCGTAACAATAACCCCCAGCGGAATAGTAAAACTGAGAGACTTCACCGAATCCCCGCCTGATTCCCCAATTAATCCCCCAACTAAAACATTCGTAGACATCACAGCTTCTACTACTGTTGCGCCTGATGGTACAACGACGAGTATTGGGACGGTTAAGTACACAGTCGTAGATAAAATATCGGGCAAAGTCGTCTCGGAAAAGACTATCGAAACCCCTCCGAAGAAAGGTGTGTCGATGGATTATTCTGGCACCGTTAGGGCAACTACTACTTCAAGACCTGAAACACTAGCGCCTGGCCAGAAGGCAGTCGCGATCGCGCTCTTGGAATCTCCATTCGGATATAGTCGCCTTGACTTGACCTGGCTGAACGGAAACGTCTACCTGCTTAACACACTCTGGTTCATCCTGGGAGTAGCAGTCTTCGCTGCTCTTGGGGTCGTTCTCTTCGTCTTAGTCTACCTGAGACCGAAAGAAAAGAAACAGCGCAGAAAGTGACTGCGAGAATCAGCATCGACACAGAGAACTCAGGAATCACCTGCTCAGCATTCTTGTAAGGAATCTCACTCGGCAATATCACAGTCTTGTTCTTCGGCATCTTGTTCTCCGCAAGCAGATGCACCGCGTAAAGATCCAATGTTGACGGAATCTGCATCACTCCATAAAGGATTACTGACCATAATTCCATGAGATCTCCAGCTACATGTGTATGGTCAAGGCCAAGTGCATGACCTATTTCGTGGGCAGCAACAACTTCGACATGGTATCTGCTAGATGCTTGGGTGGTAATATCAATGGTTATCGTTGACTTCAAAATCACATTGTCCTTAGAGTTAACATTTTGAGTATAGCCAGCCGCAAGGGTATTGCCAAAAATAATCGGCTTGGTTACGAAGACGATAGTCACTTTCCCTTTTTCTTGTTCTACAAAATCATATGCTCGGCTGTTGGGATAGTAGGTGTTGATGAACCATGCTTGTGACTGATTCCAGATCGTCATCGCATCTAACACGCCCTGGTGAGCCCACCAAGGTTCCTTAGGAATGCTCACAGTGATTGTGTAGATATTCCATCGAGCTCCAAACAATGGTATCGTGTACGTTTGGGCGGTTGCATCAGCCTGAGCGATTGGGAGTAGGGTTGCGAGTAGGAGAAGCAAAAATGTGAAGGCGCACGGTCGCAACGCTGCTCGCCGTGCCTTCTCTTTACTCTTTTTCCGATTTGAGTGTTTGCGTCGATTCATGGCGATCAGATCTTCCTAGCAGGGCGGTCATCGGCTAGTCGCTATCGAATATTCGGTGTACGAAGCTTGGGTTTCTGCGCTCCAAGGTCTCCTTCAGATCATTGGTCTCGATGAGGCTCTTCATGTCGACCTCTAGGCCGCTTAACGTGTCAAGGAAGGCTTCGAAGTTCATGCGAATCCAGTTCACATACCAGTCCTCGGCATGGTATCCCTCTAGTGCAGCGAACTTGTCCATGAACTCGTGCAAAGGCCTGGGAAGCGTGACTGCCACTTTGATGAAGTCCGCTTTCTCTGTGTCCTTCAAACTCTGTCACCCCCCTCTTGGGCCTCTTTGATGAGGCCGATAATCTTCCCCTGCATCAGCAGGAAGCAGATCTCCACGGACTCTTGACGGTACAGGTTGGAGAGGGCCATCCCGATCGGCCCGGGGGCAATGTGAAGCTCGAGCATCCTCTTCGCATCTTTGGGATGACCGAGGACCACGGCCTTGTCACGCACTTCCGACGATTTCAGGAAGACAGAGATTTCGTCGCCGGTGCCGCTTAGCCAGATCACATCACTCGCATTGAGCGGAGTCATTCTGCCTATCGCCACGTTACGTAATCTGTAACGCAACATATAAGTGTTACGTGATATGTAACGTAGGCAGAAGAGCCATGCATCCTAGGATCCTAAGCCCCCTCGAGGAACGACAAATCAAGGCCTTCCTCAAACAGGACGGAGAAAAGAATCTTAACATGCGAGTGCTGACCTCGCGAGCAAAGAAGCATCTTCCCCGGATCCGAGAGGACTTAGAGCTCCTCCAGAAGTTACTGCAGACCTATCAGAAAACCAAGAGAGAGAATAATGAGCATAAAAATCAAAGAGTGGCTTGACCGGCTCTTCATCGTAACGACGCACGAGGACCGGGTAGAGATCGACCGACAAGTCGAAGTCAAGACAGGCATGTTTTGCGATGAAGGCATAAGCAAACTCAGCGAAGCAGAATTTCTAGCGATCGTAAGAGAGGTCAAGACCAAGCCACGCAAGAAACTCATAGCTGAGATGATTGCCTGATGGTTAATGATGAGGTATCCTTCTGGCAAAGAATCGTTCGAACGCCAAATTGCTGGCTATGGCAAGGTGCGAAAAATAGCGACGGCTATGGAAATCTAACATACCGAGGCAAGCCTTACAGGGCGCACCGACTAGCTTGGATTCTTACAAATGGCCCAGTCCCAGAGGGAATGGAAGTCTGCCATACCTGCGACAACCCTCTATGTGCTAATCCAAACCATCTCTTTGTTGGAACTCACCTAGAAAACATGCACGATTCCCTTAACAAAGGGAGAACCGCGAAGACTCGTGCTAGAGGTGAACGAAACGGATTTCACAAACTCACCTGGGCGAAAGTTCTGGCCATTCGCTTTGTCTACGGTCTAGGTCACTACAGTCAGCAAGAACTTGGCCAATTCTTCAACTGTCATCAGAGGACGGTCTCTAGGGTAGTTCGAAATGAGCATTGGAACGAAGAGATGGCGGCCTAAGAATCGGAGGAAGCAAAAGAATGGAAAAGTCAGAAGCTCTAGAATACATGGTGAAGTTGAACGGTGCAGAACTCAAACGCATAATCTACATGCTCTTACGTGAAGCGCATTACCTTGACAACGAACGAGAGGTAACACAGCAGCCAACACTTGAAGAAACCGCTTGCGATCATCTGGCTAGAAAGCTAACTAAACAGACTGACATAAATGTCGCCTATACACCAGTCGAATACGATAATGGCGAATCTGAGCTGGAGAGCTAAGATTAGCGAACTAATGAGGAGCCCATCTGGAATGACGACTACAAACGGCATGGCAAGACCTAGAATGGAATCCCTCATCACAGCCAGCAACGGAAGCAAAACCTTGAGTCGTGAATGATTATAGTGAAGAAGCTTTGACCGATTATGCCATGACTGCGGGTGGGCGTGCGCAGCGGACGGTTCTGGTGCTTGCTTCAGGGCGTAGGTTGCGGGTTCCTGTTTGGGCGCGGGATTGGTTGAATGAGAAACTTGCCAAGCAGCTCAGCCCGAACTCGATTCAACGGTACGTGGAGGACCTGCAAGCCATCAACATGGACCTTCATGAAGCCAGCGAACTGGAGGTCAAAGCCCGATTCGCCACCTTAGCGCAGAAATACAGCAAAGCCTCATTGCGAAGGATGACGATTACCGCCAAACAACTGCTCAAGCACCACCGGCGCATGAAAATCTGGGAGTCGATTAAGCTCCCCAGCAAACCGGAAAGCCGAGTTGTTGTCTACACGAAACAGGAAATCGAAAAGCTACTGAAGGCCTGCACAAATCTTCGCGATCGACTATTGATCACTGTTCTAGCGGAGACAGGTGCCAGGCTTGGAGAAATCTACAACATGCAGATTAAGGATGTACAGTTCGACCAGTACAGCCCAATCATCTGGCTACGTGGCAAGACAGGAACACGCCGGAGGCGCGTCTACGTGAGCAAACCCGACCTCCTCAGATACCTAGAAGAACATCCCCAACGCGAGCAGCCGGACGCAAAATTCTGGCATACAGCGAATGGGTATCCGCTCGCGTACAAAGGCATCTACAAGATCATACGAAAACTCGGATGGAAAGCCCTCAACAAACCAATCTACCCTCATGGATTTCGCCACTCGGCGGCGACTGATGACGTCAGGAGGTATACGGATAGAGAAATGATGATCCGGTTCGGCTGGAAGCGACCTGACATGGTTGCGGTGTATGCTCATCTTTCAGCGCGAGATGTGGAAGACAAAGAACTCGTCTACCACGGCCTCAAATCACCAGACACAATCAAAGAACCCCTCATCGAAACAAGGG
>Ga0315296_10004114_pt1 | contig 11982 bp, 14 predicted proteins | sample YL17G14_18_MG_FD_203921 | JGI IMG/M metagenome (GOLD analysis project Ga0315296, IMG submission 203921) | Sediment microbial communities from Yellowstone Lake, YNP, Wyoming, USA - YL17G14_18 | ecosystem: Environmental > Aquatic > Freshwater > Lake > Sediment | place: USA: Wyoming | collected...
TACGGAATAGGAATAGCTCTTACCATAAGACCCGCTCCCGTAATCAACCCTGGTCGATTCACCAAGGTGGGGGCTACTGATGTTTTCTGCGCCGTCTGGCAAAACGACGATGGTTTTTGTGTAGATATAGTAACGGGCGTTTTTAGAGATGTTTCGGCATAATGTCCAAGCGGCATTATAATTAGCGATTACATCTTTAGCGATGCTCTGATTGTCAACCCAGTCTAACTGTATCGTCCAGTGATCGTCTCTCCTCTGAGCGAAGTTAGGCGTTTTCCAAGTGAATGCAAGTTTGAAGTTTTCATCTGCAGAGAGTCCAGTTACCGCGCAAGTGATATTTTCTATGTCGAACCCATATTGAGCCCAGCTGCTTTTGCTCGACTCCGAGTAAAGCTGTTCAACAACAGCAGTGCCAATCTGTGTTACAGCGGATTTCAAGGCGTCGGCCAATTTTGATGGCGGCAGTTGCACGATGAATTGGCATGTAGCATTTCCCCGTTCATCGACGTAAACATATGTTTCCTGAATTTCTTCAAATGTTTCCTCTCCAGCTTCTTGGTTCACCTGATACAGCCTGAGCAGAAGAAATGCGGATCCTGCGAGAGCGATTATTAAGATAATTGCCAGCGCGGTCTTGTAAGAGTTTGACATGGTTGCCCCCTGATCATCTCAGGCTTGTTCTCATCTTCTTGGTAGCTTTGACAAGCACCTTGAGTTTGGCTATTGCTTCTTCTGTCGTGCGCGTCTTGAGCCCGCAGTCTGGGTCTATCCAGAGCTGCTCCAGTTTAAGAACCTCGAGCGCGCGCTGGATGCGTTTCTTCACAGTTTCGATGTCCTCGATTACGTGGGAGTGAACGTCGACTACGCCGAATGAGATGTCCTTTGTGAATGGGTGCTTCTTGAAAATTTCAACTAGGTCAAGCTCGCTGTTCGACATCTCCAGATCGAAGTTATCGACGGGCAGCTTCAGCATGTCTGGATATATGAACTCGAACGCGCCGTAGCACGAGTGAGTGATAAAGTAAGCGTCGATGCCTTTTGTGACGATGTTAATGGCCGCGATGATAAAGTCGCTCAGCTCCTCTGGCCTAGCTGAGAGGGCGGGTTCGTCCACCTGAATTATCTTGGCCCCGGCGTCTGCGAGCGCCTTCACCTCCTCGTGCAGGGCGCGGGCCATGTCGAGGCAGGCTTCTCTGCGGTTCTGGTAATGCTCGTTGAACGACCAGTCCATCATCGTGTACGGCCCAGTGAGCATTCCTTTAACGGGCTTATTCGTCAGGCTCTGGGCGAACTTCCACATGTCGACGGTAATCGGACCGCGCCACTTGATCTTGTCGGAGATGATTGGCTTTCGATAGTAGCGGTTGCCGTAGCTGCGCACGAGCCCGCTTATTTTGAAGCCATCGAGGTTTTCGGCGAAGTACGTGGCCATGTCGCCGCGATACATCTCCCCATCTACCAGCACATCGATCCCGATTTCTTCCTGCGTCTTTATCCAGAAGCGCGTCGCCTGCTCCTCGAGCGGTCGCAGGTCTTTTTTCGTCAGCTTGCCAGCCAGAAGTTTTTGTCGCGCTTCCATCACCTCCTTTGGCTTCGGGAAGCTGCCCACGCTCGTCGTCGGGAGCAGAGGCAGATCCAAACCGAGCGACTCTAGTTTCTTCCTCATCTCATCTCCACCCTCACTTGCTTTGCTATGGCGACTATATTTTTCATTTTTTCAAATGCAACCTCTCGCGGCAGGTATTCGTCGAGCCCGCATGATGGATTCAGGTAAGCGCGTTCGGCATTTAACTTCTTCAATATTTTTGTAGCGACTTTTGCTGTTCCTTTCACATTTTCTATTTTTGTGTTTCTACCGTCGATGAGGCCGAGCCCGAGTTCTTTCTCTGAGCCCGAGCTTTCGATGACGTTTGGCAATTTTTGGCTGTAGGTGAAGTCCAGCCCAATTATGTCGATGGGAAGGCTTTGCAACTTGTCGTACAGCTTTGCAGCGTCACCAAAATATGTGTAGAGCGCCAAGCGCGCTTTCCCCTTGTTTTTGCTGATCTCTCCGACTGCGCTCTCAAAAATTTTGAAGTCTTGAAGATTTTTCAGGATGGAAGGCTCGTCCAACTGAATTATATCAGCTCCGGCTTTCGCCAGCGCATTCACCTCTTTACCGATTGCTACGGCAAAATCAGCGACGAGCGATGAAAAATTGTGATAGTGTCTATCGATTGAGTGTTTGGCAAGCGTGCAAGGCCCAGTCACGACGGGCTTGATGGGTATGGATGAAACTTTTTTTGCAAATGTAAATTCGTCGACAACTATCGGGGCGGTCCATTGAACCTTGCCATTTATCACCGGTTGACGAAAGTAAAAGTTGGTGTCGAAGAGCCTGAGCAGGCCGTCGATTTCGCAGCCAGAGAGCTTTCGCACGAAGTGCGAAATTTGATCGTACCAGCGCACTTGCCCGTCTGTCGCCAACTCGATTCCCGCGCGTTTCTGCTCCTTGATGACTTCTTTAGTCACCTCATCCTGCACTCTTGCAAAATCTTCCCTTGAAATTTCGCCCTTCTCCAATCGGGCGTATTCAGCCCTGAGCCGTTGTTTTTCAGGCGCCGTACCTATGCGCGGGTAACTCCCCGTACTGGCGGTTATCAACTCCATCTCAATCCCAAGAAAATAAGGTTCACAAAGTTAAATAGGTGTATAGCGAACGTTTGGTTTAAAAACTCCCGCCGATATTAATCAATAAGGCGAAATGTGTGGTGAGCCGATGGGAAAGGGCAAAGGATTTGGTAAGGTGATTTTGTTAAACGAGCATTTTGTTGTTTACGGTGTGCCCTCAATAGTGTCCGCAGTCGACCGAGCAACTACCGCAACCGTAGAACCTTCCAAAGGCAAGGGTTGGTCTCTAGACGATCGCAGGGAAGCCACGCCAAGCTATAAGGAGGATAAGCTGGAGCAGCAGAAGGAGTCGATAGAAAGAGTTTTGAAGGCCGCGGGGGTCGATTCGACTAAAAATCCGGTCAAGATCACCTTGGGAGGAGACTTGGTCGCGGCGAGCGGAATTGGTGCGAGCGCAGCATCATGCGTGGCAATCGCAAGGGCGCTGTCGGAAGAATTCAACTTGAGGTTTTCTGACGAGCGGATAAATGAGATCGCCTACGAGGGCGAGCGCGCGTATCACGGGGCACCGTCTGGGGTGGACAACACCGCGGCGACGTATGGCGGGCTGATTTGGTTCGTGAAGGGGCGACCAATCGAACTGATCAAGATAAAAAAACCAATCGAGATAGTGATGGGGAACACTGGCGTCGTCACCGACACGAAGGCGGCGGTTGCCGGGGTTCGCGAGAGAAAGGAAAAATATCCAGAAAAACACGCAAAAATATTCAAAGAAGCGGAGGACTTGGCACACAAGGCTCGGAAGGCGCTCGAAAGCTATGATTTGAAAGCAGTTGGAAAATACATGAACGAGAATCACAAGCAGCTGCAGGAGATAGAGCTCTCGTGCAAGGAGCTCGACTTCTTGGTCGACATCGCGCGGAAGCATGGGGCCATCGGGGCGAAACTGACCGGAGGAGGCCTCGGAGGAAACATGGTTGCGCTTACTCCAGGGAGAGAGTTGCAAGAAAAGGTCGCGAGGGCAATTGAAAAGGAAGGATTTGAAGTCTTAAGAACAAAGATAGGGTGATTATATGAACATGCGAGAATTTGTGGATGTATTGGATAAAAAGGGGCTTTTGATAAAAATAAAGAGACCAGTGGACGTCAAGTACGAGGCGTCGACGATAATGAGGATGCTCGACGGCAAGCCGATACTTTTTGGGAAGGTCAAGGGTTTCTCGATGCCGGTGGTGGCGAACATCTCTTCCTCACGCGAGCTCATCACGATGGGGTTAGGGATAAAGCCGAACGAGATCATCGGCAAGCTCGCCGATGCGATCGACCACCCAAAGGAGCCAAAAATCGTCGGAGCGAAAGGTTACGAAGAGGTCGGCGTCGACTTGACTAAAATCCCGATCCTGACGTATTATCCGATGGATGGCGGTCCATACATTTCATCCGGCGTCGTCATAGCGCGCGATAAGGAGCTCGGCATAAACGCTTCGTTCCACCGCATGATGGTGATTGGCAAGGACAAGATCGTGATGAGGATACTTCCGAGACATTTCGACGAGTTCTTGAAGCGGGGAAACAAGGAGTTCGCGATCTGCATAGGGAATTCGATGTCGGTCTTGGTGGCGTCAGCTGTTTCGGCGGAGCTAGGGAAAAACGAACTTGCGATAGCGAACGCATTGTCAGAAACGAACTTGATCGAACTCGGCGAGCATAAGGTACCGGAGTCTGAAATTATCATGATTGCAGAGATGACGGGCGAAGAGCACGACGAAGGACCGTTCCTTGACCTCACAGAGACGCCGGACATCGTGCGAAAGCAGAGGGTTGCGCGGATCAAGAAAATTTTCATGAAGAATAATCCGATTTACCATGCGTTGCTTCCAGGCGGATTGGAGCACAAGCTGCTGATGGGGATGCCACGAGAGCCAACGATTTTCAGAGAGGTCAGCAAGGTATGCGATTGCAGGGACGTGTCGATAACCCCCGGCGGCTGCTCTTGGTTGCATGCGGTCGTGAGCATAAGGAAGAAAGGACCAGAGGACGGCAAGAAGGCGATCGAGGCTGCGTTCAAGGGGCACGCGTCGCTGAAGCACGTGTGGGTGGTAGACGATGACATAGACATCCACAACCCGCACGAGATCGAGTGGGCGATGGCGACGAGATTTCAGGGCGGCAAGAACATGATCGTAAAAAAGGAGAAGGGTTCATCGCTCGACCCATCGTCGGACCTCGAAACCAGGGTGACTGCGAAGGTCGGGTTCGATTTGACGATACCATGGGGGCGGGACCAGAAGGACTTCAAGAAGCTGGAGCTACCGATGAAGTTGAACATCAAGGATTATTTGACGTGACATTCTCTACTTCAAAGCCTCGCCACATTGAGAACAGAATTTTGTTCCAGGTGGGTATTTCTTGTTGCACTTGGGGCACTTAACACCTTTTTCATACTTTATAGCAACTGCCCCTCCTGTTTTACTCTCAATCTTGTCCCCCGCTTTTTTGAGCATGTCTTTAAATCCCATGCTGACCCCATTTGACGTTACTTGTTGTCTTTTAAAATTTATTGGAGAGTAAGCTTAAAACGGCACATGATAAAATAGCGCGAGAGTGTTCGTATGTACCTTACAAAAGAACAGGAGCGGATGCTCGCTGGCGAATACGGCGAAGTTGTGGAGCGAAATTTCAGGCTACTCGTGAGGCTCGGTGAAATCTACGGCGCCGATCGCATGATTCCCGTGGGCTCTGTCCAAGTTGCTGGCGTTTCTTACAAATCTATTGGCGACCCTGGGTTGGAGTTCTTGGAGGATCTCGTCGCGAAAGGTGCAAAGGTCAAAGTGCCGACAACCCTGAACCCGCCTGGCATGGATCTCAGGGACTGGAAGGAGCTGGGCTTTCCGGAAGATTTCGCGGAGAAACAACTGCAGATAATGGACGCTTTCAAGAAAATGGGAATCGCGATGACTGCCACTTGCACTCCTTACCTAGTGGGCAACATGCCGCGGTTCGGGGAGCACATCGCTTGGTCAGAATCATCGGCGGTTTCGTTCGCGAACTCTGTGCTCGGCGCGCGAACAAATCGTGAGGGCGGGCCTTCTGCGCTGGCCGCCGCGCTTTGCGGAGTGACGCCGAACTACGGCTTACACTTGGATGAGAAGCGAAAGCCCACCCTGATAGTGAAGGTCAACGCCGAGCTGAAGGACAACTCTGATTTCGGCGCCCTCGGCTACCACGTGGGTAAGATTGTCAAAGACGGGATCCCTTATTTCAAGGGCATCAAAAAGGCCGAGCTCGAGCAGCTAAAGGCGCTGGGGGCGGCGATGGCGGCATCCGGCGCGGTTGCACTCTATCACGTGGAGAAGATAACGCCCGAAGCTCACCTGATGAGTCCAAATGGATTGGAGGTGATAGAGTTTGGTGAAAAAGAACTGAAGGAGGCCTACGCGAAGTTGAACACTGGCGAATCTCCAGACATCGTCATTCTCGGATGTCCACATGCATCGCTCAAGGAAATCGCAGAACTCGCAAGCAAGTTGGAGGGCAAACGTTTGAAGAAGCCTGTATGGATATGCACAGCGAGGGCGACGAAGGAGGCAGCGGGCAGGATGGGGCTCGTAAAAAAGATAGAGAGCGCTGGTGGCAAGGTGGTCGCTGACACGTGTACTGTCGTTTCACCGATTGAGCGCATGGGCTTCAAGTGCACTGCCGTGAACTCCGGAAAAGCTGCAAATTACCTGCCGGGCTTCTGCAAGCAGGCAGTCGTGTTCAACAACGTCGATGAACTGTTGAAGAAGGTGCTGGTATGAAGGGTCGAATGATAAGCCCCGGTAAGGCGGAAGGCGAAGCGATCGTCTCAAAGGAGCCAATAGGGTTCTATGGTGGGATAGACGCAAAGACCGGCATCGTCATCGAGAAGGGGCACGAGCTCGAGGGCCGATCAGTGAAAGATAAAATTTTGGTGTTTCCTCAGGGGAAGGGCTCGACGGTCGGCTCCTATGTGATATATGGGTTGAAAAAGAATGGTGTGGCGCCGGCCGCGATCGTCAATCAGGAAACGGAGACAATCGTGGCGACTGGTGTCATCTTGGCCGGAATTCCATGTGTCGACAAGATAGATATCAGCAAGATCAAGACTGGCGATAGATTGAAAGTTGACGCGGATGATGCGTCTGTTGAGTTGATGAAATGACTGGTCCAGCCGAGAGCAAAATTGAAATCGAGGCAAAAGTCTACATCCACAAGCGCGACCCTGCCACGCGGTCAAAAATTCCTCACATCGACATTGAGTCGCCAGTGCTCAACGAGATCATCAAGCCCAATGAGGCAACCTTTGTCAGCGGCAAGCCCGGCGGCGTCTTCATCGGGCTGAAACGAGAGATGCTGGCGCGGCTCGAGCGCGTCATAGAAAGGCTCGAGAAATAGTGGAAGAGTTTAATATTGCGGGACCAAATTCTACTCGGGCCCGTGGTCTAGTGGTATGACGCCACCTTCACAAGGTGGAGGTCCTGGGTTCGAACCCCAGCGGGCCCACCATCAACAGCTATTGAAGTTCTTCAAGTAGTTTTAGAAATTCCTCTCTAGTAAGTTTGACATCCTTGATTATCTTCCTCAGTAACCCACGTCTAATTTCCTCTCCTTTGTGGACGGGCACAACAGTAGCTCTTCCATCAGAATGTTTTAAAAATACATGACTCCCCTTTTGTCGTGTTGCAACGAATCCTATTTTTTCTAGGGCTTTAATGAGCTTTCTTGAAGCGATCGGCTTGAGCTTCATTAAACAGATACCTCTACTACTTGTACACCAATAAATTCAGTTGTGACGTCAGCCGCGCCCTTTTCAACTTCTAGATACAGCTTGATCGCTTCTTCTATGCGCGCCCTCAACTCGTCTAAAGTTTTTGCTTGAGTGTGGCACCCCGGCAGCTCAGGCACCGAAGCCACGTAATAGCCGTCCTCGTCTCTTTCCACAACAATATTGAATTTTTTCATCATCTTCACACCAATGCTAGTTACACCGAGAACTCTTAAATAGATGTCTAAAAATTGAGTTCGAATCCCAGCGGGCCCACCATCAATCCATGAGCTTTTGTATCTCCGAGTGAAGCGCTTCAAAACGTCCCAACGAAGGATGATTTTTTCCGAGCTTTGTCTTGAACCACTTCACCGCTTCTTCGTATGATATTTCTCGCTTTCTGCTGATTCTCTTGTCGGCGTACGTGACGACTTTCTCTTCAAGCGTCCGCGGCATGAAGTCCTTCGCGGGCAGCCCGAGTTCCCTCGCTTCGGCGGCGGGGATGCCTGCGCCGATGTGAATTTCCACGAACTTCGCGAACTTCCCCAGGCCCATCTTGCGCAGCATTTCGGCGCCGACCACACCGTGCTCCACGCCGTGCGTCTTCGCGCGCCCGATGTCGTGCAGTAGGGCGCCCATGCTAACAGATCTCAGGTCGATGGTATAGCCATTTTTCTCTATTTTTTTGGCAATTTTCATGGCCATTTGCTCGACTGCTAAGCAATGTTGGATTACTTGTCTAGAACAACCTGCGTCACTGAGCGCGCGCAGCGCCCGCTCTCTGCCGAACAACTAACTCCCCGCGAGGTGCTGCTTGAGCGACTCGACCTGATGTTCGAGGGCGGTTATCACGTTGCTGTTGTCATACCTGTGCATCTTGGAGCCGCACTTCGGACACTTGAAGTCGTTCTCGACGGCGGCGTCGAAGGTCACCTTCGGGCAGCTGTTATCGCAGATGAAATACATGGTGTTGCGCTCATCCTCGAGCCTCTCCTGGAGCTTCTGTAGGAGCAGGCGCTTGTTGGAGTTGAAGAATTCCTTGGCACGCTCCGGTTCGATCCGCCAGTAATAGGTGTACCAGCCGCTGCTCTCGTCTCGGACCCTCCTGTAGCCAACGACCCTGCTGTCGTATAGGTCGTACAAAATCTTTCGAACCAAGTTGACGCGCATGTCGGTCTTCTTGGCGACCTCATCATCGGTAAGCTCCTTGTCGATCAATGTAGCGGCTACATCATAGCCGTGTTCGCCAGCGATCCTGGTCAGTATCTCCCGAAAAATCGGATCCTTTTTGAATTTTTCTGTGCCCATTTGAAAACTCCTCTTGGTCGCCTTTTACCTTTTGTTAAAACTTTGTATTAAAATTTTGGCTTGATGTAATGCTGAATACCTAACATTAGTGTGCCTTTTGAACATTTTTCCCTTTATCGCTCGGTATTATCCTGAATTTGCCATTTAAATGCTTTTTTTCCAATTTGGAGCCATAATATAGCTTATCCAGCATAACCGCTAGGGCGCCGACCTCCGAGTGGGGCTGGTTGGTCACCGCCACGTTAAAGTCCGCGAGCTCGAATATTTCACCAGGAACTTTCTCAGCGCCGACCACGATGAGCAGGTCTTTGCCATGGAGACTGGGCAGGACATCCTCGACAGGTAGACCGTACATGGTCAGGTGCGCCACCGAGCCGCCATTCGAGCGCCAATTTTCGATCGCTTTTCTCCAGCTCTCGCCGCTCCTGATGAAAAATGGGCCACCCCAGAGTTCCGTCACCTTGTTCACGCTTCGCTCGACGCCCGCGTCCTTGGTCGTGAGAATTATTCCATCTGCTCCAAAAGCCCTAGCTACCAAGGCGACGTGCGTGGTCACCCTCTTGTCGCGCTGCGGTCTGTGGCCGAGCCTGAGAACCACAATTTTAGGCGCTCGATCATCCCCTCCAGACGTTGGTCCTGATCGCTTCCATCAACTGCGGAATATTTTCGCCACGCATCGCCGAGATGGGCACTATTTCTCCAGGCATCGTTTGAAGCATTCCGACCCTTCGCTCGACCTCGGCCGGAGACAGTTTATCTATTTTGTTGATGGCCATGATGACCTTTACTGGGTACTCTCTGAGGATCTCCCTGGAGGCGCGGAGTTTCCTGAGCATTTCATCTACTGGGTCAGCGACATCCAAGATCAACACCACCAAATCAGCCAGATATATCTCCTCGAGCGTCGCCTTGAACGCTTCCACCATCCACGGGGGGAGGCCGTCGATGAAGCCAACTGTGTCGGTGAGCAAAATTTTGCGCGATGCTGTAGCCGCCCTAGTTCTTGGCATCAGGGTGGTGAAGAGCATGTCGTCTACCTCGGCGTTCGCAGAGGTGAGTGTGTTTAGGAGCGTGCTCTTGCCCGCGTTTGTATAGCCGGCGAGAGCGACGAGCTTGAAGCCGCGGCGCCGCCTGAGCTTCCTCCTCTGCTCGCGTGCCGTTGCCACGGACGCCAACTTGCGCCTGAGGTGGGCCATCCTCTTCTTTATCATGTCGTAGTAAACGTTGGCCTCGTATTCACCTCCACCTCTGAAACCTGGCTGCTCGACAGATAAAAGCGCACGCACGCGTTCCTTCACACGAGGCAGATCGTAGCTCAATTTCGCGTACTCCACCTGGAGCTTCGCCTCCGGTGAGCCGGCGCGCATCGCGAATATTTCCAAGATGAGCTGGAAGCGGTCTATGACTTCAACCCCCGCCAACGTCGAGAGTTTGAACGCTTGGGAGGGGGTCAGTTGGTTATTGAAAATAACGCGCTCAGCTTTGGAAGCTTTCACGAGTTGGGCGAGCTCCTCGGCCTTCCCCTTGCCGATGTTGTAGGCTGAGTCTGGCTCACTGATCTGCTCGATCGTCCCGACTACTTCGTGCGCGAGCGTCCTCGCGAGCGCGGCCAGCTCATGCAGCGTTGATGCTTCGCCCCTCCTGCGCCGCTCGACCAAGACGACTCGCATACTATCACTCTTTATTAGCGGCTCAAAACCAAAAAGATTGGGGTCAATTTGAAAAAAATCGTGCTGATATTGATTCCGCTGATGTTGTTGGCGATTGCAAAACCCGTCGAGGCGCAGGCGACATGGGGTTACTACGATGTGGCGGAGCTGAGCTACGTCGTGAACGCCGATAGAACCGTAAGCGCAAGTGAAAATTATGTGATAGTTAACACTTCGGCCGTTCGAGTTGTAACAGCACATATCAAGACCATACCATCATCGGATATCAGCTCGATTAGCGCGTGGGATAGCGATGGAAGTTTGACGTGTATCACAGAGCATATTGGTAATCAGACTAGGGTTACCGTAAACTTCAGGAACCCGATTGGAAAAGATCAGAGTTATGCATTCAGCATGTCATACGTTGCGGGCGGATTGATCTCAGGTAGCGGCTCGAAGTATGCCTGTATGCTTGGTGGGATAAATCGTGATCCAAACAGTTTTCCATACAATAGTTATATCGTCAGGATTCAGGGGCCGAGCGGTTCGAAGCTTTTCACGACGGATCCAGCTGCAGAAGTTGTGGCGACGGATTCACCGACCGTCAGATACGAGACGCGGTTGAGCGCTCCCGGCAGCTTCGATGGACTCTCCGCCGTGTTTTACACATCGCCAATGTACTACAAAGTAACAATGACCGAGCACTTTGTCAACGGCGGTTCGGAAGCATCTAGGAACATAACTTTCGACACGACGATGTTTGCCCACTCTCAATGGCAGTTCGCCGCGTTTGCCGGGGCAAACCTGTCGCTCAAAGCGATGTATGTCGACGAGGAGAACAACTGGCGTGGCATCTTTGACGTCGGCGACCTCCAGCCCGGGCAGAGCAAGGATCTGAATATCGAGCTCATCTATACCGAAAACATTTACACGCCGAATATCTCGGAAAATGACGTTGGAACTATAGCAGATATGCCGGCTGGGCTTTCTCCCTACCTAGAAGCGCGCGAATATTGGGAGGTGAATAATCCCAACATCCAGCAGAGAGCTGATCAAATTGTTGGAACCGAAACAAATGCATACGAGGTTGCAAGGCTGATCGTCGAAGATGTCAGCGGTTATGTAACGTATGAGGTTACACCGCAACGAAAGGGCGCTCTTGCAACTCTTTTGAGTGGGCGGGGTGACTGCGATTGTTATAGCGACTTGGCGATTGCCCTGAGCCGGGCGGTTGGCCTGCCCGCGCGCTTGGATTTCGGTTGGGGATATCAAGAAAATCTGATCGGTCACGCTTGGGTCGAGTTCTATCTGCCTGGGAAAGGCTGGCAGCCAGCGGACCCAACTTGGGCCAAAACTTCGGGCGATTATTTGTTCAAGCTGGATCCAATCCGCATACTTCGATATGTGCGTGGCATAAGCTCCTCTGATTCCGCTTCCAGATACACTTGGTACGATGCCCAGCCTAGCGTGGAGAACGAAGACGTGAATATCGTTTCGCTCACAAAATCTGAGGCTGCTCAGGCCCTTGTTCATGCTGGAGAGAACACGATCGACGTGGCAAGCGATCTACTGGCGTCGCATCCCGATGAAGCACTTTCTCAAGAGCTGAATCTTGCGCGCGCGAAATTG
>Ga0315296_10004117_pt1 | contig 11979 bp, 5 predicted proteins | sample YL17G14_18_MG_FD_203921 | JGI IMG/M metagenome (GOLD analysis project Ga0315296, IMG submission 203921) | Sediment microbial communities from Yellowstone Lake, YNP, Wyoming, USA - YL17G14_18 | ecosystem: Environmental > Aquatic > Freshwater > Lake > Sediment | place: USA: Wyoming | collected...
TTTACAAATTTTTTGCCAATTTCTTCTGTTCTATCTGTACAACCACTTGCAACTACAATTATCTCTTTAAGGTTAAATGAAAAGTTCTCCTTTAACAAAAAATTTAAGAGTCTGCCAATATTTTTTTCTTCGTTGAACGCAGGGATTCCTATACTTACTTTCATCAAATTATTAATATACTTAACATATTAAAAATAAAATATAAACCTCCTTCAAAAGACCCCCACAATCTGTTGCGCAATTTCTCAAAATTCGATTTCATGTTAATTTTGCGGATATAGAAGAGACGTATGAAGTTAAATAATATCATTATCCCAGCAAATGCTCTTAAACCTGAAAATAACAGGAACATTAAAACCCCGAACATTATTGGAATAAGAAATATAAATTTCAACAAAAATATGGATCTTCTCCTTCCAATTAAAATTACAGTGCTAATTCTTCCTGATTTTTTATCCTTCAGAAAGTGGGATATTTGGTGTATTATTTCATGCGAGAATGAGTGGAAAGCTGCCCAAAACAGAAAGAAAAAGACTTTAACATTGAATTCTGTATTTAAGAAAAAATACGATTGAATGAAAATCAAGAAAAAAAAAGTTGTGTTGCAAATAACATCGACATATGGAATGTCTCTTAATCTTATCATTGGGACTGAGTAAGAAATAGATAAAATTATAAACAACAAATAGAAAATTAGATATTTAACTGAGAAATTTAGGAACAATGGTATAGTCGATAAAAATACTGGTAATAAAGTAAATAAGAGGATCACTTCTTTCGATAAAGAGGACTTCCTTATCAAGTTACCAATAAAGTTTTTTTCCTCGTGTACAATATAATCACCAAAATCATTGAATGAAAACAAGAAAGAGAAAAGAAAACAAGCTTGAATCAATCCTAAAAATAATAAAAATGGATTTATAACAAAGAGAGATAAACCTAAAATAGAAAAACCTAAACTTTTTATCCAATCCCTAACTCGGTAAAAATCCAATATTTTCAATATTTTCATATTTCATACCTTATTATAAATTTTAGCAGATTTTCAAACCTTTTAAATATTCTGTTGTAATAAAAACATTAGTATGTATAAAATTAAATCAGAACAAATAGAAATAATATCACTTTTTCTCATCGTTTTATCTTTCATTTCAATATCATTATTTTTGCCTATTTACGACACAATAAATGGTTTTCATAATCTTATTCTAGATAAATATCAACTTATATGGTATGATGGCAAATCACCAGCTAACTTTTATTTAGTCAAAAATATAATAGAAAGAAATTCAATTTCCTTTCCTAAAGGTTATTTATTCGATAATATTCAGGTAGAAAATTTAATTGATTTTTTTGAAGTTGATGGTAGATTTTATCCACAGTTTAATCCTATTAGCAACTATTTATATGCAACTATCTTATATTCTTTTTCACTAACTACAGATATTCAATTATTTAAAGGAATGTTAATTTTAAATATAATTTTTTCCGCGTTGATATTGTTGATTTTTTATCATGTCCAAAGAATTCTCGGTCTTAATAATGTATATTCATTGATAAGCACATTTATGGCGGGAATAGCTACATCCATCTTAATTTATTCTAGATATCTGTTTATCGATCATCAAATAATGAGTTTAACGTTTATACTATTGATTTATTTTATTTTAAAGAATAAAAAGAAGACATCTACAAAAATAAATATATTCATAACTCTACTATTTTCATTTTATCTGGTTTTATTATCTTACATTTACTTGGTTTTATTGTTTTTTATAGTATTATCATACTTTTTTATTAAATATAAACCAATCCAATTTAAATTTTTAATAATTACGATTCTAATATCCTGTTTATTTTCAATTTATCTTCAATTTTTTTACCCCAAGTTATCTACGACATATAAATTTAGAGATATCCCCAACGGCATAAAAAATTATGTTAAAATTGCAAATCTAAATATTTTTACAGTTTTTTCTAAATATGTAAATGCTTTAGATTATAGTATTTTTGGTTATCATGATGTTACATCTGTTTGGAAACTCTATAGAACATTTGCATATATATATACATTTGAAGAATTAAAGGGTAATGCCTTATTCTTATCCAGCAATGGATTATTTGCTTCACTTTTTGGACCAAGAGGAATTGTTTATAACTCACCTTACCTAATCTTTTCGATATTAGGAATTTTCTTTTATAAAAGAAAGAAAGAGAAAAATCTCTTGTTAGTAATAATAATCTTAATAATTCTTACCTATGGATTATTTAATCTGAGATGGCAGGGTGGTTTATCCCCCAGATATATTAGATACTATACTATGCCAATCCTATTTCTAACTTTCTTCTCTTTTTATTATATTCAGCAAACAAAGAACATTTTAGTAAAGATAATCTTTCTTGTTCTCATTATTCTATCAATCTTGAACATTACTTCTTTATCAGTAAGAGCTGACTGGACCTATGAGCATGAAGCCGATTTAGTTTCTTATGATTTAGTTTTATGGCCTTGGTATCCACCTAAACCACAAGAAAATATTATTAATCTTTATTTAACAGAACAAGGAGAATCTGTAGAATGGAAATTTGGCGGCGAAGCTGGATGTAAAGCTTATGGTTCGCTAGAAGGCATTATTACAGATGTATGTAACTGTGAATATGCTACATATGCAGAAAGAACTATAAACATTCCTTGGGGGAAGATTAGGGCGAATATTACTGCTTGCGGTAGAAATGGAGATGGTGTAACAGGAAAATTTTACTTCGGCAAAATAGAGAAAGAGATATTCATCCCATCTGATCTTTGCGTTAAAGAATCTATATTAATAGAAAACTCAACAGGTGAACATAGCATAATACTTAAATCAAAGAAATATGGAGAATGTATAGGTGAAACTGTTATATGGAAGTTGATAACGATTGAAGAAATTTAACATTCATTATCAGATTAATATTTTTATTACGATACATCTAATGATTTAATGACAAAGAAAGAAAAAATTTGCCTAATAATTATTCTTTTATTTTGCTTTTTTCTGCTTTATCTATTGATTGAACCCATCTTTACTAAAAAATCAATTAATAGTGACAATTTTACTATGGAAATAGAAGGTAAAAATTATAATATAATTCTAATCACTTTTGATGCACTTGGTGCAAATTATTTATCAATATACGGATTCGATAAAGAAACAGCTCCAAACTTGAAAAAATTTTCTGATCAATCTTTTATATTTTCTAATTCAATATCTCAAAGTGGTAGTACTCCCCTTTCACTTTGTTCTCTTTTCACCTCTCGTTATCCTTTCACTGATAACTTGATGCAAGATAAAATTGAGGGATTATCATACTTGTCGGTATGTAAAAAAAACATTCTTTTTTTACCATACTTCCTTCAAAGAATGGGTTATCACACTTATGGAATTGTTAGGAATGGTGGTGCTAGATCAGAATTTGGATTCAGTTTTGGTTTTGATTACTTCAATGAAGAGAATGTTTTTACTCGGCCTTGTGCAGAAGCAACCTTTAACACATCAATAGATTTAGTGAAAAATGAAATAAAAGAACCTTTCTTCTTATGGATTCATAACAATGAGCCTCATTCTATATATTATAATTTTCCATATATGCCCCCTGAGAAATATTTTTGGATGTTCTATAATAACTATTCAGTACCTAATTTTTATTCTACTATGAATCAGATTATCCCTAATTCTTCAGAAATTTCTAATTGTAATCCACAACAATTTTATTCAGAGCTTTCTGATAAGACTTTTATAAATTTTAGGCAGAATTTGATAAGATTATCTGGAAATGTTAGAGAATATATTCTAGTAGGAAGGAAAGCAAATATAAGTGAGGAAGAATTAGAACAACTTAAGGGCGCTTATCTCGGTAATATTAGATATGCTGATGAAAACTTTGGAAAATTTTTAAAGTACATAGAAACGCAGCCTTTTTATAACAATACAATAATTGTTATCACTGCAGATCACGGAGAAAGTCTGAGTTTACATGGTATATTTGACCATAATGATCTTTATCAAGATATTATTCATGTCCCATTGTTGATCCATCTCCCAAGACAAAATTTCACAAGAACAATTGAAGAACCAGTAGAATCAGTGGATATTTATCCCACTATAATTGATATTTTAGGTTTAAATTTGGACTATAGTGTACGAGGGGAGAATTTATTTAATAAAAACAGAAATAAGTCTTTTCAATTCTCCGAAATTCCTGAGAAAAAAATATTGATTAATAGAGGAATAAAATTTTGGATTGAAGGAAATGATACTTACTATTATAATCTATCTCAAGACAATAATGAATTGAATAAAAAAGAATTATATGAGAAAAAAGAAAATATATTAAATATCACAATCATCCCACAAGATATTTTCATCCCACAAGGTGACTTTGAAATGACTGAGGAAGAAAAACAAGAATTAAGAAAAAGTGGTTATTGGGACATAAATAACACATGAAAATTAAAATAATTTTTTCTCATTGACATTGATCTGCATATACAGGAATACAACCAATCATTTTAGTTCCTGTATCTTTAAAATGACTGAATAATTTCTGTTCTAATTCATTAGCAATTTTTGGTTCCTTCTCAACTAAATTGTTAAGTTCATTAGGATCAGTTCTTAGATAATAAAGTTCTCTTATATTAGTTTTATTTGGATATTCATCAAATGTATAAATAAACTTCCAACCATCAGCAGTTCTTATAGATTTCTTATGAGTGTATAATCGGTAGTCAGTTTCAGAATATGCATCTAACGTTAAATTCAATCCTTTCATTAAGGATACTAAGCTAACCCCCTCCATCTGATTTTTAATCTTTTCATCCAAATTTATATTCAACAAATCTAGAATAGTTGGCATAACATCAATAGAACTCACTTGATTTTCAATCATTTTACCTTTATTGAAATTTGGTAATACAATTATCAAAGGTACATGAATCAATTCGTCATACAAAGTAAAACCATGATCAAATCTTTTATGTTCATAGAATTCAGTTCCATGGTCTGAGGTCAGTACAAAAATAGTTTTATTCATTAATCCAGTTTTTTCATATTCTTCTAAAAATTTAGAAAACTTTTCATCGGCTCTGTTAATCTTTTCATCGTATATAGCTCTCCAAAATTTTACATCATCATCAGTTAAATTCAGATATCCTTTTTCAAGGCACTCTTCCCTAAGGCTTGCCTGCTGTTCTCTGCTACCATTATAAATTCCAGTATAATTAAAATCTACAAACCTGTAGTCAAAACCATCTTCTGGTTCATATTGGCCATGGAAGTCATACCCATGTAAGAACAAAAAGAATTTTTTATCTTTATTACTTTTTATCCAACTAAGGGCTCTGGGGGCACTTATTTCTAATCCAGAAAATGGAGTTGTATTATCAAAATATACGTCAAATCCTTGATTATAACCAAACATTCCATTAACACCAGCATCACCTGTGAATCCAGCCGTGGCATACCCATTCTGTTTTAGTATTTCTGCTAAAGTTGTTATATTTGGTGATAATTTTTTAAGATTTGAGATCTCTTTTTCTTGCTCAGTAAACTTAGAAAATTTGTTTGTGACTTTATGTTGAGAAGGATAAACGCCTGTGAACCAAGTCATACTTGCTGGAAGAGTCCAGGAAGAAACACTTATTGTTTGTTTAAAATTAAAACCTTTATCAGCCATCTTATCTATAGTTGGTGTGATATTTCTGAAATAACCCAAATTATGAACATGTCTAGATTGTAAAGCATCAAAAGAAACTAAAATCAGATTATAGTCTTTGTATTTTAATTCGACTTCTTTATTTAATTTATGATATAAAATACATGAGGAAACAGCTATTACAATTAAAGAAATGATTAGTATTTTCCTATAATTTGTATTCATTAGGTTTGTATTGTTTAAATTGAAATATATATTTTTATTTTAAGTATATTCCCCAAACAAATCCTGAAGAAAAAATAGATGTTTTGTTTGTAATTAATATTCCTATTTTTTATAATATACTTTTTATTTAAAAAAATGAGAAATCAAAAATAATTGAAATTATTGATATTAAAATCGTAGGAATTTTACAATCAAGTTACATTTTGTGATTTTAATATTTGAATAAATAATAATTTCCTGTGAAAATGATTAAAAAAGTGTAAATTTCTCTTTAAAATATTTAAACAAGGTAATAATTTAACATGAATTTGTTGAATAAAAGAGAAATAAAAATATTTTTGACTTTTTTCTTAATCTATTCATTTTTTGTTCATTGGATAGGTTATAATGAGAATTCTAGATTTGCTTTAACTCGAGCCATAGTTGACGAAGGTAGGTTTGAGATAGACAGTTTCTACAATCAAACAAGTGATAGATCTTTCTTTAATGGTCATTATTACTCTGATAAAGATCCTGGAGTTTCTTTCATCTCTATCTCAACCTATGCAGTGTGGAAATTCATCTATTTTAATTTCTTTTCAAAAGATTTCATAGAAAAACATAATGGAAGCAAGGCATACATAATAGATTCTAAGATCGGAACAAATAATATCCCAATATATCTGTATATAAATCCTGGTTTTTTTGTTCTGTCTTCCATGGTTTTAGTGACAATATTCACATCTTCATTATTTGGCGCTTTACTTGTAGTATTGATTTATAAAATTTCTAAATACTACACAAAGAATGAAAAAAATAGGTTACTCATTACTTTTGTTGCGGGTTTAGGGACTTTGATATTTCCTTATTCGATTGATTTCTTAGAGCACATCACTGCTACATTCTTTGCTTTCTTTGGATTTTATTTATTGTTCAAAATAAAACAAGAGAAAATAAAAAACAACTCATATTTTATCTTGGCTGGATTATTTCTTGGATATGCTATAACTTGTAGTGCTGTATTAGCTTTAATTGCTTTAGGTTGCTTAGTATATCTTTTTTCTTTTAATAGGGGGAAATTATTTTATTTCTTGATAGGTGAACTTGTCGGCATTCTACCATTTTTATTTTATAATTATTTAATTTTCCAAACACCGTTTACATTACCAAGATATCATTTAGATCCTAAAATATGGCCTGAATTCTATATTCATGGTTTAGATTTTCCAAATCCATTTATTATTCTAAGATTGTTGATTTATCCGTATAAGGGTTTATTATTCTATTGCCCAATTCTGTTGTTATCGTTCATTGGCATATGGTACATGTATAAAAAATTCAAAGCAGAATCCATTTTGATAATTTTTGTTTTTTTAGCTTTCTTAATTTTAAATTCATCTTGGTGGCAATGGTGGGGAGGAGCTTCATTTGGGCCTAGACACTTAACACCTGTTATACCATTTCTTTTAATACCACTTATTTATTTTTTAGAAAGAGGAAAAAATTCGAACTTTACAAAATCTTTATTCCTTATATTTGCTTTTTATTCGATCTTCATTAACTTTACTGGTCTTCAATACATTAGTGATGAGGTCATAGATCAAAATACGCTTTTGTTAAGAACTGAGATAGCAAATAAACTGAATACTTTCTCGATTCTAAAAAACCCTATTTATGAATACTACATACCACGTTTTTTGAAATTCGGTCCCAGAAGTCCACTTTTAGAGAATATGATCAATGGCGAAGAACCAGATATACGTTATATTTTTTATGAAAAAGGCGATAAAATATCACAATTTTTCTTTTACGTACCTTTTATGAATATTATACCTGTTCTTTTAATTCTTTCGATAGTTTGGTATAAAGAAATATTTACGTATCTGATTTCAATTTCAAAGAATAAATTCAAATTATCTTTATTGGTCACGTTAATTTTCTTGTGTATTTTTTTATTATATCTCCTAATATTCAGAGAATCTCGTATTTCATCAGAGATAAACTTCGAACGAGGATGGTTTCCTATTGATAAATTTGGTATTAGATGGATGAGGCAAGATGGTATTATAAGTTATTATAACAACTATTCTCTGCCTAAATTAATGCATTTCAACTTTATATCTAGCAGTTATTATAGCGATAGAGAGTTACAACTTTTCTTAAATAATGAGATTATATCGACTGAAACTGTTAAATCAAACAATCCTTTGACATATAATTTTTTCGTGAAATTTGACCCAGGAAAAAATATATTAAAATTACATGTTACGCCAGGTTGCAGTATTGGTGCTGAAGTTGGAGAACCAGATGTAATTGATTGTAAAAGCATTTTTGTCCAGAACTTAACTATAAAAGAACCTGAATCTTTAATCTTCGACAAAAATTGGTACGGCAAACTCGTATTTGAGAATTTCAGATGGATGGAACAAAATGGAACTATAATAGCAGTAAATACTAAAGACAAACCAATACTTGCAAAACTGCACTTTAACTCAATAGCGTTCAATTCCAAAAAGAACGTTGAAATTTATGTTAATGATAGATTGACAGATTCATATGTCGTTCCTATAGATAATTCTGAAATTAATACCTCTATTTTTTCTTTAAAATCTGGAATAAACAGTATAAAACTCCATTCTCTGGGAGAATGTAAAGTCATCGGAAAAGTTATAGGTAACGACGATAAACGTTGTGTAACAATTGGTTTAGCTAATATTTCACTATCATATCTAAAATATACTAATGAAAGTTTAATATTCGATAAAAATTGGTATGAAAAACTAGTATTTGAAGAATTTAGATGGATGAACCAAAATGGAACTATAATAGCGTTTAATATAGAGGATCATCCAAAGGATGTAAAATTACAATTTAACACAAAATCATTTTATTCGGAAAGAAATATCGAATTCTATCTAAATAATAAATTGATCGATACATTTACTGTTTTCTTAGAAAACTCTAAGGTTTATACTTCTACATTTTCTTTACAGTCTGGAGTGAATTTTGTAAGATTTGTTTCACAAGAAGGTTGTACCGTCATCGGGAGTGTTATGAAAAATGAAGATAAAGATTGTATTTCAGTTGGTTTAGCTAATATTTCTCTTCTAAATTTAAATAATATAAATGAAACTTTTATTTTTAACTATAATTTTTATCCTTATCACGCTAATGATGGAGCGACTTTCATGAAACAAAATGGTGTGATTACTATTAATTCGTCCGACAACACGCATTCAACTATGTATTTGAATTTGACGACTTTTGAAAAAAACTTAAAGACTCAAGTATACCTTAATAATGAGTTAATTAAAACTTTAATGATGAATAAAACATTTATGGACGGATTTTCTAATGAATTTTATATTCCTATATTTTTAAAATCTGGAGGGAATACTTTGAAATTTCATTCTTTGAGCAATTGTACAATAATAGGTGATGTACTCAAGAATGAAGACAATAGATGTGTAACAATTGGTTTAGCTAATATTTCACTATCATATCTAAAATATACTAATAATACTATTCTCTTTAAAGATAATTTCTATCCTCTTGACAAAAAAGACGGTGTTACTTTCATGAATCAAGATGGATTAATCACTTATATAGCAACAGAACCAAAGTCTATATGGTTTAACTTTAGTGTTTTATCTTTTAAGTCTCCTACAACAATTCAGATATATTTTAATGATAAATTAGTGAACACTTCCACTATAACAAAAAACTTTACTAATTATGCTGTTTGGCTTTTTAATAGAAATGAAATAAAGGGAAGTGATGAATTAAATATAAAACTTGATTTAAAATTTGGTTATAACATAATCAGAATTCATTCTCTTCAAAATTGTACAATAATAGGTGATGTACTCAAGAACGAGGATGAAAGATGTGTCACTATAGGTATAGTATCATTGAAAACTAATTAACAAAATTTAATTTTTATAATTTAATGAATAATGATGTATTGATATGAAACTTAATTTTTTTACGAAAAAAGAATTTACAATTTTTTTAATATTCTTTATTCTATATTCTTATTTTGTTTATTGGGCTGGAATTAACGAGAATACTCGTTTTTTCTTAACTAGAGCGATAGTTGATGAAGGTAGGCTCGAAATAGATACCTATGCCAATCAAACAGCTGATAGAGCTTACATAAATAAACATTACTATTCTGAAAAAGCTCCAGGAACATCTTTCCTTGCAATCCCTGTCTATGCTACGTGGAAATTTATTTATTATAATTTTTTCCCTCAATCTTTTAAAGAAAAATATTCTGGATTAAATGAATATGTGGTTTCTAGTAAACCAAATAATATCCCCATATATAGTTTAGTCAACCCTGGTTTCTTTATCCTTACGTCCATGATATTGATAGTGATATTTGTCTCATCTTTTTTTTCTGCTTTAAGCGTAGTTTTGATGTATAAGGTCACTGGATATTTTACAAATATTGAGAAGAATAAAATTTTAGTGACTTCAATCTTTGGTTTGGGTACTACAATTTTTCCCTATGCTTTAGTATTTTTAGGAGAGGGTGCAGGAACCTTCTTTTTATTCCTTGGTTTTTACTTAATTTTGAAGATAAAAAAAGAAAACATAATTGATAAAAAATTAATTCTTCTTGCTGGTTTGGTAGCTGGGTTCTCATTTGTAATAGAATATGCAACTGCGGTATTCATTTTATTTTTAATCCTAATAGTTTTATTTTCAAAAAATAGAAAGAACATTCCATTTTTTTTAACTGGTATTTTTATCGGAGTTTTGCCACTAATTATTTACAATATTCTAATTTTTGGTAACCCTTTAGAGTTTACAAGAAGTTATATAGATCCTCAAATTTATCCTGATATTTACAGAAAAGATCTTGGATTTTTTTATGGAATTAGACCATTTGTGATTATGAGATTGTTATTTTATCCGTATAGAGGTCTTTTCTACTATTACCCTATACCTCTTCTATCATTCATCGGTTTATTTAAGATGTACAAAGAATACAAATTAGAAGCAATATCAATAATTTTAAGTCTTTTTATTCTGGCAGCGATTAATTCGAGTATGTTTAACTGGTGGGGAGGTGCGGTTTTTGGTCCTAGGCATTTTTCTGTTTTAATACCTTATCTAACTTTACCTTTGATTTATGTAATCAAAGACATACGAAAAAATAATATTTTACTTTTCGTCCTTGGCCTATTTTTGTTAATTTCTATTTTTAATAATGTTATTGGCCTTCAGTATCCGGAAGCCGAACTATTAGAGAAAGGCGGTTATGAAACTGCACAAAAATACAAAAATTTAGAGAATACTTTTGCGATAATGCTCGATCCAATTCATTCTCACTATTTGCCATTATTTATGAAATATGGTCCTAGAAGTAGAATTTTTGAAAACTTGATTAATGGACATATAGATCTCGATATTCGTGTAATTCCATATGCTAGAAGTTATGGGTATGGTTATTGTTGTTTTCCATTCTTCCCAGAAAATACTTTCTTTTATGTTCCATTTTTATCCATCTTACCGATTCTATTTTTGATACTTTTAATTTTTAGTAAACATATTAAAAATTTTTTCAAATTGATAAGGTTTGAGTCAATCGATTACAAAGGATCAAGATTTACTCATTTGAAAGATAAAGGTGCGTCTTTTAAAATGTTTGAAAGAAACACATATGTAAAAACAATAAATACCATATTAATTATAATAATTTTAGCAGTGACAATTTTTATCTTAATAAATTACATTTTTACTGTATATATTAACTTAAATTATCAATTTGATTTGCAATTCGATGAAGGCGGATTCTTCATCAACACTTTACAATTATTTGAAGGAAAATTATCTCAGTTGTATCATAATGCTAAAGAAGAACCATTGTTTTTTACAAATGACAACCCCCCTGTTTTTTATATTATTACTTCATTTTTTTTCCTTATATTTGGGAAAACTTTAATAGCTGGGCGGTTCATTTCTATATTGGCTTCTTTTGGTGTAGCTTATATAATTTACAAAATAATTATGAAAAAAACTAATGATATTTTAATTTCTCTGATTTTTTCATTGATATTCTTTTCATCTTACATA
>Ga0315296_10004118_pt1 | contig 11978 bp, 7 predicted proteins | sample YL17G14_18_MG_FD_203921 | JGI IMG/M metagenome (GOLD analysis project Ga0315296, IMG submission 203921) | Sediment microbial communities from Yellowstone Lake, YNP, Wyoming, USA - YL17G14_18 | ecosystem: Environmental > Aquatic > Freshwater > Lake > Sediment | place: USA: Wyoming | collected...
TTCCGGCAGCCCGCCCATGGAGGTGCGTACGATCTCGACGCACCTCTTCGCGATGCCTTGGAAAGTAATGCAGTAGCCGTCTCCCAGGAGCTGGGCGCCCCCCGCGCAATTCTCGTCACTGGCGACATAGCCTTCCGCGGGAAGAGGGAAGAATATCAGGAAGCGAGCACCTGGCTAGAAACACTTTGTGCGAGCATCGGGTGTGAGCCCGTACAGGTTTGGTGCGTTCCCGGCAACCACGATGTTGACCGTCAGGTGATTCTTGAAGGCCGCAGCCTGAGAGACGCCCGCGCAAACTTACGGAAATGCGACGTGACTGAGATTGATTCCGAGATCGAGGACTACCTTCACGAACCAGACGTCTTCTATGCACCTATTAAAGCGTATAACGAGTTTGCAGCACTTTTCGAGTGCCAACTGACGCGCGCTGCGCCCGTATGGCACAGAGATTTCATTCTCAACGATGGCTCACTCCTGACGTTACGCGGCCTCAACTCTGTCTTGATCTCGGATCACACGGACAATGACGCACAGAATAAGCTGGTGCTCGGGCGGCACCAATACTCGCGGCTGTCCATTGAGGATGGCGTCGAGCACATGGTACTTTGCCACCATCCGCCAGACTGGCTTCGCGAGCGCGACGAAGTTGAGGTTGCTCTCACGGCCAGGGCCCGGATCCAGCTGTTCGGACACAAACACAGCCAACGTCTTGTTCGGCTGAATGACACGTTAAGGATATCAGCCGGCGCGGTCGGGCCGTGTCCGCGAGAGCCGCTATGGGAGCCGCGCTACAACTGGATTACGATACAGATCACGACATCGTCTGACGCGCGGGTAATGGACGTCTGTGTGTTCCCAAAGGCCTGGAATAGGGTAACGCAGAGGTTTGATGCCGACTATAATATCACGCGCGGTCAGGACCATTGTTCGTACCGTCTCCCGCTGCCTGCTCGTGTCTCGCGCTCTCCCACGGCAGCACCTCCACATGAGAACTACAGCTTGGCTGAGCCGAGACCCGAGCAGCCGGAACCTGTTCTTGAGGAGGCTGAGGTATTGGATCACCCAATTACGGACTACGCGAGAGTGCTGGCGCACCGCTACTTCAGTCTGGATTACGTGAAGAAGATGCAGATAGCGGACAGACTTGGGTTGCATGACGACAGCGACGCCAACCTCGGGGGAGTTGAGCTATTCCTCAGACACTTAGAGCGCGCAAAGGCCCGCGGCAGACTGAGGGAACTGTGGGATGCCGTCGAAGATCTGCATGGTGATGGGAAGTATCCTGACAACCCGTACGCGGACGAAGCCAGAAAGGGGTGACTTGTGCATCAAGAATTCGCTGATTGGTACAGGCTGGTTAACGCCGAACCGACTAACGAGGTCCTTGAGAGCCGCTGGACGGCTGTTGAGTCCCTGTGCGAGGCGGACGAAGACCCCTTGAACATGGTTCGCATTGCGTTCAGCCTTCCCCCTCATCCTGATGGCTTCCTAGCCACCTTCCAGGCGGCGTTTCAGAAAGGTGACAAAGCGTTCCGGATCCGCAATAACGAACTGGAGCACGCAGTTCTGGCGTCTGCCGCGATTGCGAATCTGCTGGAAACGGCCGCGCCTGCTGACAAGGTTTTCGTTGCCCTGGCCGTGTTGTGCATGGAGTTCCGGGGACATCGTCAAACCGAAGCGACCAAGAGAGTCGGTATTGCTGATAGGGCGCGTAACTGCCTGAAGCAGCTTTCTGCGGGACTCCGGCGTGACCTCGGGAGTAAGTCTTCGACGGAGATAGCATGGGATGATGCCGGTGCGCTCAAGAAGGTGGAGGAGCACGCCAACCAGAACCAACCCATTCCGGCCGTAAAGGAATTGACTGGCGTTGTTCAGCACGCCGCTACGGTGATCGGCGAAATCTGCGAGGCCATGAAGCAGGCTGACCGACGGCACAGGCTTTATGAGGAAGAATTGGACATGCTTTGGTGGCTTACCAATGGGAGCACCCGTGACCAGCAGCTACGGTTTGATGCCATGAGCCCTGGCGCACTTGCAGTCGTTGCGGGTTCTGACCTCGCAGACTTGACCCGCGTGGAACCTGGCCCTCTCGCGATCCCAGCCCTCATAACTCAGTCACTGCGCGCGGCAAAGGCTAAGCCTGAGGAGAAAGACAGCATCCAGAGCATCATAAGCGCCACCGACCACGCGTGGCGCCAGCGATTTCTAAGATGTCTCGAATGGCCGGGGTTGGATGTCTTCTGCGCAGTCCACTCAGGGCTGCGCGAGGCGGCAAAATCTAACAAGTGGCAGGACGCGTTCGCGCACGTCACTGGTCTGAACCCCAAGCAAGAGACGATGCTCTTGGATGTCGCACTCCAGACGTACCATGAGCGTCTCCTCATGCGCCTTGCGGGTCGGCGGCAGGAGGATGCGTGATGTCTCCCAGTGAGGTTGAAAAGTCCTCGGACGTCTCTCCAGGCAATGGCGCGGTAGCCACTTCCGCCAAGCCCCAGATGGTGGACTTGCCGCACGGGGAGGCGCTTCAGCCTCAGGAGGCCGCAAGGATCATGGGGGCTGCGCCAACCCGGGTCATTGTCTTTGGCGGACCTTATGAGAGTGGCAAGACTACGCTGATCTCCAGCATTTATGAGCGGTTTCGGAAAGGCCCCTTCGCCGACCTCTGTTTCTGTGGCTCGTGCACTCTACTTGGGTTCGAGCGCATTTCTTATTTGGGTCGCCAAGCGTCTGGCCTGGCCCGGCCCCAAATGGAGCGCACGACACAGCAAATGGGTAGGCAGATGTTTCATCTGCATCTATACGACTCTGCTCGACGTGTCGTACAAGACGTCCTGCTGACCGACCTGTCTGGCGAAGAGTTCGAAAACGTTCGCAACTTCGGCGGCACCTGCCGCGGCCTGGATGTCATCGCGCGTGCTGATCACTTCGTTTTGCTGATCGACGGGGCCAAGTTGCGGGACGTCACACTCCGACAGCAAGCCAGAGATGAGAGCTGCACGATTCTCCGGAGGCTTCAGGAGAAAGGACTACTTGGAAAGCGGTCTTTGGTTGACGTGCTGTTCTCAAAGTGGGACCTAGTGGAAGGAGACCCTGCCGGGGGGAGAGCAAGGGATTTCGCCGCGGTTGTGGAGACGCACCTCCACGAGTGCTTTGGTGAGTCTGTCAGGTGCCTGAAGTTCGAACGGATTATTGCGAGACACCCAGACGGTCTTGCGCCTCTGGCTACGGGCGTTGAAAAGGTGCTACCCGCATGGTGCCATGAGCCTTGTATGCCTGAGCCGGTTTGCAGGTTCGCCGTTGAAGACTGGTTGCAGCGTAGGGAGTTCGATCGATTCCTGATCGCGGGATGCCAAGGGTGAAAGCGAGCGCATGATATGCCAACACCGGCCAAGTGTCACCTGCTGGTGGGACTTCCTTCGGCGGGCAAGACAACGTTCCTGGCGGCATTCTGGTATGTTGTGAAAAACGCCACATCCCACGACGCGCTTCGCATACAAGTCCTTCCTGATGATCAAGGTTACCTCAATGGCATCTGTGACGTCTGGATGAAGGGCAAACCGCAACAGAGAACGCCATCCGGCCATGTTCACCAGGTTTCGATGCGTCTTGTTGACCCGGCAACAAACTTGGCGGCTGACATAGTCTTTCCAGACCTTTCCGGTGAGATGTTCGGTCAGCAGTGGGCACATCGCCAGTGGGCAGCAGAGTATGATGCGCTTGCCCGAACTGCAGCCGGCATGATGCTATTTATCCATCCTCAATACATTGAGGACGCGTGCAACATTGCAGACATTGCGCGGGGCGTAAACATACTCACCGACGGGGCCAAGTCACCCTGCGCATCTGGCGTGCCCGCGCAGGATCTGCAGAGGGCAACGCCGTGGGACCCGCTACGCGCGCCCACGCAGGTTGTGCTAATCGATCTGGTTCAGTTCATGGTGGGGGAACCGTGCTGGCTTCCCAAGATGAAGGTCTGCGTCGTTGTCTCCGCTTGGGATCTTGTAGAGAGGCAGGGCAAGCCTCCGGGGCAATGGCTTAAGGCTGAGATGGCATTGCTGTACCAGTACCTGACGACCAACATACGAACCATCGAGTATTGCGTCTTCGGGGTCAGCGCGCAGGGCGGAGATCTTGGGAACGAGGAAACGCGGAAACTGCTTCTGGACGAAGCGGAGCCAGCCAAGAGGATAAGAGTGTTTAACGGCACGGGGGAGCGATCGGATATCACAATGCCAATTCGGTGGCTCCAGGCTTAGGGGCCCAGCCAGTGGTGCACTGGTGGGAGTGGTCTTCGTGAAGATTCATCAAACCCTACACGGATATGAGGGCGGCCACCGCCTTCTCGCAGCGTCAATGCCGTTGCCCCGACAAGCCGAGCGAATCCTCGCTGTCCAAACTGATCTGTCCGGACCGTCAAGGACGCCTGGATTTGACACGTACCTTTCCGGTTACCCCCTCCATGAAATAGAAATGTATGCCTTCGCTCGCACGTGGTACGCTCCCGAGCATCCACGCCCGGGCTGCGTCTGGACACACACGCTGTTGGTCCCGTTCAATGTGCTCAATGGGCTGCCAGATCTCACCTCACTCTGTCGGCTCTTCAAGCGTCCGGGCGACGAGACACCGTTTTCCGAGGAGTTCGGGACCGAGGTCATAATAGAGGGCATTCCGCCGAACGAGTGCGAATGTGCGATCCGACGCTTCGACCTCGAGAGTGCGGCTGCGGTTGTGGATGCCCTGTACGGGCATGACGTTCGGCCCATTCTACTGCCTGCGAGCAATTCGGAGCAGTACGAGACCTTGGTGCTAGGGATCTGGTCTCAGCAGTGGGCCTCCCTAAGACGTGTGTTTACATTCAGCACGGGCTCACTGTCTGGCCGCATGCTCGACGGCGTTCCGTTCCAGCTGCAAGTCGTTCCGAAGAACGCAGTCAGGGCGATCCAGCGGCTGTTGGACAATCCTGTCGTCGTTGAAGAGACCTCATGTCTCCCAGACCGCCCAAAGTGGCTTCAGTGCGGCGCCCGCGATCTGGCAAGCCCTGGGGATTCTGGGTTTCGGCATCGGCTGCACGCACTCTGCATCGACCTGCCCGGCGAGCGTCAGTATTTCCCGATTGCGGCAACCTTAGCGAGTCGAGAATCGCCTCCAAAAGCACCCGCGGGGGCAAAGGAGGTGGTTGAGGCTTTGGCAGGGGAAGTCTCGACCTCAAGCGAACGGCGTAGTCTTCTTGCGGTCCTGCTGGACTCTCTCCTTGACACTGAGAGGGATACCGTCCTAGGAGTTGGCTGTGTTGACTTGATGCGAGAGATCGCAACGTTCCGGCCATGTCCAGGACATGGTCAAGTACCTCCCATGGTCGCCGAGAAGACCAGCCGGTTTGTTGAGCGACGACCACAGCATGCTCTACAGTTCCTGCGCAAGCTACCGAGACAGCAACTGAATGCAATTGGGGAGAGCGTGGCAGAGGGCATGTTGTCATCAGTCGCGCAAAGGCCTTCGGCTGAGGTTGTGTCTGAGCTCCGCGATATGGTGCCCCTGTTAGTCTCCTTGAATCCAGAATTCTGTGCAATCCCCGAAACGTGGCGGGGGACGGAGAACCAGTCTTTCGAGATACTCGAAGTCGTTGCGAAGAAGGAGGGAACGTCAACGGACCTCCAGCTGCGCGCCATGGAGGCAATCCTCTCCGCCCAACAGCATTGGTTGGCTTGGCACGTAACTCGTCAGTTCGGCCCCGGCGTGCTGCGTATTGTCCTAGATTGGTTTGACGGATCGCAGATGCAACAGCCGAGCCTGCTAGCACGCTACTGGCGGGAAGTCCTCGCTACTAATGTGGACGTTACAGTCGCATGGCTGCAGGAAACATCCCGACCACCACGGCTTCCGACGTTAGGTCTTATCACCACGTATATCAACCCCAGATCACGTGCCATCACAGAGGTGCCTGCAACAGTCTGGCTCCAATCTCTTGAAGGCCAAAACGATGAAGTGTCAGTCGACTTGCTCGACCGCGTCTCGGCTTTTGTCCTTACGGTCGGCCTCCGCGGGCCGAGTGAGATGAACGCCAGGCTTGTGGCAAGGACATTCGAGCGAGTTCATAGTGCCTTGATGCATGACCGATTGCCGTCCGATGCTTGGCTTTGGGTTTCCGACTTGGTTCCCGACCTCGGCTTCTTCCGGAACTGGGACCGCGCCGAGAGGCTGCGTCGAGGCGTAATAGCGCGATTCTGTGGCGGTAAGTGGCCACCTATCCTGTTCGCCCAGATTGTGTCCTCTCTTCCGGTCTGTTACTTGGAGTACCTTGGGAAGAGCTGCGAAAGGACACGCGAGGGCAAGCTACTGCTTTCAGAGGTCCTTGATCTCGCCAGACAAGGGAGCGTTGGCTTTTCCCGCGAGCAGATTGCCGCCCTCAAGGGATGACCGGTCCGATACCCCACAGCCCCCAAGGGGTCCATCCGTGAAGGACAAGAGCAAGCAAATTTCTCCTCTCTCCTTCAAGGGGTGAAGTTCTTGAAGGGATGGGTGCCCAGGCGGGATGAGCCGGAGGCCGGTCGTGGCGTCAGGGTCCTTGGGAGCCGAACCGTCATCCGCGTCCGCGTGTTGCCGGCCACGTCTCTGCTGCCATCTCTTCGGGGTTCGAATGCAACCCGGTAGGTTGCGGTCGAAGGCCGAACGCAACGTCTCCGAACCGAGAGCGCTGGCGCAGGCGCACGAAAGCACCGTAAGCCTTTGGCGGGCCGCACTTACGGCGAAAGCCCCGAGGGGTTCGCCCTCGGGGCTTCGCGTTAACGTCCAAGCCGCGAAAAATTCGCGGTTTTTCGTCTGGCTCCCCGGACGGGACTCGAACCTGCAACCAAGTGGTTAACAACCACCCGCTCTGCTGTTTCGGCAATCCGCGGGAGGGGTAACGAACTATTCGGCGGGGTGGTTGTCGCGACAACCGGAAGGGCGGTTTCGGGCCGGCTGGTGCGGTTTGGGCGGCATTCCGAAAACGGCCGCAAGTATTTTTCGGAGGCCTAATTACAGCAAAGACAAAAAATTACGAAAATCCGTCGGCAAAAATTATGAGTCCTCTGCTCTGCCTCGCCCCGGAATTAAGAACCCGGCGCTATCTTGTCGTGGCCGCCCTCCGTTACCGCCTTCACCATCGCCACAATCCCCGCCTTGATGCTCGGCGGCAGGCACGGCCACGAGTCCACGAGGTAGGCCAGATCGGAGGCAGGCGAGCCGGAATGGACAGAAGTTGCAGCGCTTTTTGCAGCGCTCTTGCAGGCAATCTGCGGTTTTGCTAGGGTTTTCGCGGACTGTTCGGGTCCTGTAGCGCCCACCAGATTCTCTTCTGGCTTATCGCAATGAGTCGAAGTATCACGAACCGCGTGAGAAAACGCGGTTTCGGGCGCCTCCCCCGCCTCGACCCGTGACTCGTTTCGGTCCAATTCGTGCGCCTGCTGCAGCGCATTTTGCAGCGCGCTGCGGAAGTGATCCTCGGTCACTTGCAGGTAGTGTTTGGCGGCCACGGCCTGCGAGTTCCCAATCCAGGCACAGACGACGTGCAACGGGAACTGTCCGGCCAGTTCCGTCTCCCGCGTGCTCCGAAGGTTCTGGTACAGTTTCGGCCAGGGCGTCAGGCCCGCACGCCTGAGGATGCGCCGAAGTTGGGTGCTGAGGTTCTGGTTGCTGCGCCGGTAGCGCGTGATGACGTACTCGGCCCCGGGCTTGGCCAGTTCAAAGACTTCCCGCATGTGCGGAAGGAGTTCCGGAAACAGCGGCACCTGCCGCGACTCGCCGCCCTGGTGGTGTTCCGTCTTGGGGCTGTGCACGGTGAACCGCCCGTTGGCCCAATCCACGTCGGACCACTTCAGCGCCAGGTGCTCCGACGGGCACCGAAGGCCGCCGAATCGGCTCAGGGCGAAGATCAGCCGCCACTCGGCATCCGGGGCAGGCATCGAGCACCTTCTGGGCCTCCTGCCGCGTCACAAAGTAATCACGCTGGCGGTTGCTCTGCACCAGCGCCTTGAGGTCGGCAAAGGGGTTCTCGGCAATCAGGCGCTTCCGCCTGGCGAAGTTGAAGAACTGCTTGGCGATTCCACACCGTCGCCGCACGGTGTTCTCGGCCAGATTCAGGCCGACGAGAAACAACCGCCACTGGTCTGCATCGCCGGGCGTGATCCCGTCGATGGGCTTGTCCTTGCCGAAGAAGTCCAGCAGGTTCCGCCGCGTGTGGCCCCACACGGTGCGAGTGCTCGGCTTGGCGTCTGTGCGCCCGCTGATGTAGGCGCTCAGCCACTCGCCCAACGTCGGACACCCAGCCCCGCGCCCGGACGTAACGAGGCCCGCCCGTTCGAGTTTCTCGCGCATCGCGGGTGGCAGACCGAGGACCCACTCGACCGTTGCAGGCATCGGCCGCTGTCCGCTCTTGCTGGCCTCCACCAGGTCCTCGACGAAGTCTTTGATGCGTTCCGCCCGCCGCCTGCTCATCTTGCCGAGGCGGATCGCATGCACCGCGAAGACCACCATCTACTGCGCGAACGTCGCCGCCGGCCTCATGCTCGCCCAGTTCACGAAGTGGCTCCGCCGCCTGCCGGTTGACCCGGACCTCAGCCTAAATCTCTTCGCCAGCGAGATAATCCTGCCGGCCAGCCAGTAGTCCCATCACTTCATGGGCGGCCCCTTCCCCCGCCGCCCTCTTCGCATGTCAACTTGCCGGGCTACTGTGTCGGAGGCCCTTTCGCTTTATCGAAGGCCTCATTTGTCTTGCTTCTGGCGAGGCAGAGTGCTAGCCGACAGCACAAGATTTCCCGCCGACACAGGTCGCTTCCACTTAACGCTTGGGTGGAATGGCCTCCCGGACCACCGCCCCATGCGTTTCGCTGAGAACCAGAATCGCGAATTTCTCGATTTCACCCAGTTCGCTTGTATTGAGTGACGTGTAATCGAACTTGCCGCGCAGGTCGGTATAGCCGTCCTTGTAGAATTTCACGGCACCGCCGGAGCGGCCGTACACCTTGACATAGACTTTCGCAAGCGGCCGGCCCTCGAGGTCGGTCACACGGAGTTGGCCGTAGTTCTCCACGAGTTGCACCACCATCGAGTTGGCGTAGTAGGCCTGCGACTTCCGCAGGCCGCCCGCCTCGATCTCCACCATCACGTTGTCGTTGTGGAACCGCTTGGGTAATTCGAACTTGTGGGAGCCCTTCTTCTCCTTCAGCGGCACCACGGCCGATTCGACGGACTTCACGAACGAAAACTGCCCGGTGAACTGGTGCACAAAAGGATTCTTTGAGAACAGCAGTTCCACGTCCATCCGGTAATAATTTACGCGGAACTCGGTGAGATTCTGGTAACTCAACGACACCGTTTTACCCTCGATGGCCAGATCGAAGGCGGCCTCGGCGCCCGCCAGGCTCGACTGGACCTGCGCGCGGTCTTTCTCGTCGATGACCGTCGGCGGCTTGCCCTCGATTTCGTCGAGTTGCGCCGCGACGTTGGCGAAGAGTTGGCGCCAGCGATCGACCGGATAGGCGGCGTACTTGTCGGCCATCTGGCGGGCGGTCTTCAGGTCTTCGTTGTAAAAGGCCAGATACGCGACGATGTAATCGTACTGAAGCCGTGTCGAGAGCCGTTCCGGCTTGACGCGGCCGAAGAATCCGAGCGCCTCCTCCACGCGATCCTGCAAGAGCATGTAGTAAGTGACGGCCATCAGGTCGTCGTCATCGAGCGCCGACCGGTAACTCAGAACCCTCATCAGGCTCTGGTACTGCGCGGCAAACCGTTCGTTCGGGATTTGCCGCCGCTTGCCCAGCCGGTGGGCCCGAGCGTTAACCAATGGGCTGTACTCCAGGTGCTGGTACGCCTTGCGGATAACCGGGTCAATGGCCAGAAGCGGCGTGTCGAGGTACGGGCCCGCCTGCCGGACAAAGGCATCCTGGTGCTTGAGGAACTCACGGCTGGCGCCGAGGTCGCCGTGTTTCAAGCCGTAGGACCAGAGCGTATTGTGGTAGACATGCCGCCGGGTCAGCAGGTCCAGCACCTGCCGGAAGAAGGCTTTGTCGTGCATGCGCCAAGCGATGCGGTCCAGGTCGAGACGGTCGATATTGTTCCCCTCAAGAAACCGGAGGACCTCCTCGTCGCTGCCGTTCTGGGCCACATAGTCCCAGGAGGTCGTGTCGACATGGCCGAGTTTCGCCACCGCCTTAAAGGTCGTCGGTTCGGCAAAACCGATCAGCCGTCCGTTCCTGGCGATGTGCACGGGGTACTGCGGGAACTCACCCGTCCGCGGAAAATAGAAGTAGTATTCCAGCGTCTCCGTGCCGAAGGGCCGAAGATCGAGCGTGAAGGCACGGGTATAGAGACCGTTGAACACCGGCATCGCCCCTCGCGGCACCTGCAGAAGGATATCCAGCCTCTGCGGAGCGGACGTCGGGTTGGTGACCACAATCTGGGACCCATAAGGGACAGAGATGAGGAACTCGTCGGTCACAAACTTGTCATGCCGCTCCTTGCCCTCGTAGCGGTAACGGTCGCCGACACGGAAGAAGTTCTGGCTGACCAGAACCGGCTTTTCCCCGGCGGGCGCCTGGGCCTCTTGGATCTCACGTTCAAAGAGGATCACCGGGCCGCCGGCCACGATCGTCTCGGTCGCGTCCTTCGTGACCCTGTCGTGCCGTCCGGACTGAAAAGGCAAGTCCAGCACGGCCAAGGCCAGCATCATCTCCGTGAAGTTGCGGTAGGCATACGCGAAGTTGGTAGAGAGGAAGGGTTGCTTGGCATCGTGCCCGGCGTAATCCCGCCAGAAGGCGTTGACCGTCACCAGGTCGGCATTCTGATCGGCGATGGGCCGATGGTAATAGTTGTTCTCGGCCCACTCCTCGGTCTGGTCCAGCCTGCGGTACAATGGGCGGACCGCCTTGCGGCGAACCATGTCCGCATCGCTGTCTCCCTCGGCTTCCCCGGCGGCCTCCGTGGCCTTCTCGGACTCCTCGGCTGACCCGGTCTTTCCGGCCGCTTTCTTCACCACACGCTCTCGCGGCGTCGGAGGGGCGGCCGCCTTTGCCTCCGCCTCGACTGGCGGCTCCGTCCTGGTCGCGGGCGCTGTTGGTTTCTTGAGGAGGCCGGTTCCGCCCGCTTCCAGGTCGCTGCCCAACAGCGCCGCCTGAAAGAGGACATTGAAGTGCTTGGTGTCCGGTGGGACCAGGTCGTACAAATCGCTCACATGCCGGGCCGTATAGGCTTGCTCGCCGGCAATCCGCTGCGCGAGGAGGATTCGCTCGGCGACGTTCAACTGCTCGCAGGCCCACGGCGCCAGATAGGCCGACAGGTCGTCGCCCAGCAGAAAACGATCCATGAACGTCTTGTCCTTCTTGTTTCGCAGGTACGGCTGGACGACCTTCCGGAAAAATTCCGGATCCTTCCTATAGAGGAAGAAGTTGAACTCATGACAGGCGTACTTGGAGTACTTCGCCTGTTTTTCCTCCGGCTTCATGTCGGGCCAATCCAGGATGAAGGCGAACTCCCGGAGCGTGTCATTCTTGCTCAATGTCGTGTAGAGGCGGTAGACCTGCGCCAGACCGCCGTACGCCTCTATTTTCGCCGATCCCGCGTCTGGAATGACGAACGTCTGCCCCTTCTGCAGCACGACGACCTGCTTCTGTTCGGCGAAGTGCTTCTGCGGGTCGAGCGCCTCCTGGTCCAGCCTCAGATCCAGGAACGCCATGGGGGCCTCCTCCAGGGCCAGTTCGCGGTAGACGGCGTTCTGCCCGTCGATGGCCAGCACCTGCAACTCCTGGTGGGCGCCCAGGTCCTTGCGTTGGATCGTGATCCGCCCCTCGTCATCCGCCCTCAAGTTGGCCAACAGGACCGCCGGTTCGCCCAGGAAGTCCAGATTGGGAGTCGGGCGGCTCTCGCCAGCTCCCTCGCCCCCGGCGCCGAAGAAGCCCTGACCGCTGCCCAGTCCCTCGAACCCCCCGAACTCGCGCTCCCCT